>Ga0302122_10000042_pt1 | contig 58287 bp, 35 predicted proteins | sample CB21_SCM_MG_FD_203115 | JGI IMG/M metagenome (GOLD analysis project Ga0302122, IMG submission 203115) | Marine microbial communities from Western Arctic Ocean, Canada - CB21_SCM | ecosystem: Environmental > Aquatic > Marine > Oceanic | place: Canada: Western Arctic Ocean | collected 2017-09-28 | reverse complement strand
GGAACTGCAGCTGGTTGCGGTGCGTCGAGTCGCCAATGAACGCGATCGTCGCTTGAATGTCCTGCAACCCGAGCGGGCCGTAGTACCACGCCGCGGCGCGCTCGCGGCCGATCTGCAGGGCGCTGCGGTACTCGGTCTTGGCGTGCGCGAGGCCGAGGGCCAGGAGGAGGAGCTTGTGCATTTGGGCAGCCTTAGTGATGCATGCCTAGGCGCTCCGTGGCATGCATTCGTGTGCCATAGTCTCCGGTTGGTGTTTTTGCAGACACATTAAATTTTTAATCGAGATAAACCCGCACGGCGACAGCATGCGCCGAGATTCATGGCTCGATGAATTCACGAGACTTCGGGCCACCGAGAGCGGACAAGTGCTAAATTCAACTTGACGGGTTTTTGCATGCGTGTCTCTCATATAAAAGTGCGTCTTGACAGCTAGGTATTGACAGGCTGCGTTGCCTCGGTCGTTGCATCAGTTCAGAATCTAGACGTACATCCAACCTGCAATCGCTGGCAGCGAAAGCTAGACCGCTGCGAGCACTCAACACACTCGACAGCACCGCAGAGCTGCCTCGTCCACCTACGTCGTCCAGTGCAACGCAAAACATCATGCTGCGCGTAGTGCTCGCGGCCCTCTGCGTCGCGCGCGGCGCCGGCTTCCAGCGGCCGGCGCCGCGGAGCACCGGCGTCGCCGTGTCGGCGGCGCCGGCGCGCGAGCCGTTGGAGGCCATGATCCAATTGGACGGCGACGAGCCCGTGCCCGTCCAGATCACGCCGACGATGGCCAATTCGGAGGTCGTGGTGGCGCAGTACCCGCTTCCCTTCTTCATCGACATCGAGAACCGGGGCCAGCTCGGGGCCGTCGTTACCAAGGACGGCTCGGCGCAGCAGAACAAGGGCGCCGAGCGCGTGGGCGACCGCCTGCGCGCCTTCACGTGGTACGAGTACGGCGTGAGCAAGTGGACCGAGGGCGGGGGTGTTGTCTCGATGCTCGGGGCCTTCAGCGGCTCGGGCTACAAATGGAACAGGGAGATCTTCGACGCGACCTTCGTGTCCTGGGAGACGTCCCTGGAGAAGCTCGTCACGAACGAGCCGAGCAAAACGGACTCCGTCACGATGATCTTCGAGCGGCCCACGGCCGCCGAGTAAGAGGTCCGACACTCGTCTAGCGCACCCCCTATTGTCGGCCAGGGGCCGACGCCTGGCGACGGCTGGCGCGACGTTCCACTGGCAGCCGATCGTCCAACTGTTGTCTAGTAAGCTGCTTATCAGTGGAATACCAATGGAATGATGAGCGGTCTTCTCATTGGAAAACCCGCAAAGAAACCCGCACGAGAAACTTTGAGTCCGCTGCTTTGTACATTACAAGCTGGTATCGCGAGAAAGAACTGCTCTCGTGAGCAAGTATTAGAACACCACAGAAGAGCTCCTGCGACTCGTTGACACCAGGGCGACAAATGCTGCGCAGAGCCACCCTCCTCCTGCGCCGGGCCTCCTCCCACGCCGCACGCAAGGCCGCGGTGCGCGACGAGATTAATGCGCTCACCGCGCAGTCCGTGGAAGGCGGCGGCGCCGCGCGCATCGACGCGCAGCACGAGAAGGGGAAGTTGACCGCGCGCGAGCGCCTGGACGTGCTCCTGGACGCTGACTCGTTCCGGGAGGTCGACGCGCTAAGTACGCACCGCTGCGACGACTTCGGCCTCGACGCCAGCGACGCGCCGCCCGGCGACGGCGTCGTCGCCGGCCACGGCACGGTGCACGGCCGGCCGGTGTGCGTCTTTTCGCAGGACTTCACGGTGTTTGGGGGGTCGCTGGGCGAGGCACACGCCGCCAAGGTCGTCAAGGTCATGGAGCGGGCGTTACGGTGCCGCTGCCCGATCGTGGGCCTGTCGGACAGCGGGGGCGCGCGCATCCAGGAGGGCGTCGCGGCGCTGGGGGGCTACGCGGACGTCTTCCAGGCCAACGTCGACGCCAGTGGCGTCGTGCCCCAGCTGAGCCTAATTCTGGGCCCCTGCGCGGGCGGCGCCGTGTACAGCCCGGCCTTGACGGATTTTGTGTACATGACGAAGAATACGTCCTACATGTTCGTGACCGGGCCAGATGTCGTAAAAAGTGTGACCAATGAAGTCGTCACGCGCGCCGACCTGGGCGGTTCGGAAGTGCACACCAAAAAAAGCGGCGTGGCCCACGGCGCCTTTTCCGACGACGTCGCGGCGCTCAAGGCGGCGCGGGCGCTGTTGGGCTACCTGCCCCAGAGTTATGATGATGCGACCCCCGACGTCATGCCCTACGATCCTTCGAACCGCCGGGACGCCGCGTTAGATACCATCGTCCCCGACGACCCGAACCAATCGTACAACATGCACCAAGTTTTGAACCGCGTCTTCGACGGCCACTCTTTGTTAACCCTCAGTGCAGACTACGCGCCCAACATTATTACGGCATTTGCGCGCTTGAACGGCCGCGTCGTGGGCGTCGTGGCGAACGACCCGGCCCATTTGGCCGGGTGCCTGGACGGCGACGCGTCCACAAAGGCCGCGCGCTTCGTGCGCTTCTGCGACGCGTTCGGCATCCCGCTCGTCACGTTCGTGGACGTGCCCGGGTTTTTACCAGGCGTGGCGCAGGAGCACGGCGGCATTATTAGACATGGCGCGAAATTACTTTTTGCCTACGCGGAGGCCAGCGTGCCCAAGCTGACGGTGATCACGCGCAAGGCCTACGGGGGCGCCTACGACGTCATGGCCTCGAAGCATTTAAGGGGCGACGCGAACTACGCCTGGCCCTCGGCGGAGATCGCAGTCATGGGGGCGAGCGGCGCGGCCGAGATCCTGCACCGCGGCCTGGGCGACGATGAGCGCTCGGTGAAAGCGGACGAGTACGCGGCCCGCTTCGCGAACCCGCTGATCGCGGCGCAGCGGGGCTTCGTCGACGCCGTGCTCGAGCCGTCGGAGACGCGGCCGCGCCTCATCGCCGACCTCGAGGTGCTCGTCCGCAAGGACCGCCCGAACCTCCCGCGGAAGCACTCGTGCGGGCCCCTGTAAGTGTATGCGCGATTATATGCTTGAGCTTGGCGCGGCGACGGCGTGCTGGCGGGGTAGGTAGTGGGTAAGTCACACGGGTACTAGACTACACGCGCGCATCACGCATCAAAGTTTTTTTGGGCCCGGGTTTTCTCGCTTTTTTCGTGCCTCTCTCTTCAATGCGCGCGCCCGGCCGCCGCTCCGTCAGCTCCCGTTTAGCTTCGTAGGCCACGTCCTGGAGCGACGAGGCGGCCTGCATCGGGAGAACTTTCCGCGACTGGTCTTTCCGCCGCTGCGCGTCGGCCGCGCGGAGCTGCAGGTTTTCCGGCGTTTCGGCGCACTTACGAGTACTGCGAAGGCATCAGCGGCATCAGAGATTCCTCCTCCTAATATGCGCCGCCGCCGCAGAAGCCGACCGGCGCGCGGCCGACGTGCTTCGCCTCGCCGAGAAGCGGGGCTGGTACCAAGCGGCCGCGGTGCCACCTCTACAGCGGCGTGCACGCCGCGTCCATCAGGTAACACCCGACCTTGGGACTTGCTGGCTTCCCGAAAGGACTAGTTTCAAGTTAGATTAGTTAAGCATGCGTCTACACCGGCGGCCGCTACCCCCGGGCGCGTGGCGCAGGTCGCCGTCGGGCTCTGCGAAGCCGAGAAACGCGACCCCTAAACTCGTGTCAACGACCAAGCCCGTCGGTCCTCCTCAAAAAACGAGCGGTTTTTGCCACCACGACCCGTACCAAAAAATCCAATAGACACAAAACAAAATGGAGTGCGCTCGGGGTCCGTACAGTACTAGTAGACCTGTTCCCCCCACGCCATCGCCGCGATGAAGTCCGCGACGCACCAGACGGACGCAACTTGAAAGAGACGCCCAGGGCGACCCCGGGTCGAGAAACACCGTTGGTGCGGCAGATAGACACACACACACAAACTTAAGGCGACCACAGCCACCGCCTCCGCCGCGCCGGGGCCGCGGGCCCCGCCGCGAGCTCCCCGTGCAGGGTCCGGATTGTGGCCTCGAGGGCCTCGAGCCGCGCCTCGACGTCGGCGCGCCGCCTGGCCTCCACTTGGGCCTTGCGCTCCTCGGCCGCGGCCTTGTATTTGGTCTGCCGGTTGTACTCGTAGCCCATGACGCTCACGGCCACGGTCAGGACGAAGCCCTCGGACAGGATTTCGCTGCCCTTCTCCAGGGCCTCGGTGTTCTTGAGGTCCACGTGGCGGTAGGGCTTCTTCCACTTGTCCAGGGACGAGGCGTGGCTTATGCGATTCGTCAAATAATTCGTCGTCTGGCCCATGCGGCAGCAGTACTCGCGCAGCCAGCCCACGTGCTCCGCGTCCACCTTGAGCTGGCGCGCGACGGGCTTGGCCAGGGTCTTCACGAGGAGGCCGCCGACCTTCATGAGCACTCCGGGTTGCGCCATGGCTGTGCTGCCGTGTCGACAGCGTCTGCGCGCGTCCGCTTGGCGGTGCGATGCGTATCTAGACTCCTCCGCACGCGTCGCACCGCTGCTCTTGGGATGCGATGGGCGTCTGTGAGGAGCTCTCTGAGCTAGGCGAGAGCCGCACGCGTCGTTTCCGCGGCACGGCCTGGACTCTACTGTGTAGTGAAGCTATTCCAGAGAGCTATGCTCACGATTGCTGCGGCTGGGGAGCACACAGACACTTTCAAGTTTGTTGCTCACTCACAAAATGCTAAACATTCGCGCAGCTCCAGCTTGTACGTGTCCGAGCACGAGCCACGTCTCTCGAGACACTCCTCGGGCTCATGGACGCGTACGCGGAATTACGTGCGGGTTTCATCTCTCAATCGAGAGCGATGAGACAGAGGTTCATAGCAGTCTAGACGCGGCCAAGCGTGATAATAGGCAGTGCATGGCACAGCTTTAAACTCGCATCTCACCATGGCATCAACACCGAGCGCACTGAGCATCGCTCCCGACGGCAAGACCATAGCCTGCATCGCCGCCGCGCGCCTAACCCTGCACGCCGGCGACGGCAGGACGCCGGCGCGGCAGTACGTGCAGCCCCAGAACGGCGCCTCCAATCGCTACAGCTGCGTGGCCTGGGCGCCTGACGCTAAGCTGGTGGCGTGTGGCAGCACGGACGGCGCGGTGGTTATTTGGGACGTCGCGCGCGGCGTGATCAAGGCGACGCTGGCATGTGAAGGCACCGTGAGTGTCGTGCGCTTCGCCGCGGACGGTGGGAGCGTCTGGGTCGCCAGTGCGGGCCCCGACGGCGCGCCTCACAAAAAAGTGCGGCGCCTGCACCTGGACGGCACTGCCAATGAAGTGGACGCCGACGCGCGCGGCGTGTCGTGTGTAGCGCCCCACCCGTCCTCGAGCGACGCCTGCGCCGTGGCATCGTCGCGCGTCCGTTTGGTGAAGGGCGCCGACAAGCGGACGCTCCAGGGCGGCCACGCGACCTTTGTAACCTGCCTCGCGTGGACCAAGGACGGGCGGCGCCTCGCGTCCGCGGCCGCGGACTCGCGCGAGGTCCTCGTGCACGACTGCGTCGAGCACGACGTCGTTATTTTAAGGTATGTCTCGGCGCCTTCATCCTTGTGCTGCTTCGTCCGGGGCGCGGCCGTCATGTGCGCCGCCGTCTTGAAGGACGGCCGCGTGCAGCTCGCGTCGGATAAAGCGTCGCTCGCGCCGGAGGCGACGCGGACCGCGCGCGCGCTGGTGCACCTGAAGGGCGACGCCCTCATCATCGCGCGGGGCGACCCGCCCCAGGCGTCGAGCGAGGCGCTGCGGATAGAGGGTGACGCGGTGGCCGGTTTAGTAGTTGTAGCAAAGGCGCGCGCCGAGAAGCCGGTGGCAGCGAGCAAAGCCAAGGCGCCGCCGGTTTTGGGCTTCGCTTCTTTGTCCGCGGCATCCGACCCCTTGGTCGAGGAAGCGCGGGAGCAGCACGCCGCGAAACGCCAGCGGTTGGAGGCGAGCAGTGCCGGAGAAGCCTCGCTGGGCGACCGCCTGGCCGAGATGGACGCCCTGGCCCGGCGCCACGAGGAGGGGTTGTTGGCGGACGTCGCGGCGCGGGACACGGCGGACGCGACGCGCTGGGGCGGGCCCGCCGCGGACGGCGACGCGGCGTCGCTCGCCAAGGTGCTGGACCAGGCGGCGCGCTGCGGCGACGACCGGCTCCTGGAGACTGTTCTAAGGCGGACCGAGACGGACGTTATTGAAGCCACGTTAGCACGCCTCCCGTCGGCGGCGTCGCTGCCTTTCCTGAACAGCCTCGCGGACCGGTTGGAGAAGAAGCCGCGCGATGCCCCGCGGCTCGTCCCGTGGACCCAGGCCGTGCTCCGCCAACACGCGGCGCACCTGGCGAACCACCCCGGGGCGCGCGACGCCCTGGCGCGGCTCCAGCACGTCGTCGCGGAGCGCGTGCACCTCTTGCCCAAGCTCCTCGCCCTGCAGGGCAAGTTCGACCTGTTGCTGCAGCGCGCGGCGGTCCAACGCGCGGCGCCGGCGGGCGGGCCGGCCGTCGAGGCGGTGCCCCTGCGCACAGTCGTGGCCGACCCGTCTGACGACGAGATGGCCGACGGCGACGACGACGAGGACGAGAGCAGCAGCAGCGACGACGGCGAGAGCTCCGACTCGGACGACGTCGACGAGGACGGCGGCGGCGGCTCCTAGGGCTCGGGCTCCGACAGCGACTAGTAAGGAAGGGTAATTTATGTGTCTCGACTCGAAAGATGAAAGGAAGAAATAATTCTCGCTCAGAAGCCCATGACCGCGCCAAGGGCGCCCGCGACGTCGCCAACGGCCGAGCCGATGTCGCCGCCGACGTCGCCGATTGCCCCGCCCGCGTCTACGGCGAAGCCGCCGATCGCTTGGCCCGAGTCGACCGCGGCGCCGCCTGTCCACTGCGCGGCACCGCCCGACCACTGCGCGGCGTCTCCGGCGACGTTGGAGCCCCAATCGCCGATCGCAGGAGCCGCCGAATTAGTCGTCCACTGTCCCACGTCTTGTGCCGCTCCTCCGATCGCAGGAGCCGCCTGGTTTGTGCCCCACTGCGAGACATCGTTGGCCGCGCTCGCGGTCCAGTTGCCCGCCACAGATACCGCTCCACCGATCGCAGGAGCCGCCGAATTAGTCGTCCACTGTCCCACGTCTTGTGCCGCTCCTCCGATCGCAGGAGCCGCCTGGTTCGTTCCCCATTGGGCGGCGTCGTTGGCGGCGCCGGCGGTCCAGTTGCCCACGGAATTGGCAGCTCCACCGCTCCAGTGCGCCGCATCCTGGAGTCCACCGATCACTTGGGCGTCCGTCGCGATGTTCTGCCCGGCCCACTGGCTCGCGGCGTTCGCTCCACCGACGACCGCGCCCGGGTTCGAGGCCGCGAGGACGACGCCCGCGCCCACGGCGCCGCCGACGAGGCCCACGGCCACCGCGCCGCCGACCCCGAGACCACCGCCACCGCCCGCGGACTGTTGTCCCTTGCCCACCGGCGCCGCTCCGCCCTGCCCCGGCACGACGCCGCCCTGGCGTTGCCCTGGCACCGGTCCCACGAACCCCGGGCCGCCGCTGCCGGCGAAGGGGTGGCCGCCGCCTTCGGGTTGGTACTGGGGCACGCCGCCGCCCGCGTACATCGGACCGCCGCCCTGTTGAGGCATCCTCGGCATCTGCTGCATCTGAACGGGTAGCGGCCCCCATTGCCCGCGAATCACCGTGGAGCCGCCGTCGGGGCCCACCAAGATCAAACCCGTGAGCGGCGGCTGCGGGTAGTGCTGGGTGGTGGCCTCCGCGCCCCACCTTATCTCGAAGCCCGGGCCCACGGCCTTTTTCCCGCCGTGCGGCGCCGCCACGACCGCGGACACGATCAGCGAGTTCTGCGCCGGCGATAGGGGCTGGAAGGTCCCGTGCGCCGTCTTCTGCGCGTAGGCCGGCGCCGTGCCCAGGGCGATCCTAACCATCCGAAAGGCGCCCGACGCCGTGTTCACCTGGAGGAGGCCCGAGTCTGGTGGCTGCGGCAGGCGGTCGCAGATCGCGTTTATGCCGCACTTCACCACGAACGGGAGTCCGGGCATTTGAATGACGCCGTCGGGGCATTTGGATTGCGCCAGGGCGATCAAACACGACTGTTCGGGCGAGTAGCGCGTCCACACGCCCGTGCCCGCGTGAAGGTGCTCGAAGCACGCGGTCGCGCCCTGGGAGTTGGCGACCTGGAGCCGCAGCGCGGCGAGCGTGCGTCGGAGCTGGATGGCCTCGTTCTTTGCGGTGTTGAAATCTCGCAGGTCGCTGCCGTCGGCGGGCCTGGAGGCTGTCGCATCCAGGGCTGGTCCGAACTGGGCACTGGCGCCGGCTCCCATGATTGGCTTGAGTTGTGGCCGGCGTCTGCGGTCTTCGGAACTGTCCCTGGCCCACGCGCGTACAACGCAGCCCGGCACTCTCCACTCTAAGCCAACAACTCCTGCGAAGCTCAGATTTGCGCTGTGTGCCGCGAACCCGTACGTTCTTGGCTGGCCATGCATGGTTCTCGAGGCGCCGGAGAGAGCTCTATCGCTGAGTACTGGAGCTTTATCGCTGAGTACTGAGTAGCTCGAAAACCCGGGCCCAAAATCGGCGGCGGCAGGCTGCAGTGCTTTAGTATTGCATTGCGGCGAGCTTGCGCGTGCGCACAAGTCGCATCGATCATACCACGTGACCGCATTTCTCGCAGTTGTCAGTACGCGCTTCCTCGGCAAGAGCCGTGCACCCAAAGCAGCGTTCCACGGCGGCCCTCAACCAAGCTGAACCAGGCTGCAGAGCGACATCCGTAGCACACAAGAGCAGCGATGCGCATCCTCGCCTACGTCGCCGCCGTCTCGACGCTCAAGGCGCCGGGCCGCAGGAATGTCGCGTTACGCGCGCGCGTGGACGACTTCCCGACGGCCGACCTCTTCGCGGTGACGCAGGACAACCTCCCGTCCGTGGACGAAGCGTTGAAGAACGCGGACGCGTATGAAGGCAACGCCATCGTCGACCCCTACTACGTGCACCCGGACACGCTGCCCATGATGCATGAATGGACGGCAGAAACCTTCGACGCGGACCTCGAGGCGGGCGGCCACGCGGAGTGGGAGATCCCGACGGCCGCGTTTGTGTTTTTAAGGACGGTCACCGATCCCGCATTACGGCGCCAGAAGCACGAGGACCACCTCGTGTGGGTCCGGGAGAGCAACCTGCGGGCGGACAAGGACGATTCACTACCTAGAGTGTACGCGTCGCAGCTTTTGAGAGATGACCAGGGCACGGAGATCGCCGGCAGTTTGTTGGCGGTGATCGGGGGCGACGAGGCGTCCGCTAAAGCTCTGGTGGCTTCCGATCCCTTAGCACGGAGCCTAGACGAGGCGGTCCAGGCCTACCACTGGACCATCGCGGCGGACCCCTACCTCCAGCTGGAAGTGTGGCCCGAGGGCTGCGCGCCCTTCGCCATGCTGCGCTTGGACGACGCCCAGGGCACGTCGGGGCGAGGCGCCACGCGGGAGAAGCACCTCTCGTTCCTGCGGAAGACGCGGCGGTGCGTGCGCGCGGGGCCCTTACGGCCCCTGGACGGGTCGAGCACCGCGGCGGCGGAGCGCACGCCGTGCGGCTCGCTCGTGTACTCGTTCCACGAAAGTGAAGCGAGTTGCTTGGCCTGGGCGGCGCGGGACCCCTACGTCGACGCGGGCGTGTTCACGGAGCCACCGGCGCTCCTCGCGTCATACTGCGACCTGGACTGCAGCGGCAAGCAAGTTACCAGACCAGCACCGTTCAACGAGCTGCCGGATCCCGTGCTCGCTAGACTGGTGGACGCCGGTTTGGAGGAGCTGCCCGAGCGCGTGATCCAGCGCATCGAGCGCGACCCCCAGACGGGCAAGTACGAGCGCTACAACGTGACGACGCGCGACCCGCGCCTCGAGTCCAACGTGCGCATCGACGACGAGCTCATGACGGTCATGGCCTCGACGCCCAAGGCCAAGCGGGCCAAGCGCGCCAAGGACAAGAAGGCCAAGGAGGACGCCGAGGCCGACGAGGAGTTCGGGCCCGGGGGGTGGCAGTAAGGACGGTGTAGTTTAGCGCCGGTTCCTTCGCGCCCCACGCCGCCGATGCGAAGTCCGCTCGATGGCGTGGCGGGTGACGCCAGTATTACGCCAGTTCAAGATTCGCGTCGTATGGTTAACGAATTACTCGCCCTCCCCCGCCCCCACCAGGCCCGCCTGCCGGTAGCGGTTCAGCTGCGTCGCGACGCCCGCGTTGCCGCCGCTGTGCACGTAGCACTGGGGCCGGTCGTCGCAGGTCGCGAACAACGCATGGAAGGCCGCCGGCGCGTACACCAAATCGACGTGGAGGCCCGCCGCCGCGAGCTCGCGCCACGTCGCCAGGACCCGCGCGTCCGGTGCGCCGAAGCGGTAGGGCGACGGTTCCAAAACTGTGGGGAAGACGCCCACATTTCCGGAGGCGGCGTCCAAGACAACCATCTGGCGCTGGAGCTCCGCGGCGCCCGTGGCGCAGGGCGCCGCGCAGACTTCGACGTCGTACTCGCGCATGTGCCGGGCCAGAAACAGCGCCGTGGTGCCCGTGCCGGCGGGGACCACGACGCGACACCCCGGGTACGGCGCCAGGTCAGCCCCCAACTCCGCGGCGAGCATCTGCACGCCCGGTTCGGCGTCCCAGGAACTCCTTCCGCCACACGTCATCAGTGATACACCGCCGGTAGTCCGCGGCCTTCAATGGAACGAGCTCCGCGCCCAGCGCCAATGCTCTAGCGTAGTTTCCGGCAGGATTCGACCGCAGCCACCGCGGCACGGGCTTGCACACGAAGTAGAAGGGGAGGTTTTGGGCTTGGCACAGCGCGGCAATACACGGAAACGCGTTCGACTGGTGGCCGCCTAGTGACGCCAACGCTTTCGCGTTGCCGAAGCCGCGGTCGGCCAGCGCGTAGAGCTTCCTTGCTTTGTTGCCGGCGACGCCCGACAGGGCGCCCGGTAGCGCGTAGCGGTCGTCGCGCTTGACCAGGATCTGCCGGCCCCTTACCATGAAGGGCTGGAGCGGCGACGCCGGCGGCGCGCGCACCACGGGCGCGGCGCCGCGGGCGCTGGCGGCTAATAGTGCGAGGCGGCGCATCATTTAGTGCTGTTGTCAATGGCTCACTTGGTGCGACATTGCTGCTCACTAAGAGCAATTCTGCTGCGCACAGCGTCAGGCGTTGCAAGAATGCGTACGTGCGTGCATTGATGGCAGAGCAGAGCTGCTCTGCCCCTGCTTTCAAGATTTTAGACGGGTTTTACGACGGGTTTTTCTTCTTCTCCCGATTGAATTAACAGCAAAGCGCTGGGCAGAGCCGCGCAGAACGTTGCATCATTCATTGATAGGAAGCACTGCACTGCTGCGCCGCTATAATTGCACCTAGAGATGATGCGTTGCTTGCTAATCGCGACAGCAGCAGCCTTTGCCCCACCCACACGCCCGTCGCCGCGGCTGCAGCGCCTGCACGCCGAAACGGCCAACGACCTGTGGAAAGCGCTGCGTCCGCGACCCCATGATGTCGTCCTGATCGACGCGGACAACTGCCGCGGCAAGAGCAAGTGGCGACTCAGTGCGGCTGCGCTGGACGCGGCGGCTGCGGACGCGCACGGAAAGGGCAGGCTGGGCCAGGACTGCGTGGTCATGCTGGACCACGGCGAGCGCCGGGACTGCTTCGTTTCATCAAAGGGCACCTACGCGACGGCCTTCGCCGGCCGCCGGAGCACGGCCGACGACGCCATCGTGGACTGCGTCGAGCACTTTTTGGCGCAGAACCGGACGCTCACGGTCGTGACGTCGGACTTTGGATTAAGAGCGCGGGCGTCGTACCTGGCGGCGCGCGCGATCCGGGGCGCGCCCGAGGCGGGGAAGCGGCGCGCGCCCGAGACGCTCGTGCTCTTCGCCCATTCTGAATGTTTCGCGGCCGCGGCTCTCGCCGACACGAGTATAAAACCGAGCGCTCAAACCGAGGCCTTCGACGTGTCCGTCGACCGGCTGGCAACGCACGTGCTGACGGCGCCGGCGTCGGTGCGGGCGCGCGCGCACCGGCGCCGGGCCCCCGATCGGACCATCGAGGGCTCGCCCCTTGGCAACGAGCAGACGTGGATGCGCGTCGTGCTGGCCGAGCGCCTGCGGTGGCTCCTATCGAAGGACGCGAACGCGCCGAGCGGGTCCTTAGGAGCATGCGCCCAGTGGTTTAAAGAGGAGGACGATGACGACGTCCCCAAGGTTCTGACGCACCGGCTGACGGACAAGAAGCACCGCCACGAGCTCTTACGCTTCGCCGACGCGTTAAGACGGCCACCGCCGCCCGACATCGTGGAAGAGGTTGAGGACGAGGAGGAGGAGGAGCGGCGCACTGTGCCATTAATAGCGGGCAACCGGCGGCTCCGGCGCAAGCGGCGCAAGCGCGAGCGCTCGGCGAAGCTCGACGCCGTCGACCGCGGCGCCGGCACGACGGCCAAGGCCACGGCCAAGAAGCTCCTGGCCGAGAGCGATAAGTTGGAGGCGGCGCTGCGCGCCTGGCTGCGGGACGAGCCGTCTCCTGGCGGCGGCGGCGTGGTCGCGGCCGCGGCCGACGACGCGTTCGTGGAGAATTCCTTTCATGCGAAACCTGGCTTCGGGGGTCCGGACGCGCTGCGGTGCATCTGCCAGAATCCCGACGAGCCGCTGTGGCCGGACGGGCACGAGGATGAGGGCGTGTAATATATCTAACTTTTTTATACAATAAACGTTAGACGGAAGTCGTTTCTTCTTCGGTGGTCAGCGCCATCGAGAGCGGCGTGCCGATCGTGGACTTCTGGTTCACGTCGGCACCGTTTGCTATCAGAAAGTTTATCATAGCCAGCTGCTTGTCTGTCGGACCCCCTCGAAGCCGTGAAGTCATCCGCTTCAGCGCGAAGTGCAGCGGGGCGAGACCGCAGATGGACGGGTGGCACAAATTGATATCCGCGCCGTGCGACAGTAGGAGTCTAGCAATCCTGAAGTGGCCGGCGTGTGGCGCCGGGGCGTTCGCGACGAGCTGGAGCAAGAGCGTCCACCCGTCGTCGTTGTAAAATGTGTTAAGGTCGAGGTCTGGATTAATCTTCACCCACTCCTCGAGCATCTCGCACTCTTCAGGCGACGCGGCCTCGAGGCTGTAGAAAATTCTTGCTGGCGTCGTATGAGGGGCGAGAAATGCCATACTTAGAGCCATACTCGATAAGCCGCGCCGAGTCGATGGCTCCAATGCTCACAAATGCTCACATCGCACACAAAACGGGTTTCACGAATTGTCGAGCTAGCGTTCCGTCACCCAGGTGTGCTCAAGCTAGTGTTTCTTTTCATAACCGACGTACGTACGTAGAAGGCGAAGATACACAATCACACACTTACACAACAGCTGAAGAAGACGGCCGCCACCCAACCCCCCGCCCTTCAACAACCCGGAGCCCCGCGTCCGCTGAGCAATACTGCTTCCGCGGCGGCGGGTCCGGCGAATAGGGCGGCTCGTGCCATGCCGCGCCGTCGTAGTGCCGCGAGTACTTTTTGAGCAACGCGGACGGCGGCACATCGGGGGGCACATCGCCGGCCACGAACGGCGCCGCCAGATGCGCGCTATCGGGGAACACGGCCTTCGACCGGACGCCTCTCGTCGCGAACGCCACGCACGCCTCCAGCAGCGCCCAGCACGCCCGGCCCGTCCGCTTCCAGTCGTCGAGGCAGCCGCCGTCGCCATAGACCACAACCCGACCTTTGTCATGAGCCACGGCCGCGAGCACCGCCTGCGGCTCGTCCACTTTTTCGGTCCCGCCTCTTTTTATGGACGTCCGCCGCTCCAGCCGTTGCCGGACGACGTAGCCGTCCGTAGGCACTCTGGCTATGACGCCTCCGCTCTCGAAGCGTGCCCCGGCGCCGAACGCCGCGGGTAGGGGCCCCTCCCACGCGCCGCCGCCCAGGGCCACATTATAAGGCGCCAGCAACTTGTTGAGCGCCACGATGTTCGCACCACCGACCGCGGGGGTCCAGCCCACCTGCGTAGGGCGCGCTCACGAAGACGGTTTCGCGGCGACCGCCTCAAGTTGAAATCCGACGCTGAGTCACGGACCTGCGTATTGTCGTCGAAGAAGCGCGACGCCTTCTGCAGGGCCTCGTCGGCCCAGTCCGCCACGACGAACACGCCCAGGCCATTGGACGCGGCCGCGGCCACGGCGTTGACCTCGGCCGCCGAGAACATGTCTTCCGCGTCGATGACCAGTAAAGCGCCGTAATCGGCGAGCGGCGCGCAGGTCAGGTCGTCCCTGCGTGACGCGACGCGTGAGAGCGGGGTGCAAGGATAGCGGGGGAACCGCGCGACGGAGCGGGTCTCAGGCGGCGCCGGCGAAGGCGCCAGATCATGCATACATCGTTTCATACGATAGTCAATAGGAAGGCAGCATCGAAGTCATCCGCGACCGCAATGAAGGCGACTTAGACGCCGTGTTGCACCACCACACGTCCACGAAGTAGCCCCGCTCCCTCAACTTGCGGAACGCGCTGCGGAAGTTCGTACCGGGCAGGTCTCCGTTCCAGTCCAACAAATCGCCGGCCTGGTTCAGGTTGTCCCGCGGACTGAAGGCCGGCGGGTACGTGAGGGAGTGGGACGCGTCCCACAATAACCGGAACTTGCGGTCCGGTAGTTCTTCGATGTTCACACTAACGGGCCACTCGACCCAGTGCTCCTCCACCCCTTCGTTGCCACACTGGCCCTCGACCGAACCGCGCCCGAAGAAGCCCACGCCACTCACCGCGCCTTCGTGCACGCGGCTCTCCACCTTCACCCACAAGACGCCGGCCGCGACGCCCACGCGTAGGCCGCGCAACCGCACGACGAAGGCCCCGGAGAAGGGCCACAGGACCAGCCCGCCCTCCGCTATGGCCCGGGGCACCGCAACCTCCACGGCGTCGGAGCCGGCCCACGCGGCCTCCGTCACTTTTCCCAGCACGCCCAAGCCGTTCAAGACTGTGACGTTGAAAGCGATCGACGCGCCCCCGACGAAGAGGGGCTGGTCGCACAGCGGCGAGAGGTAGGGGCAGTCCTCCACCAAGTCGAACGAGGGCGGCACGAAGGTCACACGAGGTGCATACGTCTCGGCGCACTTGACCGCTTTGAGCGGGTCGACGCGGCCCGACCCTTGGGCCCACATGGACGTGGCGTCGCCGGTGGAACCATGGACTTTGTATATTGCACTTGCTTCGTTGAGGCACTGGCGCACCATGGCCGGGTTCCGCACCGCCGTGCCAGCGCGCCGAGCGGCCGAAGCGACTAAAGCAGCCACCCCCGCGATGGACGGCGAGGCGACGCTCGTCCCGTGGTTCGGCTGGCAGTGCGCGCCGCCGGGGATGCCCCCCAACACGCCCATGCCCGGCGCCGTGTAGTCGGGCTTCATGCGCGCGACCCGGTCCGCCAGCGGGTAGCCCCGGGAAGAGATACTTGCCACGGCGCCGGAGTCCGCCTCCGACGCCCCGACGCCCACGACCTCCACGGCGTCGCCGGGCGCGTTCAGCGTGCCCCAAGTGGGGCCGTCGTTGCCCATCGCACTTACCAAGGTAATGCCGCTGGCCACGATCTCCTTCACCTTGTCGCCAAAGGGTCGATCTGAAAAGTCCGGGCCGCCCACGGACAAGTTGATGACGTCAATATCCCCGCGCCAGAGCACGTGGTTGAAGGCGTCGAGGAACCACGAAGTATAAGACACTTGTTGATTGGTAAAGACCTTGTGGATCCGCAAAATGGAATCGGGCGCGAAGCCGGGGCACTCGGGGCTCACGCCGCCCACCAACGAGGAGATGAAGGTCCCGTGCCCAAAGGTATCGGACAGTGTCCGTTCGGAAGTCCAATTGATCCGCTCGACCGGCTCCCGATTCGTGAAGTGCGTGTGGCCGAGCCGCAGGCCCGTATCAAAAATAGCAACGGTCGCGTTCGCGCCGCGTTCGCCGTGGACCCACGTTGCTTTAGCCTCCTTGCCCGGGGCCACGATCGCCCGGTACCGCGGGTGGGACTGTTGGAGGCGGCGCGTGAGGTTGCGCTGGGGCCAGAACGGCGCGCGCGTCGAGAACGCGAGCGTCCGCGTGCTCCGGTCCTCGTCTACGGCCGCGACGCGCCGCAACGCGTGGGCCGCGCCGCGCTTGATGCGTAGCGCCAGAAAGTCCGTCGGCGCGTGCGTTCGTCGTCGCTCAACGCGCGCCCAGTGCCGGCGCTCGGGGCCCAGCACGGATGCGATCGATGCGAGGTGTAACTCGGCGGGCCGATAGGCGTCGAAGGTCACGAGCACGCGCTCGGTCTGCGTCGCGGCTGCGGTCGCAGCGATGGTGAGGAGGAGACGCAGCATTGCTGCGCTGCGTCGACCGCTGCTGCACCGCGGCACTGCTGCTGCTGCTCTAAGCACCAACCAGTGCTTCACACCGAGCTCAGCGAGCTGCCGACCTGCCACAATGCTTTTAGAAAGGAGAGAAACCCGCACGATCGAGAAGTGCGAGCGCAGGGCTGGGGCGCCGAAGGAGTCGCGGTGCACCCTGATAGACGGTAGAATAGTACGAAGCGCACTGGCCGTACATCTTTTCCCTTACTAGGATCTTACTTTACATTTGGCAAACAAAAAAGCAAAAGAGCAGCGTAGCCGACGGTCTCTGGGCATAGCAGCTCTGTTCTAGCTTGTTTCGAGTGCAGGGGTGCCCTCGCTCGAGTCAAGGCAGCAGTTCCAGCCGCACAGCAAACCGCGAGGCGTCGCGACAGGCAGGGGCAGCCCTTGCAAAGGACCAGACCGCCGCCGAGGCGTCGCGAGGCAGCCCGCTCTCCGAGTGGCAGCCGCACGCGACAGCATGGCGGCCGCCTACGTCAAGAAGCTGGTCCAGCTCAACTTGGGCGTGGACGACGCGGCCTTCGCGCAAGCCATCGAGGTGAAGGAGGACGAAGGCGTCGACGCCAGCGAGGCCTATTTCAAGCGTGGCGACGCGGCAGTCAAACTCATCATGGACGACGCTTGTACGAGCGGCGCCCTCTTCTTCTTCTGGGCCCCGGCGCACGGCGACGCGACCGCGGCGGACATCTTGCACTGCTGCGCGCCGACGATGACACCTTCAGGACACGGCCGGCGGAGCGTGCATTTCTTAAAACTGGGGCCCGTCAAAGAAGGTTCCGCAGACGAACTCATGGACTGCCTGCAGTTCGGGGCGTGCACCGCTAATGTTCTAAGTGACATGGTGGGGTTGCTCAGTGGCATTTTCATACCGTCCCTCGAAGCCCAGCCCGTAGAGGACCCGACGCCCGGGCAGCTCGCTTATTCACGAAACCTCCAGACGTTCCAAAGTGTGTTAGAGAACGCCTCGAAACAAGTCTCGGGCGACGTCTCCCTGGAGATCCCGGGCGTCGATGTCGCGAAACCCGTGGACGAGGCCGCACTAGGTGAACTGGAGCAAGCCGTGGAGGTCTGGACGAAGACCATTCAAGGGGTGGTGGACGTCGAAAAAGCCGCGCGACCCAACGGTCCGGGCCCGCTCGCGGAGGTCGACTTCTGGAAGAATAGGCACCAAGCCTTAGGGGCGTTATATGAGCAGTTGCAGGCGACGCCGGTGACGGCCATCATCGCCGTCCTGAAGAAGGCCGACGCGCACGCGTGCATCGGCTTCTCCAAGACGTACGACGAACTCCAGAAATTATCACTAGAAGCCAAAGATAACACGAAGTTCCTCGCCACCCTCGAGCGGCACTTCAAGACCCTGCAGCAGGGCTCCTTCAGCACTATTTTAGATACGTTACCTTCGATGTTAAATGCGATTCGCATGGTCTGGATCATTTCGCGGCACTACAACTCCGAGATGCGCATGGTGCCCCTCATGGAGAGGATCGCCCATAAATTAGCGGAAAAGGTGCAGCACGAGGTCAACGTTACTAGTATACTGGCTAAAGAACCCAAGGAGGCCCAGCGAATCATCACGCAAGCGCGGGCCGTCCTCCACGCCTGGGAGGCTACTTATATGAGCACGCGCCAGCGCATCGAGGAAGCGGGGAACCACATTCGGTGGGAGTTTGACCGGAAACGGCTCTTCGAACTCACGCGATACATGGCCCACGTGTGCGGCCACCTGTTCGACGTCGCGCAAGTCCTCGACCAGTTCGACCAATTTTTAGGACCGGAACTAAGGGCGGTGACCGACGACACTTCTGCGGTGGATGCGGTTTGCAACAACGTGGAAGCTTTGAAGACGCCTCTTACGACAATAGCGTACGACGCGTTCGACCGGAGGTACAAGGAGTCCTGGCAGGAGCTTATTGACGCCTTTAACGCGGACGTCGCAAGTATCGAGGAACAGTCGAAACACTTCATCGACGACGCGTTTCAAAAGTTAAGAAGTGCCGAGGGCGCCTTTGCGTTAGTCGAGAATTTCCAGAACATAAAGAGTCGGGAAAGCATCAACCAGCAGTTCACGACCTTATATGACGAGGTCATGGAGCAGTACATGAAGGAGCTCGCCTCCATCCACGGGCTCTTCGACCGGCACAAGGTCGCGCCGCCCATCTACGAGAACTATCCTGATACAGCTGGCGCGATAGCCTGGGCGCGCGATCTGTACCATCGAGCGAAGAAGCCCATTTTGAAGTTCAAGCAACATGTGGGGTTACTGGAGACGCCGGAGGGCATCGAGGCGAAGCAAAAATATCTGGTCTTCGCGCGCGCCGTCGACGCGTACATCACGTCGCTGTTCGAGGGCTGGGTCAAGGGCTTGGACATCGCCACGGACTGCTTGAAGCAACCTATTTTGGCGGCGGTGAAGCCCGTCCCAGAAACCGCGAAAAGAAAAGGTCCTGCGAAGTTCCGGATGCCGCCTTTGCCTTACCGAGTGAACTTCGTACCCGAGCTCAAGTTGATCATTAAGGAAGCGAAGTACCTGGATCGCTTGGGCTTCACGATCCCCGAGACGGCTTTGCAAATCGCTTTGCAGGAGGACAAGTTCCACGGGTACGTACGGGACCTCTCGTTGAAACTCAACCGCTACGATGCCTTGATCAAGTCCATAGCGCCCGTCGAGGCCGACTTGTTAACGCGGCAGGTCGCCAATTTACAACGCACCTTACGGAGCGGCTTCACCCCCTTGAACTGGAACTCGCAGCGCGTGCCCGCCTTCATCGAGGCCGTCCAGAAAGCATTAAATGAGTTCCAGGGCGTCGTGAACCAGATCCAGAAGTCGGCGCAGATGATCTCGGGCATTGTGGAAGCCATAAGCACTACCGTATTATTCCAGCCGGCGGACTTCAAGCGCGACCCTCGCACCAAAAGGCCCGTGTTCACGGACGTGGGGTCCTTTTATGAACTGGTGGAGGCCACGCGCACGGCCCGTCTGAATGATTTGAGCCAGCGCTACAAGTCCATCGAACCTTTACTGAAAAAGGTCGAAGAGGTCGTGGCGTCGACGGCCTCCAGCGCCTCGCCGCTTCTGTCGAACTACTACGCCTACTGGGAGAAGCGCCTGTGCAACGCCATGGTCGTCATGGTTTCTACTTCCTTAGCGACCTTCCACGAGCTGTTGAAGCACCCGGACTGCGCCCCGTTCTGTCGGGCCGCCTGTTTGCTGGGAGGCCGGGATGTCGTCGTCAGTCCGCCGGCCGCGGACGTTTTAAAATATGTCACGAAGTGCATTCGGGGCTTAAGTGATGCGGCCAAGACGTTTCCAAGATGGAAGCGGGGCACGTGCATCGAGTGCCCCCCAATAATAGTGGACGAGGATGAGGAGCCCTTCGTCTTCAGCTTCCACCAGGACCTCTCGAAGAACCCGCACATCGTTACGTTTAAAGCGGAGCTCGTGGACTACCTCACGTCCCTAACGGACGACCGCGGCGCCATCCAAGCCTACAAGGATTCCTGGAAGATCTACGACACGGAGCACGGGTTGTGGGACGAGAAGGCGCGACGAGAGTTAGATAAATTAACGGAGAGCGCGAACCCGCCCGGCGTCGTCTTCTTCGACGCCAAATTGGAGACGTACGCCGGGCTGGCCCACGAGGCCTTGGACCGCGCGCGAACGTGGGACGTCGACTTTCTAAGAATCGACGCGGATGATGTAGCGAAGGGCGTCGCGAAGCAGGCCCTGTCCTGGCGGGACCAGTACGGCAAGGTCCTGAGAGATGTCAGCAAAGCAAAAATGGATTTAATCACGGACCAGTGGGACCAGTGGAGACGGGACATCGACGGCACCCAGTGCGACGAGATCGAGAAATTGATGTTCGTGCTGAACACCATCGCGAAAGTCGTGGATGCCTCGATGGACATGGAGCTCAAATATGCCAATGTCGCGGAGCGATACCGAACGCTAGAGCGCCACGAAGTGAAGGTTGAAACTATGGAACTCAAGACCGCCCACTCTTTAGCGGAGACGTGGCGCGAGCTCTATGTCTTCGCGAGGACTAAAGATCTTAGATTAGCCAAGGTCAAAGAAGAGTTCAGAACAGTAACCACAGAGCAGTCGGACGCCTTCCAGGAGGAGCTCAAGGAATTACGAACGCAGTTCTATGCGGAGGGCCCCGTGGCGGGCAAGGTTTCATTAGAAGAGGGCGTCTTGCTCATGGTGGACTACCGGGAAACTTTAGATAAGTGCACCGCCAAAAAGGACGAGTTGGTCAACGCCGAGGACTTGTTCGGCATGGAGATGACCGCGTATCCTGTTTTAGTGGAAATACAAACAGAAATGTCTAGGATGAAGATTATTTATGATTTGTATAGCGCCTTTGAAGCTTTCAGGGGCGACATGTCTTTGACTGCGTGGGGCGAACTGGACTTGGACATCCTCCGGGAAGGCGTGGACAAGGCCGAGAAGGAGATCAAGAAGCTCCCGAAAGATCTGAAGGAGCTCTCCAAGTACAAGGCGTACGAACTGGTCGTCGTGAGCTTCAAGGAGTCTTTGCCGGTCATCGTCAACCTCAAAAACGACGCCGTCAAGGAGCCCCACTGGAGCCAGATCGAGGAACTCACCGGCGTCAGCATAGGGGACGTCAAGACCATCACGCTCGGGAAGATCTTCAGCATGGAGCTCGCCCAGTACGGCGAGGATGTGGACGAGATCGTGGTCTGTGCTATCAATGAGCTGAAGATTGAAAAGGAAGTCTATGCCATCGAGAAGTGCTGGTCGACGACGTCCCTGGATGTCAAGGTCTACTCCAAGGACGGCGCGCCGCGCGGGCACGTGTTGGCGCCCGCGGAAGAAATCTATCTGCAGTTGGAAGATCACTTGTTGAACCTCCAGACCATGTCCGGCTCGCGCTTTGTGGGCCGGTACGCCGGCAAAGTGCGAGAGTGGGAGAAGATGTTGAATTTGGTCGTGGAGTGCCTCGAGGTCTGGTTCAACGTCCAACGGAAGTGGATGTATTTGGAGTCCATCTTCATCGGGTCCGAGGATATAAGGATGCAGCTGCCGGAAGAGGCGAAGAAATTCGATAAGATCAACAAGGAGTTCAAGACGATCATGAAGTGCACCCACGAGCACTCGGTCGTCGTGCACGCGGCGACGCAAAAAGAATTCGACTCCCTGACGGAGATGGGCGACCGCCTGGACAAGTGCCAGAAGTCCCTGACGGACTACCTAGACACGAAGCGCAACGCCTTCTCTCGCTTCTACTTCATTTCGGACGACGAACTTTTGAGCGTCCTGGGGTCTTCGGACCCGACGTCCATCCAGGTGCACATGCTCAAGCTCTTCGATAACGTGAAAGAACTCAAGTTCGGAAGCGGCGCAGCCAAGATCACGGGCATGGTCTCCTCCGAGAAGGAGGGCTTCGACTTGCAACCCGCGTCGCCCGTGGATGGGCCCGTGGAAGTGTGGATGGGTTCAGTTGAGCAGGCCATGAAGGATTCCTTGCAAATCATTTCTAAAACAGGCATCTACAATTATGCTGGGCAAGAAAGGTCCGAGTGGATTTTGGACCCGGACGTTCTTGGGATGGTCACTTTGGCCGGGTCCCTGGTGTGGTGGACCTGGGAGGTGGAGGACGCGTTTAGAAGTGTTAGGGAGGGCGACAAGCACGCCATGAAGACCTTGGAAGCGCGCCTGACCAAGCAATTGGTGCAGTTAGTAGCCATGGTCCGCCAAGATTTAACAAAAATCAACCGCAAGAAGGTGAACACTTTGTTGATTATCGACGTGCACTCGCGAGACATTGTAGATCTCTTCATCCGCGAGTCCATCCTTAACGCCAAGGAGTTCGCCTGGGAGTCGCAGTTGCGGTTCTACTGGGACCGCGACGTGGACGACTGCGTGATCCAGCAGTGCACGGGCAACTTCAGGTACGGCTACGAGTACATGGGGTTAAATGGGCGGTTAGTCATCACACCTCTCACCGATAGATGCTACATGACCATCACGCAAGCCTTGACCTTTAAATTAGGAGGAAGTCCGGCCGGACCCGCCGGTACCGGTAAAACGGAAACGGTAAAGGATCTAGCAAAATCCCTCGCTTTACCGTGCTTCGTGATCAACTGCGGCGACGGTTTAGACTATAAAGCGATGGGAAGTATCTTCAGCGGCCTCGTCCAGGTCGGTGCGTGGGGATGCTTCGACGAATTTAACCGCATCAACATCGAAGTGTTAAGTGTCGTGAGCGCCCAGTTACGCTCAATACAAAACGCTTTACTCAGGGACGAGCCGTCCTGCAACATCGGGAACGGCTCCATTTCCGTGAAAAGGGTGGCCGGTTTCGCGACGTGCGGCTTCTTCATCACCATGAACCCCGGCTACGCTGGGCGCACGGAGCTCCCGGACAACCTTAAGGCCTTATTCCGGCCGGTGACGATGATCGTGCCGGACCTGCAGATGATTTGTGAGATCATGCTCTTCTCGGAGGGTTTCGAGGGCGCCAAGGTCCTGGCGCGGAAGATGACCGTCTTGTACAAACTGTCCAAGGAGCAGCTGTCCAAGCAGTACCACTACGACTTCGGGTTGAGAAGTCTGAAGAGTGTGTTAGTCATGGCCGGCGGGTTAAAAAGGCAGTACTCCGATTTACGGGAGGACATCGTGCTCATGCGTGTTCTAAGAGATTCGAACATGCCCAAGTACGTCTTCGAGGACGTGCCCCTTTTCATCGGATTAATCAAGGACCTGTTCCCCGGACTAGAAGCACCGCGCGTCGGGTTTGAAGAGCTCAAACTAGAAGTAGCCAAACAACTGACGCAGAACGGCTTCAAGTGCTCCGACCAGGCCGTGCACCAGGAACAGATCGACAAGGTCATCCAGATGTACGAGACGATGATCGTGCGGCACACGACGATGATCGTCGGCCCTACAGGAGGGGGCAAAACTTTGGTACTAGACACGTTAAAGGCCGCCCGCCTCAAAGCGGAAGGCGTCACCGTCAAGTACTGCGTCATCAACCCCAAGGCGCAGCCGACGGACGAGCTGTACGGCATCATGGATCCCGTCACGCGAGACTGGACCGACGGCGTGCTCTCACGTTTGTTCCGGGAACTCAACGGCCCCCTTCCCAAAGCGCGGGAGGGCAAGGAGATGCGCTGGATCATCTACGACGGGGACGTGGACGCCGTCTGGGTCGAGAACATGAATTCAGTGATGGACGACAACCGCTTGCTCACGCTGCCGAACGGCGAGCGCATTCGCCTGCAGCCCCACGTGTGCATGATCTGCGAGACCTTTGATCTGCAGTACGCCTCGCCGGCCACTATCTCCCGGTGCGGCATGGTCTGGGCGGATCCCAAGAATTTGGGCTACCGGCCGTACTTCGAGCGGTGGTTACGGCAGCGGTGCGGCGATGGCGTGGAGGTCATTGCGCATAGAGAGGAGGAGGCGGAGCAGTTGCAATCATTGTTCGACCAGTACTGCCAGCCGTGCATCGATTATGTGCAATTGGGCTTGGTGGACGGCGAACTAGGCGCGAAGCTGCGCATGGTCGTGCCCATCACGTCCATCGCCATGGTCAAGCAGTTGTGCACGGCCTTGGATGCGTTCCTGCAGGCGGTCTACGACCAGACGCCCGACGACTTACCGGAACGGGATGACTTGGAAAACGTCTTCGCCTTTTGCATCGCCTGGTCCATCGGCGCGCCGTTGGTGGGAAGCTCCCAGGGCCAGTTCAACGAGTTCGTGCACAAAATCGCCACGTGCTCCCTCCCGGACGGCCTGTTATCAGATTCGGTCTACGATCCTTCGTCGAAGCGGTGGCAGACCTGGGAGAGCCGCGTCGCGCCTTATGTCGAACCCAAGCCTTTTAGATTTTACGAGGTCATCGTGCCGACTACCGACAGTACCAAGTTTTCTTACCTGTTGCGGGAGCTCGGACCGCGCAAGCCTGTCTTGTTCGTGGGCGCGTCGGGCACGGCTAAAACGACCATCATCAACGACTATTTGGCCGGGTTAAGCGACGAAGCCACGCGCAAACTGACCATCGGCTTTTCGTCGCGCACGTCGTCGGCGGACGTGCAAAGAAACATCGAAGTCAACGTCGACAAGCGCACGGGCAACATCTACGGGCCGCCTCTTGGCACGAACCTCGTGGTCTTCATCGACGACATGAACATGCCCAAGGTGGACACCTATGGGACCCAACAGCCCATTACCTTGCTCCTCACTTTAATTTCGCGCGGCTTCATCTACGACCGCGAAAAGGACCTGACGCAAAAAATCCTGAAAGACATGACGTACATCGGGGCCATGGGCCCGCCCGGCGGCGGGAGGAACAACGTGGACCCCCGCTTCGTGGCGCTGTTCTCCGTCTTCAACCTACCGGACCCGACGCCCGATCTCCTCAAGTACATGTACTCCTCCATCATCTCCCAGCGATTGCGGGACTTCTCACCGGGGGTCAAGGACGCCGCCGCGAAGATCCCCGAGGCCGTGCTGGAGCTCTTCGGCTTCATTCTGGAGCGGCTACCTCCGACGCCCGCCAAGTTCCACTACATCTTCAACCTGAGCGATCTGAGTCGCGTCACGGAGGGCGTCTGCCTGGCGTCGCCGGAGGTGCTGGAGCGGTCCGAGCAGTTGATTCGCCTCTTCCGGAACGAAGTGCAGCGCATTTTCTGCGACCGACTCGTGTCCGACGAAGACCTGGCGGCCGTGGAGGGGAAATTGGGCGACGTGATCGGTTCCACGTGGCCCGACGCCAAGGAGCATGCCTTGGAGAACCCGTTGATCTTCGGGGACTTTGAACGGGCCGTGGCTCGATTGACGGAGGACGCCGAAGACGCGCGCCTGTACAAGGACATGGGCGACTTCGGCACTACGCGCAAGATCATGGACGCCGTGTTAGAGGACTACAATCTCAACAGAACGCCCCAGGCACTCGTGCTGTTCGAGATGGCGCTCTCCCACTTAACGCGAGTCCACCGCATCATCCGCTTACCGAGAGGCAACGCGTTGTTGGTCGGCGTAGGAGGTTCAGGAAAACAATCTTTGACAAGATTAGCGACGTACTGCGCCGGCTACGACATCTTTTCCATCCAGCTGATGCGCGGGTACGGCGAACTCGAGTTCCGGGAAGACCTGAAGACGCTGTACAAACTTTTAGGCACCCAAGAGGTCGTGTTCCTCTTCACGGACGCCCACGTCGCATTAGAAGGGTTTTTGGAGTTTTTGAATAATATGCTGACCACGGGAATGGTCCCCGCTTTATACGAGCAGGACGAGATGGACGGCCTGGCCAATAGTGTAGCGAAGGAGTGCAAGAAGGAGGGGATTACTCCTACTCCCGGTAATTTGTGGAAGTTTTATGTCAACAAATGTAGAAACAATTTACATTTGGTGCTGGCCATGTCGCCTTCTGGAGACAAGTTAAGACTACGCTGTCGATCGTTCCCCGGCTTGATATCAAATTGTGTCATCGACTGGTTCTTCCCCTGGCCGGAAGATGCTCTTTCGAAAGTCGCGGAGTTCTTTTTGGCGGAGGTCGACCTGCCCGAAAAACACCGGGCGGCCATCGTGCAGCACCTGGTGTTTTCTCATACGCACGTGGTAAAGGAAGCGGCGCGCTTCGCGGAGACGCTGCGGCGGTACTACTACGTGACTCCAAAAAACTACTTGGACTACATCCAAAATTACCACGCTCAACTTTCTTATAATGAAAAGAAAGTTGGGAATAGCGTGAAACGGTTAGCGGGCGGCCTGTCCAAGTTAGTGGATGCCGCCCGCGATGTAGATCGCATGTCCATTGAGTTGAAGGACGCCCAGGTTATAGTAAGTGCGAAGACGGTGGAGGTCGAAACTCTCATCGAGCAGATCACGGAGAAGACGACGATAGCTAATAAGCAAAAGGGCGAGGCCGAGGTCATGCAGGCCGAGGCCAGTGAACAGTCCATCGTGATCGCGCGGGAGAAGGGCAAGGCCGACGCCGCGCTCGAGGAAGCCATTCCGGCGTTGGAGATGGCCGAATCCGCGCTAGCCAACCTCCACAAGGAGGACATCACCGAAGTCAAGTCCATGGCCAAGCCCCCCGCGCTGGTCATGGACGCCTGCCTGATGGTCGTGTGCCTCCGACCGACGGGCGTGAAATTGGACGAGACCTGGGGCGACGCCAAGAAGATGCTCGCGGACACGTCCCTCCTCGACAAGTTGAAGCGGTACCCCAAGGACGCCATCACGGAAAAAATGATGAAGTCCGTGCGCAAGTACTTCAAGAATCCCAAGATGACGGTGGAAAACATGAAAAACGTCTCCAAGGCGGGCACCGGGCTCCTCGTCTGGGTCACGGCCATCTCCAAGTACTTCGACGTGGCGAGGAACGTCGAACCGCTCAAAGCCATGGTGCGCAACATGGAGAAGGCGGCCGCGAAAACGACCAAATTACTCTCGGACCTCAACGGCCAATTGGGCGTGTTGTCCAAGGACCTGGGGGAGTTGGACGTCATGTTCAAGGAGAAGAGCGAGGAGTTGAACGGTCTACAAACGCAGGCGGCTCTCATGGAGAAGCGGTTGGCGGCGGCCTCGAAGCTCATTACCGGATTGACCGGCGAACGGACGCGGTGGACGGCGGACATCGGCGACCTGAATAACAGCAAGGTGCAGTTGGTGGGCGACTGCCTCCTGGCGGCCTCCTTCCTCAGCTACGCGGGCGCCTTCACCTCCGATTTCAGGGCAGTGATGATCTACGACACCTTCGCCAAGAAGGTGGCGTCGCTCGGCGTCCCCGTGACGGCCGCGTTCAACCTCGAGAGCTTCTTGAGTTTCGATGCGGTCATCCAGGACTGGACGGCGAAGGGCCTCCCCGCGGACGAGCATAGCGTGCAGAACGGCATCTTGACGACGGCCGCCTCGCGGTTCCCCCTCTGCATCGACCCGCAGCAGCAGGCCGTGAACTGGATCAAGAACATGTACGGCAAGGCCCAGCTGAAGATCAAATCCCTCAGCGAAAGCGACTTCATGAAGCACCTGGAGCTGGCCATCCAATTTGGGGCCCCGTTCCTCTTCGAGAACGTCGACGAGGAGCTGGACCCCATGCTCGACCCCGTCCTGGAGAAGAACACGTACGTGGAGAGCGGCCAGAAGCTCATTAAGCTGGGCGACAAGAGCGTCGCCTGGGACGACTCCTTCCGCTTGTTTTTCACGACGAAGCTGGGCAACCCCCACTACAGCCCGGAAGTGATGGCCAAGACCATGCTCATCAACTACAGCGTGACGCAGGACGGCCTCGCGAACCAATTATTAAATGTGGTCGTGGGCCACGAGCGCCCGGACCTGGAGGAGCAGTTTTCTGCATTGGTCGCGGACATGTCCGCGAACGCGCTGATGATCGTGAAGCTCGAAGATACGTTATTGCACGAGTTGAGCGCCTCCGAAGGTAATATCTTGGACAACTCGGATTTGATCGAAACCTTGAATCAGACCAAGGAAACGTCGACGGCCATCAAGGCGAAAGTGGAACAGGCCGAGTTCACCAAGACGGAGATCAGCAAAGCGCGCCTGGGGTACACGCCCGTGGCGAAGCGCGGCTCCATCCTCTACTTCGTGATGGCCTCCCTTTCCACCATCAGTTCCATGTACGAGACGTCGCTCGATAGCTTCCTGGGCGTGTTCAACAAAGCTTTGGATCACGCGAAGAAGGATGTTGTATTAGGAAATAGACTAAGGAACATGTCGGAGAGCGTCATGCGCGACGTCTACGACTACACGTGCACGGGCATATTTGAAAGACATAAATTGATGTTCGCCTTCCAGATGACGTGTCAAGTTCAAGATGGTGACGGCAAATTGAATCGAGCCGAGTTAGATGCGTTTTTGAAAGGTGATACTGGGTTAGATGCGCCACCGCGACCTTCACCGGTCGAGTGGCTCGGCGCTTCCGGCTGGAAGGACTTGCTGGCCCTGTGTAGTATGGACGACGCCTTCGACGCGTTGCGGAACGATTTCGAGAAGCACAAAGACACGTGGAAGGCCTGGTACGACCTGGAAGCTCCGGAGACCGTGGACCTGCCGGACGAGCACCAGGAGAAGCTGAGTCCGCTGCAGCGGTTATGTGTGATGAGATGTTTTAGACCCGACCGCGTCTACAACGCCGTCAAGACGTACGTCATGGGGGCCATCGGCGAGAAGTACGTGCAGCCACCTGTTCTAAATTACGGCCGGATCTTCGCCCAAAGTACGGAGCGGTCGCCCATGGTCTTCATTTTGAGCCCGGGCGCGGACCCGCAAGGGGACATCCAGTTGCTCTGCGAGGAGAAGGGCATGCTGTCCAAGTTTTCGTTTATAGCTTTAGGCCAAGGCCAGGGCCCCCACGCCGAGGTCATGATCGACAAGGGCACGAGGAGCGGCTACTGGGTTTTATTACAAAACTGCCACTTACTGGTCAGTTGGCTCAAGATGCTGGAAAAGAAGATGGAGCTCATGAAGGCGCCCCACAAGGACTTTAGATTGTGGATGACCACGGAGCCGACCGAGCGGTTCCCCATGGGCATTTTACAGAAGTCCTTGAAGGTCGTGACGGAGCCGCCCGACGGTCTTAAGTTGAACATGAAGGGCACCTTCGCCAAGATCGACCAAGCTTTGTTAGATGCGTGCCCGCATCCCGCGTTCCGGACGTGCCTGTTCACTCTAGCTTTCTTGCATGCGGTCGTCCAAGAACGAAGGAAGTACGGGAAGATCGGGTGGAACGTGGCCTACGACTTCAACGAGTCCGACTTTGTGATATCCCGGGAACTCGTTTCCTTGTACCTGAAGAAAAGTCATGAAGATGGTGATGAGTTCTTACCGTGGGGTTCTTTGAAATATTTGATTGGCGACGCGATGTACGGCGGAAGGGTCAGTGACAACATGGACCGACGGGTCTTGGTCACCTATTTGGCGGAGTACATGGGCGACTTCCTGTTCGATACGTGCCAGAAGTTCTACTTTTCCAATGCGGGCTTCGATTACGACCTCCCGGAACCGGGACCGCTGGAGAACTACCAAAGGCATATCGAGAAGCTACCTCTCACAAACAGCCCGGCGGTCTTCGGCCTGCACCCGAACGCGGAGATCGGCTTCTATAGCAACGCCACCAAGAACATGTGGGTCAACCTTATTAGCTTACAGCCGCGCAGCGTCGATTCGGGCGGCGGCCTAAGTAGGGACGACATCATCGCGGGCACGGCCCAGGACATCGAAGGAAAAGTACCGATCGAATCCCTGGACATCGGCTCCTACGACCTGATGGTCGTGCGCTCCAAGCTCTTCGAGCGCAACGGCGTCAACGTGCCGACGCCGGCGCAAGTCGTTTTACTGCAAGAGTTGGAACGGTGGAACTTGTTGGTCATCAAGATGGCCGTCACGCTGGCCGACCTCCAACGCGCGTTCAGAGGGGAAATCGGCATGTCGGACCAGCTGGACGCCCTGGGCGGGTCCCTCTTCAACGGCTTCATCCCTGGGATGTGGAAGAAGCTCATGCCGAATACTCAAAAACCCCTGGGGAGCTGGATGCTCCACTTCTTAGACAGGTACACGCAGTACGACCTCTGGATCAGCCACGGGGAGCCCAAGGTCATGTGGCTGAGCGGCTTAGGCATTCCCGAGTCGTATCTCACGGCCCTAGTGCAGACGACGTGTAGAGCTCTCAATTGGCCTTTAGACAAGGCCACGTCCTCGACGTCGGTCACGGCCTACACGGAGGTGCAGCAGGTGCCCGAGAAGCTGGCCCAGGGCACCTTCATCCGCGGGCTCTATTTGGAGGGCGCCGGCTGGGACCACGACGCCATGTGCTTGAAGCGCCAGGAGCCCAAGGTCCTGGTGGTGCCTTTACCGATCATCGAGATGGTCCCTATCGGCGGGGCCATGAAGCTGAACGGCGTCTTCGTCACACCCGTCTACGTCACCCAGGACCGGCGCAACGCCATGGGCGTCGGCCTGGTCTTCGAGGCCAACCTCGCGAGCGACGAGCACGTCTCGGTCTGGGTGCTGCAGGGCGTCGCGCTGGCGCTGAATACGGACACTTAGCTTTCCTCTGCACCCCCATGGGGGAGAGCTGCGTCTAAGAACGGTGTGTTTTATCTAGTATTCAAGTCGGCGGCGCCGAGGCGGTGTCTATTATGACTTTTCGGGCCCGCCGTGCTTCGCATCTGTTGTCTCCAGCTAGTGATTTTAAAGTTCGGGTTTTCTTACAAGCCTGCGTGTTTTTGGCCAAGGCAGGTTTTGTCTGCTTGTCCGCAGTATAGCGTCTCTACGAGGCAGCGACGGCACTCTACTCGGCACCATCACCGGGGGAGCATAAGCATTCATCGCTGCGCGTGAGTGCTAGCATACTCGCAGCCGCAAAGGAGTTGCCACAAGCATGATGCATCGTGCGCTGGTGCTGCTGGCAGGGGCCCAGGCGCTCGCACCGCTCGCCACGCCGTCGAGGCGCCTCTCAACCGTGCGCCACTCGGACATGATCAAGGGCTCCGTCGTGGGCGAGGACGGCATCACGGCCGTCGTGCCGCCCCCGAACGAGGACCTGGCGCCGCCGCCGCAGACCATGGCGCAGTGCCTGCAGCAGGCCCAGGACGCCACCATCCAGGCCATCGAGGATGGCGACATTTTGATGGACGTCGAGTTCCCGCCCTTGGCCGCCGATTTGATGGACGACCCCAACACGTCCGCGGGCGATATCGCGGGCGCCACGACGCGCTTGGCCATCAAGTACGCCGCGAACATCGCGCAGCGTCTCAATAAGAAGGTGGCGATCCTGTATCCGGACGTGCCCGAACTAGAGAACGCTGTGGAACAGTCCGGCTCGAACACGCCCCAGCCGGGCGTCTCCCTGCACTCTTTACGGGCGTCCTACACGGAGGCCGACGGGCCCGTGAACATGTTCTTCGCCTTTCTAGGTAAAGGGACGGAGATGGTAAGGGAAGTCCCGGAGGCGGACATTTATGTGGGCTTGACCTTCTCGGCCCAAGAACTGCCGGACGTGGAGGAGCTGGATACGCGAGAACAGTCGAAGAAGCCCATCATCCTGTTCAACCTGAAGCTGGACACGCAGCGGGGCGACCTGGGCCTGCCGGCCTTTCCCCCCAAGGACCTCCAGTGGCGCTTCCTATCGAGGGCCAAGGCGGTCTACTTCTTGCGGACGCGCCAGTACACCCTCTCGCTGCCGGAGCCGCCCTTCGTCGTCAACTACCAGGGCGCCATCTTCCGCCAGTACCCCGGGCCCTTCCAGTGCTTGCTGGACACGGGCAAGACCTTCCGGCCCGTGACGACGTCGGAGCGGCGGCCGGCCCTGGGCGAGTTCAAGGAGACCATCACCAAGGCCCTCAAAATCGGCGACGCCGCGCAGGAGCAGGAGGGGAAGACCCGCAAGTTCTTCCGGACGGGCGTCATGTCGCGGACCTGGTGGGAGACGGACAAGGACTCGGAGGAGCTGCACACGGCCTGGCGGGAGTAAGTTTTGGTAGTCTTCTCCGGGGCGGAGCGGCCGCGTCCGTCCGAATCGCGAAAGAAACGCGTCTGAGCCCGTTCTTTTTGTAGGAGCGAGTGTCTGGTGGCTTGAGAGTCGTGATGCAGGCACGTATCAGCTCACGTATTAGCCACTAACGTGCGGGTTCACTCAAAATCAGCAGGTGCGTGCTTTGCCAGTGCGACGTTGCTGCCGAACGAAGGGGTTGTCGCTAGTGCGGGGCCTGTAGCGGGCGTGCACACGGGGCTTCTAGTCAACGTCTTGCTGTAGACGTGCGGCGGCGCGCTCGGCGGAATCCTGAGCTAATCCAGAGCTTGGTCGGCGTGGGATCCACACGGTTCTGCGCGCGGTACGGGCCAGCCTAGAGCTCCCGCGCCTTCCACAAGAACTCCGTAGCGTCGCGAACGGTCGCACGCGGCAGCGATGAAGCTCCTGGAGAACCCGCGCCTGTCGGCGCTCACCGCGTTCCTCTCCCAGCGGCAGCTGGGCGAGCGGGTCCTCGACGGTAGGGTCGAGGCCTTCTCCTGCAAAAGAGCGGGCGAGGACAAGAAGCTGGCCAAGGAGCTCGAGGAGCAGTTCAAGGAGGAACAGAAGAACAGCCCCTCGTCTATGGACGCGTCGAGCCCCCTGGGCGCGCTGGCGCAGCCCGCGACGCGGCGGCTGCTGGTGGACCTGATCGCGACCTTGAACGCGTCCTTTCCGGACCACGACTTTAGCAATTTGCGCCCGGAGCAGTTCTGTAGAGAAGCGGGCGCGCAGTTCGCCGTCAGAGCCTGCGCTAGACATTTAGCGGAGCTCACTTCTCAAGAGCGCTTCGCGGCGCCGGGCAACAGCTCGGCCGAGTTCCTCGACGAACTGTGGGCCGCTGTGGAGGAGGCCATCCAGCTGCGGAGCTGCGAGGTTTATTCCTATGTGCCCGACGGCGAGTCGGACCCCTTTAGCGAAGGCGCGCTCTGGTCCTTCAACTACTTCTTCTTCAACAAGAAGCTGAAGCGCATCGTTTACTTGTCGTGCGTCGCGCGGAGCCGGCTCCAGTGCCCCTCGCCCTTCTCGGACGTCGAGGACGCGTACAGGATACCCCGGGGCGACTCGTACGACGACTTCCCCGCCGGCGAACTGCTCCTGGACGACGACTAGGGCCCTGGTCGTTTATTTGACCGCGCTTTGGATCCGTGCCCCGCCCCCCATCGCGGAATAGAGTGTGCACACTCTATTCCGGACTAGAGTCCCAGCCCACTAGAAAATCGTAAACCTACTAGACTAGTATATCGTAAACCTACTAGACTAGTATATCCTAACAAAAAACAGCGGACATAAGAGCCAGCTGCTGCTCGGCAAAAACCATGCCGGACTATGCGCGCAACGTCGATGCAATGGTAGCGGACATGGAAAAAGCTGTTACGGAGCCGGAGGGTAACACCAGCAACGCGAAGCACCGGCAGCATGATACTGACACGCCAAAATGAACATGGTGTTCCAGAATATATGTTCGCCGTCGTTGGGAATGCAAAAATTGTTTTTTGCGCCAGTAACTTTGTCGCAGATTCTTAATGCAGGGTGCCCCGGCACTTGAATTATCGTTCCGTTTCTATAAAGCGTGCGTGCGTCGTATTGTTTCGTAGGCATTGTGGTGTGCTCTTCGCGGGCGGCGTGCGCTTCTGCTGGCGATCGCGCTGCAAGTGTGGGCCGCCCTGCTGCCGCGCGACGCGGCGCTGCTACTGCGCTTTGCGCGTGTTGTTTAGACGTGGTGCGGCGCCTGCCGCTGGTTTAGACGCGGCGCAGCGGTGTAGACGCGGCACGGCGGCTGCGATGTGTTGGTAGTTTCAAACATCGCCGAGCTCTTCCTTCTGGAGTACAAATTTCACGCATTATGCGCTAGTAGGCTTTTCCCTAGTAGGTTTACGATTTTCTAGTGGGCTGGGACTCTAGTCGGCTTTTCCCTAGTAGGTTTACGATTTTCTAGTGGGCTGGGACTCTAGTCCGGAATAGAGTGTGCACACTCTATTCCGCGATCATCTCCGCCGACGTCGCGTGGACGTCGTTCACGAAGAAGTCCACGAGGCCCTGGTCCTCCTTCCCCCCCAGGCCCTCGCCCAGGTTTGCCAGCAGCTTGTCGGGCCCGAACGCCGTCAGCATGGCCTCGACCTCGGCGTGGATCGCCTCCTGCGACGAGTCCGGCAGGAGCAGCTTCGGGTCGAAGTCGCCCTGGAGGACCTGCGCCGGTCCCAGCGAATCGCGGGCTTCATGTCGCGGCGTCTCGCCGTCCAGGGTAATGACGTCGTAGCCCGCCGCTTGCAGGCGCAAGTTCACCTTGAGCGGCTCCGCGACCCCCCGCGCGAACACAAGTAAAGGCACGTCCGGGTGGCGCGCCTTCAATTTTGTCGCCAAGGCCTCCAGATGGGGCAACGCCAATTCTTCGAACGCTTCCGCGCCGAGCGTCATGCCCATGGCCTCAAAAACCTGGAGGCAGTGGGCGCCGGCTTTAGCCTGGGCCGAGAGGTATTCTACAACTAAATCCGTGTAGGCCTCCAACAAGCCTGCAGTGGACTGGGCGTTCGCCTTGGCGAAGTCGGCCCCGGGCGCCCGATTCTTGGAGGACCCGCCCACGGAATAGAAGAAGAGCGTGTACGGCGCCGCGGAGAAGCCCAACAGCGTCCTGTCCAAGTTCTCCGCGAGCTGCGCACTTCGAACTTCTTCCACGCCCCGCGTGACGTGCTTCAGGCGCTTCGCTACTAATGAGGCCGGGTCCGCTCTCGCCTTCGCGGCGGCCTCGTCGACCATCGCCGCCGTCGTCAGCGGCTCCGGCACGACGATGCCCACGCCGCCCGGCATCTCCACCCTTATATCCAAGGCCTGCGGCACCACTAAAATGTCGCTGAACAAAATGGCCGCGTCCACCTGATACCGCCGCAGCGGCTGCATCGTCACCTCGGCGACGTCCTTCGGGTCGTCTAATAACTGCAGGAAGTGCTTGCCCGTCTTGGCCTTGTAGTCCCGGTACTCCTGCATGTGCCGGCCGGCTTGGCGAAACAACCAGACCGGGGCGCGCTCCACCTTCTCGCCGCGCGCGAGCCGGAAGACGAGGTCGTTCGCGGGGGCCTGCAGGGCGCTCGCCGCGGTGGCGCAGAGCACGGCGCGCAGCATGGTTGCTGTGGCGGAGCTATTAGCAAGAGCTGTTGCACACCGGTGCGCGAGCAATGCGGAGGCACAACTGCTTACGTTCGCTAACTGATAACAATCACTACCAATGTGCAATGCAAGCAGGTACGCTGCGATCTTGCTTCGATGACCTCAATGAAAAACCCGTTTAGCAGATTTTTCGAGGCGGAACAAAGCTCACTGTTCGGGGAGTTTCGCCGAGGCGGTTCTGCTTAGAAGGAAGTATGCTATTAAAAAAGATGCGGCCCGCGCCTGCCGCCGATGAATCGGCGAAGCGCGGTGTCTCCCCCCCCGGGCCCCGTCCACGAGTCCTAGCACCGTAACAAAAACAGGCGGAACAAAGAACAAAGGGCCTGCCCTCGCCGCCGGAGTCCCACGGAGTGACGCCCAACGACGCAGTGACTACTACTTTCACTTAAAACGAGTCCAGGCTCTTCCCCTCCTGGACGAACATCTGCCCCAGGTCCTTCGAGAGCCGCTCGAGGTACCCCTCCGGCAGGTCGTCCTCGCCGTCACTGTCGCCCTCCTCGCGCACGGGCGCGAGGCGCACGCTGGACGCACCGTCGACGGGCTGGCCGGCCGCGCGCCAGTCCACGCGGCCGTTGGACCCGCGCGAAAAGATGTGGTCCCGGTCGTCGTCGTCGCCGTCCTCGTCCGTCGGGTCGGCGGAGACGCGGATGCCGAGCGCGGGGATGTCCACGGTCCGCCGTGGCGGCGGCGGTGGCGGTACAGGTGGCTCCGCCGGCATCGTGCGCGCGTCGTCGTCATCCCCCCAATCTTGTGCAGTTTCAAAGCCCTTCACCTGCTCCGGGGACAGGCCGCTCAACAGATTGTCGTGGTGCAGCGCGTGCGCGGCCTTCAATTTGTCGACCTCGCGGTTCACGGCCGTGCGCAGCTCGCCCAGACCCCCCGCGTCGACGTCGAAGCGCGCCGCGAGCTCGTCGTCCAGGTCGCCGCTCCGCACTATTGCTGAAACCAAATCGTTGTACCGGCGGACCCGCAGCCCCCGCGCCGCGAGGTCCGCCAGGAAGGTCGCGAGGCTCTCGTCCGCGCTGTCCAGCACCGCGTCCGCCACGGCGTCCACGAGCCGCGCGAGCGGGTCCGGCCGCTCCTCGCCGACGTCGCCACTCACGTCGCCGCGCATGGGGCACTCGTCGACGCCGTGGCCGGGGCCGCCGCAGAAGGCGCACGCCTCGCCCGCCGCCTCGCCGTCGCTCGCGTCGTCGCTCGCGTCGTCCTCCCAGCCGGCCATGAAGGCCGCGTCGTCGGCGGTCCACGCGTCGGCCGTGGCGGCGGCGCCCGCGCGCGGCGCGTCGGGTAGGCTATCGGGCGGCGGCGGGTCGTCCTTGGTGAAGGTAAGTTTCGTCATCGGAGCGGCGCGGTCGATGTCGCGTAGTTTGCAGTTATGTCGCCTTGTTTGCAGTCAAATGGCGTCGCTCGTGTTTGGCGGCTTAAAACGCGTGCAGGCTATTGCAGTTCACCCTGTTTGGTATGCTGTGCTTGCTTTGGGCGACACCTATCCCGCTGCCGGTGCGCAGCCAAATCTGGAGTCCTCGCGGTGCAGTTTTCAGCTTAGTTCTCGTCTCGACAAAAAAACCCGCACTCAAAGGCCACAAAAACCCGTCGCGGTTAGGAAAAGCGCGCTGCGATAGCTCCCAAAGGCCCGGCGCACGCACGAGAAACGCGCTGTCGACCTGCCGGTTCGCGTCTCACCGCGCCGCCGCCCAAAGGCTGCCGAAAGCAGCCCGGGCCCGCCGTCGACGCTCACCATGGTCAAGAGCTCCGCCACGCTGCTCCTGGGCATGCTCTCGAGCCGGGTTGCTCAACTGGAAAACCTCTCCACGTCGGCCAAGACCCTCGCCGCGACGGCCAGTACGGCCGGCACGGGCCTCCTCATGTTCTCGAAAGCGCGGAGCGACGTCGCGTCGGGCGTCACGGGCCGTCTGCACGAGCAGGCCGCAAGCGTGGCGGAGTATCTGGTGTGGAGCGACCGCAATGAGTGCGTCCGGGGCGCGAGCGGGAGCATACCGGAGGCGTGCTGGCTGGATTTGGTCGGAGAGGCCCGCATGCTCACGTACCAAAAAGTGCTGCGGGGCCGGCGCTACTGGTCGCCGGCCAACTTGCTGCGGTGGACCCCGTCCTACGCCATCGTGGAGATCCACGTGCGCGAGGAGCTGACCCGGGTGCTCCGGGCGAACGGCCTGCGCGTCGCCTGGGACGCGCGGACGACGGCCTGCGCGCGCCTCGACCGGAAGCTGGCGAAAGCTAAACGAGGCCGCGACGCCGTGTCCATCGCGTTCTTCGAGAAGAAGCGCGCCGGGGAGAAGGCGTGCGCGGCGCCGCCCTAAGGTGGTTATTTTTTCTTTACGCCCTCCGGGAGGCGCGACCGATCAAACGACGGTGCGTGTATCTCCTCGTCAGGAGTTGGCCGTGCCGTGAGCGGGATCTGGGGGAGGGGATGGGGGAGGGGAAGCAGCCTTCATGCTGTCTTGTCGAGAGCTCGACGTCTAGAGAAAACAATTCCCGCAGATGTCCTCCTGTTCTGGCGTCCCCTCGCAGAAGTGGACGCACTCGTACTCCTGGCAGTGGTCGCACTTTTCGCAGGGTTCCATGCACTGGGGTCCTACGTCGTTGACTTCGTCGCAGTACAGGCCCGCGTCGCAGGGCGGGTCACACACCGGCTCGGGCGAGACGCACTGCAGTTCCTCGCACTCCTGGTCCTCGGTGCAGAACTCGCCGCCGCATTCCACCGGGCACGATCCTCGCTCGCGGGCTCGCTGCCGCCGCGGCTCTCCGAGGAGCGACTCCGAGCGGCTGCAGGGCCCGCGTGGCTCGTACGCAGCGGACGGTCTTCCGACTCGTGCTATAGAAGTGAAACCCTTGTATTCGGGCGTGGTAAGCCGATTGAAAACCGGATCCCTTTTGGATACTTCAGCTCTGCTCGCGTTACGAGTTGAAATTGCTAGCGTGCGTGCGGTGTTTAGCGTTGGGACTGTAGCGGTGCGTGCGAGTCTTTAACTAGCGCGGAGTTTGCGTTTAAGCTCGCGTTTTCAGCTAGCTGCGATCCGAAGTTGTGCTCAGCAAGTTCGTCAACTGCGGATCTTGGTCGCTCGCGCAGTAGCCATCCCCGGCGGCAGAGAAGTCTAAGACACGCCGATTAGCATTACTCGGGCGCCGGACATGCCTTGTGCCGATCCGCAGGTCGCGGACTTCGCGGCCTTGGCGCGCCCGAGCCGCCGACCCGAGTGTAGGGTGGTCTATCACCGCCCGATATAGCCAGCAGGGCCGCGTCGTCGCCGAGGCCCGCACTCACTGGGCCACGCCATACCCGGCACCGCCCCGGCGCAGCCACCGGCTCACGAGCGCCACGGCGGGCCCGCCCGCGAAGTAGACGGGCAGGATCCACGACTCGACGCCGAGCAGGTCCGGGTGGGCGTAGGCGTAGAGGTGCCCGAAGGGCTCCGGGAAGCGGCCGCCGCCGCCGAGGAGCGCGGCCTCGATCGCGGGGCCGCCGATTGCTGTAGAAGCGCCCGCGACGAACGACGCTAGTGTTGGGTCACACCGTCGCCACAGCAACAGCGCGAGGGGCCAGAGGACGACCGCCTCCGCCGCGGGCGCCAGGCTCGTCGCGAGCAGCGCCGACAGCGCATACAGTAAGACGAAGGCCGCGACCACGGTCCCCACGCGCCGCCCAGCCGGCGTCGCCAGGTGGGGCGGCGGCGGCTTGTATGCACTCACGAGGGCGTCGATGCCGCCGATGATGAGGGCCGCCAGCGCGAATAGCGGCGGCACCCAGGCCGCCGTCTGGAGGAGGTGGCCGCCGCCCCACCAGTCCGGCGCTACACCGAACGCGACGCGGTGCTTCGTATAACCAAGGACGCCGGCCGCCGAATGGAAGTTGTCGCAGACGGGCCCCAACGCCGCGCCAGCGAGCGCGAGGCGAGTGAGCCACTGCGCCGTCGGCGCGCGATCATCGGTCGCCGGTGGGCTCGCGCGCAGCGGCGACGACGCGCGGTGCGGCCGCGGCGCTTGCAGTGCCTGCAACCATCGCACACTGCAGACGAGCAGGTAGCACCGCATCATCATAGTGGTCTGCAAAAGAACCCAGCGTCAAAGAACGCAAGCTAGACGACGGGCTGGACGGTGCAAACGTGATTGAAACCTGTCCTTGCCTCGTTTGCGACGCTGCGCAGCCACGCAGCCTCCTTTGCTCTCACACAGACTTGACAGAAACCCGTTTTGAATTCGAATTTAACTGAGCCAGGGTTAACGAGGCTGGAGGGTCGAGACCCTTTTCGAAGAATCAAAGGAGATTGAGACTTTTGCGCGCGGCGTGCGATGCAGCCAGCCTCCCCTGCTCAGGGCTGAGCCCAGAGACTTGTCCCTGGCCAATCTCTCGCCTTGCACCCAGCGCGTCTGCTCCGTGCACACCACGCTCGACAGACGCGCGCCAGACGCAGCGCTCCGCCCGCAAACTCGTGCGCCACTGCAAAAGCCAGACCCTTGTCCGCAAGGCACAGACACAGCGAGGAGACTACCCCAGCGCCGCAACGAAAGTACGATGATCATCGTCAACGCCGACGCCGTCGAGGCCACGGCCGCGACACTAAGTGCCGCGGAGGCCTTGGAGGTCCTGGCGCCGGCCGCGGCGAGTTTGACGGGCGCCGAGGCCGCGGCGTTGCGGGCCATGTGCGCCGCCGTCGCGACGCGCGACGCAACGAAGGCCCAGCGGTTATCCTCCAAGCGCCCGCCGGCACCGCCGCCCCGGACTCAAACCGGGTCGGCCGTGTCCGAGCTCGAGGCCTTTTTAGAGCAGGCCGATTTGGGGCGGTACGCGGACGCCCTCGTCGCGGCGGGCTGCGCGTCGGTCCAACGGCTCCGGGCCGCGTCGGCCGAGGAGCTGAAGAACCTCAAGGACCCTCGCAACGGCGGGCGCGTCCTCGCGGTCGGCGCGCTCGCACGCCTCAGGCGACTCTTGAACGGCCAGGAGAGTACCACTCCGGCGCCCGTTGTATCGCCGCAGCCGGAGCATGCACTCACGGGGCACCTCGCGGACCTGGGCCTGGAGCGCTTCGCGCCGGCGCTGGCCCGGGCCGGCGTCGCGACCGTGGCGCAGTTGTTGAGTGTGGACCCCAAGGACCTGCGCAACTTAGTAGACCCGCAGACGGGCCAGAAGGTCCTCGCGGTCGGTCCTTATTCTAAATTACGGGCGAGCCTGGAGAAGCTGCGCGAGCGCGCGCCTGCCGTTGTAGTTTCGACACCGACTTCTAATGATGGCCTGGCGACCTTTCTCGAGGGCGCCGGGCTGGGCCGGGTCGCCCAAGCGTTAAAGCGGTGCGGCATCTCGACGTTGCAACAACTAAGGGACACGCCGCCCGCGACCCTGAAGGCCGCGGTGGACCCCCAGACCGGTACTAAAGTACTAGCCGTGGGGCCCCTGTCCAAGTTAAGGGCGGCGTTGCGGGAGCAGGACGACGTCCAAGTGCCGGCGGGAATTGTGTTCGCGTGTAGTGATGGCGACGCGGCCGCCGAGTGCTTAGATCGAAGGCTCTTCGCTTTTCCACAAACGCACGTGTCAATTGTGAAGGCTATTCTGGCCACGCCGGACCGCGGCGCGTCCATCCGCATTTTCCTGTGGGACGCGCACGCGAAGCGGCTGCACGGCATCTTTCGGCCGGACAGTCGCGAGGGCGATTCTGCCGACACGCCGGTGGACGCTGGTGCGTTCACCTCAGCACCCTGGACGGGCGTGGTGCCCCAGGGTACAGCGGCGCGGACGAAGTTTCCCGTGCAGCTGCGCGTCACGCCCGTGCGGGCCTTCGAGCCCCTGCCGGCGACCTTGGCCGGCTCTGTCTTGGCCTTCGAGCGGCCCGGGTGCGCCGGGGCGCCGGCCTACGACCTGACTGCGGAGCAGGTCGCGCACGTGAGCCGGCTGTTCATGACGCGGGGAGCTTAGTCGTGTAAGCGTGTGGTTTAAGTGGCTCTGCGCCGGGGGCGCGCCGATGTGCAAGCAACGAGGGTGGTGGGTTCCTGGACTGTTGTTAACGTACAAGGAAAACTTACACGCTGGTGGCATGACGTCGGACGGTCACGCAACAGCAAAAGCACAAGGGGGGGGGGGGAACCCACGTGAGCCCTTTGAGAGGCGACGGTCCCGCCGGGAAGGGACGAGGGAGGCGGCGGAGCAATTGCTTGCTCAAGTTCGCCGGAGAACGGGACGGTCTTTAGATCTTCGTGAACCGGAGACGGCGGAAGCTGCCGCGGCGCAACTTCTTGAAGCCATGGGCAGGAATGCCCGGTTCGTTGGCCTCCCGGTCCATCTTGGACACGCCGAACAGCAGCTTGCTGTGCGGCGGCGCGACGAGCGTCGACGACGTAGAAGAGATGGAGAGGGCGCCGAGCATGCCGCCGAAGAGAAGAGCAAAAACCAGGAGCGCTAGGTGGCGAAAAGGATGCTTGGCCTCGTCGCGCACCTCCGAGTTGGCCTTCGGTGAGACTGCCGGAGTGGACTGGGTGGGCTTACGGATGCGGATCGGGGAGATCGAGCGAGACTTCATTTGGTCTGAGCGTGTGAGTGGATGCACACGATGAGTAATGTGTTGGTTGTCAGGAGAGCTGGGTTTGCCGAGTCTGAAAGAGAAGTCGCAGCAGCTGCGTGCGGGTTTTTCCCTCAGCAGACGCTACGACATCCCACCGAGGAGCCCTAAGGCATGTCACAGATTCGCCCCGGGAAGTGTCGTGGGCTTCAGAGAGGTGGGCAAATCGCACGGGTTTCTTTCCAAATAACTTTGTCTGGCGCTTGGCTTGGCCTCTAGAGTTGGCTACAGATCAGCTTCGTGCCGTAGTGGACGATCGCTCCATAGTAACAGTCATCTACATACCATACCGCACACGCAACTGGTCCAACCTGGTCACCACGGCGCTATCGACTCCTGAAAAAGCATACCGCACGCAGAGCAGATGAGGAAAACGCGAATCTCGTTTTGTGAGCTCCTGCACGGCCGGGCGGCGGGCTGAGCGGGTCGAGCGGGTCGGCCTAGGTCACGTGGGCTCTCTTCCGGTTCCCTCATTTGCGTATGAAGAGCGTGCTGTCTCCCGGCCCGGCGTTGAGCTGGCGCGGTTTCGTGGGTGCAGACGCCGTGAACGCGCGACCAGGACCTTAATGTTTTGCGTCCATTCGCAACCCATGGTGAGGATTGGGATGTGATTTACTCTGCCTGCGCGCGCGCTTGGGTTAATTGCAAGGAGCTGATTAGTAGAGCAGGTGTTGTGGGCGGCGAAAACGGACGGCGACTTCGCGATTCTCACCGGCGAGCGCCGCCCAGTGTGTGGCAAGTCTGATCTAGGGCGCAGGTCGCGACGGTGTTGCGCACGGATGTGGACACGGGCTTTTTTCTAAGCTGGCCTCGATTTCTATACTGCGCGCGTGCCAAAATTGAGCGACGTGGAAAACGTTGCTCAAAGTTCGGGGGACGACCAGAGGCGGTACTACTTGTCCGGAGACGTGCGATCATAAAAAAACGGTCGCTGGCGCCCGCCGGTGATCAACAAAAACACACTTACGACGACGACGACTCCAGCTCCTTCGCCAGCTCCGCCGTCAGCCGCACCGAGTCCGAGTCTTCACGCGACCGCCGCCGCACGGGCTCGGGCGACGCCGCCTCGCGCGGCCCGAGCCGCTCGCGCACGGCGTCCTCGACGTCGTCGGCCGACAGCGCCAGTTGTCTAGCCAGCTCCTCGAAGCCGCCCGCCGTGAAGAGCGCCCGCGCGCCCGCGCACGACGATACGGCGCCGGGCGGCCGGCACAGCGCCGCCCGCTCCGCAAAATGGGAAGCGACGGCGTCCAGGGCCTCGTCCAGTTCCTGCCGCCCGTTTCTTTCCGTCGCCGGAAAGAAGAAGGCGGCCGCCGGGCCCGGCGCTTCCGTCAAGAAGGCCATGGCCAGCAGCTCCTGAGCGGTCGGTCGCTCCCGCGCGTCCTTGGCTAAACATGATGCCACGCACGTCGTTGCATCAGCAGACCACGCGTGGGGCAGCGCAGGTATTGGAGCCTCGACCACCTCGCCCACGAGCTGCCAGTACTCGGCGTCGTCGTTATCTTTCTCGGTAGAACCGAACGGCGCCGCGCCGCGCGCGACCGCTAATAACGAGACCCCCAGGCCCCAAATATCCGCCGCTGTACTATACGCGTCGCCCTTGATCCGCTCCGGCGACATGTACTGGGCCGTGCCGATGAAGGTCCGCGTCGAGGCGTCGTCGCACTTCGCAGCGATGCCGAAGTCGGCCAGGCGCGCGACGCCGCTCCTCTCTAACAGGATGTTGGACGGCTTCACGTCCCTATGCGCGTAGCCGGAAGCGTGGACGTGTTGTAGCCCCTTCGCGACTTGCACGCCCAGGCAGGCGATGACGCGTTCCTCCGCACTTCCGCCCCGCTCCACAAAATCCTGCACGGACCCGCCATCCGCGTATTCCACGACGAGCCAGGCGGCATCGGAAGGCGCGTGCGCGTAGCAATCTAAAATTTTAATGACATGAGTCTCTTCGTGAGCCGTCGTGCTTTTCAGGGCTTTGAGCTCGGCCACGAGCTGCCTCCTCTTATTCCGGTCGTGGACCGGAATGGCCTTGACCGCTACTAAGCGACGTTGGGTAAGATCTAATGCTTTGTGCACGCGGCCGCCGCTCCCCGCCCCTAGAGGCCCCAAGAGCACGCAGCGGTCGACTACTGAGACATCCGACTCCTCATCGTTACCGCTCGTCTTGATCCTCATTTCCCTCAGTAAAATGGTGCCGCTCTCCGTCAACCTGTAAGACTCATCAAGGCGCCGCGGTCTTGGTTTCAACTTCTTTCGTTCCCAGTGCTCGTCATCGAGCTGCGTCTCCTCCACCGCAATCCAGTCGTCGTCGTCCTCCATGAGCGTGCGACCGCTCCCGCCAAAGCTTATGGCGAGCTTGTGCGGCAGGTCGTCCTCTCGAATGCGCACGCTCCGACTCCGCTTCAGGTAGTCGGCGTGCCACGAGCTCCGCAGACTCATGGAGTTCCCAACAGTGGAGGACTGCGCGAGAGAGTCGAAGGTGCTCAGGGAGTCGCTGACGCTCAGCTCTAGGTCCGTCGAGGCGCCGAGCTGCGTCGTGGCGCCGGCGCCCATGGCTGCGGAGCGTGCCGGGGCTGCCCGACGGCGTGGGGGCTGCCGCGCGCTCGCAAATACGGCTGTGGGGAGAACCCTCGCCGTTACCGAATCGATAGCTGCTGCCCGCGTGTGAAGCTACCAAAGCGCTCTCGTGCCGCTGCGCACCCGCGCTGTGGTGCCGTTGCGCGCAATTTCAAGAGAACACAGCTGGGTACTGGAAGTCGCTTCGCAGTCCCCCTCGCGAGAGGTACCGGCGCCGCTACCGCCACAAATCTTTTTCCTCCGCGGACGGCCGTCGCCGGCCGCCCTTCCACAGGTCCTTCCCTTCGACTTGCGTCGGGCGGTGGCGTGTTGGTGGGTTTACGACACCTCAACGCCATCGACACGACGCGTAGTGAAAAGTTTTAGAACAACACAGCTACTAATGGGTCCCGTTCACGCGAACCAGCTCGACGAGCTTCTCCTCCGCCGCGCGCAGCGACGCCCGCAGCCCCGCGATCGTGCGCCGGTCGTTCTCGGCCTGGAGCTTGAGGGCCGCGACCTCCGCCCGGGGCGAGGCCGGGGTCCGCTGCGGCGTCCCGAGCGGCGTCGGCGGGCCCGGGTCGTCGTCAAACCCGTTCGACGAGGCGAGCGACAGCGCCGACGTCGCCGCGGGCAGCCCACTCGTGAAGGACCCGCCGAAGCGCTTGGAGATGGCCTCCCAGCTCCCGCTGGCGTCGACCGTCTCCAGCGCCTCCAATTCGGGGTCGCCCTCCTCGTTTCTTATCCTAGCGATAAAATCGACGTGCGGCGTCAGGGCTCGCAGCGTGAGCGCCGGCGCGGCCAGGGACGCCGCCAAGACGTCTTCCGGAATGTCACGCTGCTCCTCGCCGCACCGCTTCGCCCGCGCGCTTACCCTCCTCCGCACCGTCGCCTCCGGCGCGTGGATGTAGAACAGCGCAATTCTATAATGCGGAAATTGCTTCCGGAGCGCCGCGATCTTGGGCGCGTACCAGTCGAAGTCGCGCAAGGACCCGTCGACCCAGACGTGGCAGCGCTGGTCCATGGCCAGGGCCTGGGCCAGCTCGGCCATGGTCCCGGACTCCGTGTGGCACAGGGTGCCCGCGTTCTTCTCGTTGAGCTGGACGTACGCGGGCCACTCGGGCATCAATCGCTTGAATCTATCCGGATCCACATGTACTACCCGTCTAAGGGGAAAGATGTCCCGCTGCGACATCCAGTTCATGACCCACCCCTTGCCCGCGCCCATCGGGCCGCACGTATAAACGAGCCAGGGCTTTGTGGTCGGCCCCGCCTGGTCCTCGCCGCCTACTAGAGCCACGCGGTGCACGGCGGCGTCCTGCCACCGCTGCCTTGCTGGATTGTAGTTGCCGTGCCAGGCAGGGTCTAGGGCTTTTCTTAAGTGCGCCAAGGCGCCGACGAAGCCCTCGGTTATAGGTACGCCGTAGTTGTCCTGGGTGGACTTGGTCCAGTCGTAGGTCGCGGGCGGCGCCCAGGCGTCCAAGTCGGGGAACGCGTAGTGCGAGACGATGCGCCGCAAAAAGCGGTGCCGTCGGATGCCCGCGAGGAACTGGTCCACGTTAATGCGGGCGTCCTCCGTCGGCGTCCGCTGCAGGTTCCCGGGCGCCCACGTCCGCGCTCTACTCAAACGGCGGTGCTGCGTCTCGTCGTCGCATGTCTGGAGCGCGGTCTTGTTGATGGTGGCGTCCTCCGCTAAATGCAGGAACAAATGCTTGACCTCGGCTTCCCTTAACCCGAGCCGTAAATCCGCGACGAGCTGCCCGAAGTCCGCGAAGCCCATGTGGCCGCCCTCTATTCGCTCGAAGCGGCCGAAGACGAGGTCCAAATCGTCCTTCTCCACCACGCCCCGCCGCATGCGCCGGCGCGGCGTCGGCGGCGGCATGTGCCCGGGCGGCAGGGACTGCACGCGGCCCAGGCTCGAGGGCCGCGGGGGGTTCATCTCTGGTGTTGTGGCGTCGCCGCCGCCAGTAACTAGGTGTGCGCTGTGGCGTCGCCGCCGCCAGCTACTAGGTGCGCTCTTGCTTGTGGCGTCGCCGCAGTCCACTACTAGGTGGGCGCTTGCTTTGTTGCGGCGCGGCGCAGGTGTCGCTGTCACCGGCGGGGACTATCCAAGCCGATAGATCGAGAACGCCTATGCGCGTTAGGCGCTACGCTGCGAGGTATGCACCTGTCCATAATTATATATAGCGCGCGAAACCCGTGCAAGAAACCCGTATACTAAAAACACGCAGATTTGGCCAGCCGGCCGCAGCAGGACACGCTCGCGCGTTGCCGGCAGTTTCCTGGACTAAGCGAGACCACGCGTGCGACGCGTGCGAGCTCGTAAAGCCCGTAGCAGCCCGGACGAGCAGCAGCACATTGCGAGCTGTAGCACCACACGCCGCAGCGACATGAAAGGAGACGTGCGCGTCGCGCCCAACGGCGGCGTCATCATAACAAAATCGCTGAGTACCAAGGCATGGTTCCGCGCGTTCAGCACCGGCACCATCGTCGGCGGCGCGGCCGGCCTCGTGGGCGGCTTCGCGCTGGCGCAGGCCATCTACAGCGACGAGCACCAGCGCGACTCCGTGCGGCGCGCGCTCAAGGTCGCGGGCGTCGCCGTCGCGGCGTCGATGCTCGCGGGCTTCGTCGCGTCGAAGCGGCGGTGACTGGCGGATCGGCCCTCCTGGCCCCACACGCCTGCTGTAACTTATGTGCATCATTGGTATATCTCCTGCAGCACGCGGCCTGTGTTATTCGTCTAACCCGCACGAAACCCGCACGATTAAAAAGCTCGAGACGTCAAGACAGCGATTTCAAGTCTTCAAAGGTCCCACAGCCGCTAGGCATCACTACAGCTCAGCTCAGCTACTCACAGCATCACAGCGATGGCCGAGGTCAACCCCAAGGCCTACCCGCTCGCCGACGCGCAGCTGCAGGTCACGCTGTTGGACCTGGTCCAGCAGGCGTGCAACTACAAGCAGCTCAAGAAGGGCGCCAACGAGGCCACCAAGTCCCTGAACCGGGGCATCGCCGAGTTCGTGGTCTGCGCCGCCGACGCGGAGCCGCTCGAGATCCTGCTCCACCTGCCGCTGCTGTGCGAGGACAAGAACGTGCCGTACGTCTTCGTGCTCTCCAAGCTCGCGCTCGGGCGCGCCTGCGGCGTGTCGCGCCCCGTCATCGCCTGCGCCGTCACGTCGAACGAGGCGTCGCAGCTCAAGGACCAGATCGTCCAGCTCAAGGACAAGATCGAGCAGCTGCTCATCTAGGGCGCGGCCCCGAGTCCCCGATTCCGGATCCGGATGCTAGCGCAGTGATGATGGAGATGATGGAGACCCCTGTTCTAAGTTTACTTCCCTCGATGTCAATACACCCACCGAGAGGTCCGGTCCCCAGCCCCTAGGGCGGCGGCCGGCCGTCTTACTCCTCGATCATAGCGTCAATACACTCACACAAATTACCCCGCGGCCGCCGCGTCGCTGATCCGGTCGAGGAGCTCCCGCCGGTCCGCGGCCTTCCGCGTCAGCACGAGCCGGGCCCAGGAGCCCCAGTACTCCTTCCCGAACGCGTCCGGCTCGCGGAAGGTCCGCGAGGCGACGTCGTAGTAGGGCGCGTAGAGCCTCTCCAGCACCTCGCACTGGTCCGGCCTGATGCCGGACAGGCACAGACTGCCACCGACCTTCGTCCCGAGCGCCAGCGTCGCAACCATCGACGGCCTCGAGAGCTGTCCGACCAAAATGTTCGCTACGACGGCGTCGTACTCGTCCACGCCCGGAATCACCGACCGGCCGTGGACCCAGTCGACGCCGTCGACGCCGTTGCGCTCGGCGTTCTCCTCGGCGGATTCCAACGCCTCGTATTCCACGTCGACGCCGGCGCTTTCGCCGCAGCCGAGCTTCTTCGCGGCAATGGCCAGGACGCCGCTCCCGCAGCCGTAGTCGAGGAAGGACTCGTCCGCCCCAAAGCCCCGCTCGGACAGCCACTCCAGGCAGAGCGCCGTCGACGGGTGCGCGCCGTCGCCCCAGGCGCCATCCGCGATCTCGCTCGTGCACAGGACGACCTGGACGGCGCCGTCCGGGGGCGGCGTCGCGTCGCCGTCGAGCACGACGTGCACGCTTCCCCTCAGGATGCCGCCCTTCGGGACGAGGGCATCACTTGTGAGCACGAGGAGCGACGCGACGGCGTGGCGCATCGTGCAAAACGTCTCGCAGCAAATATTTGGCGTGTGGGCAAACGCAGGGACCTCGTAGTCCTCCGAGCTTTATAATTTCGATCGCTTATGACAACAGCGCGCCCTGCAAAAACTAGGTTGCTGCAACTGGAGCCAGGACTACCTCTGTGAGCGTAGGACTCGCAGCCGTTGCCAATTGATGGAGGCACTTGCTGCGTCACTTCTGGTGATCCGTGCGGCAATATAGGGCGAGTTGGAGCGAGTTATCGATCGACGCACTCGGTAACGTGCGGGTTTCTACCCAAGCCCACGTCAAGCGCATTTGCTTATTGATGCGAGCTGCCGGCCTCCGTGGGCATACTCACAAGCTTGTGTTACGCCCTCGACGCGTCACGCTGGTGCTGCTAAGCCTCAGCCTCTCAAGCCCAGCACAGAGGCTCTCACTGGACCAGGAGCCCTGTCCAGCACAGAGGCGCTCACTGCACCGGGAGCGCAAATGGCAGCCGTGCTCACAGTGGACATCTCGCCCTTCACCGATGCAGAAAAGTACGACGATGCCGCACGACGAGCGGTGGGCCAGGAATGGGACGCCGCGATGACCAATGTTGGCTTCGCGATGATTGTTGGACACGGCGTAGATCCAGGCATCGTCGACGCGCTGCGGCGCGGCGCGCACAGCTTCTTCGGCGGTCCGGCAGACACGAAGAACACGTTTAACTACGGGCCCTACGGCCACCCGTTAGGCGGCTTTACCGGTATGGGCGTCGAGGCCGTGGCGCGCTCGCGAGACGACCACGGCTCCGACGGGGGTGCCCAGACGACCGCGGCCCTGCCGGACCTCGTGGAGTCCTTCGTCTTCAAGCCACGAGAAAGCAGTAAGCCAAAGCCTCCGTCTCTAGATGAACCGGGCAAGGCGTACCACACGGCTTTACTGAAAGTGCTCAACGCATTGCACCGGGTCACGGCGAGCGCGCTCGATCTAAACGAAGGCTTCTTCGAGCCCTACTACGGGCCCACGGCGGGCTGCTCGCTCAAGCTGGCCTACTACCCGCCCCTCGAACGGGCCCAGCAGGCCTCGTCGGCCGTGCGCTACGGCGCCCATACCGACTACACGGGCTACACCATTTTATGCCAGGACGCCGCGGACGTGGGCGACCTGGACGCGGGCGGTTTGCAAGTGCTGTTGAAGTCGGGCGCCTGGGCGGCGGTAATGCCTCAAAAAAATGCGTTCGTGGTCAACATCGGGGACCTCTACGAGGCCTGGACCAACGGGCGGTGGCGCAGTACGGTGCATCGTGTGCTCAAGCCCCCTGCGAACTCGGCGGCCGCGTCGCGGCCGCGCCTGTCGATCCCCTTCTTCACCGGGCCGCGCAACGACGCCGTGATCACGTGCCTGCCGACCTGCGTGTCGGCCGACACGCCGGCGAAGTACGCGCCCATCCAAGCGGGCGAACACCTCCAGCGGAAGCTTGGGATCTCGAATGTATAAATTGTATAAATTGGTATAAGTTGTATCGGGCGGCGTCTATCCGCTTACTCCCCGTTAGCGTCTTGTATAAATTGAATTGTCTAGTTACTTGTGCCGCCGCGGCTCCCGGACGTCGTACTGCCGCCGCGACTCCTTCATCATGAGCATGAAGACGTCGAAGTCCGTGGTCGCGAGCATGATCTGGCCCATGAGCGTCTCGCTCGAGTCCTCGTCGCGCTCCGTGGCTTCCCTTAGTTCGGCGTAGAACGCCTCCGTCGAACTCCCCTCCCTCTCAATGTAGTCCTCCAGGAGCCCCTCGTACAATTTCTTGAACTCCTCGTACAGCGCCGTGTACTCGAGGGGGTACTCGTCATCATTGAGGCTCGGGTCGATGCGCGGCGCGTGTTCGGCCACCCACGCCTCGAAGCTCTGGGCGAAGGAGGGGTCCTCGAAGAAGTAGCGGCCGACCTTGGCCACTATTCCTTCTGACTTTTTTTCTTCGCGGTCACTTGGCATGGTGCGATCGAGCGCCCGCTTCACTAGTGCTCTGGTGGTGCTGTCTATTGCAAGCTCCCGCAGCGATGGCGTCGGGCAGCCTCTCGGTTGCGTTGTTATGTGTGCTGCACACGGTGATGGCGTCGGCTGCAGCTTGTCTGTCCTGCTGTGATGAATGTGCCACGCGGCCGATCGGCCGCGTCTCGCGCCGCCTTTGAATTCTAATCATGGAGACGCCGGAGAAACGCCGGGGGCTGGTCGGGGCGATGGGAACTGTCGATATAGCTGCGGCACGTAACGGTGACTCCCGCAGCATTGACCTACGAACCCGCACGTTAGACACGAGCATCCGAGCTCAGCTGCGGTGGCCGCTGCCTGCGGCAACCAGACGCCATAAAATTGCACGGAAGACACTGAGGACTCATCTATCATCGTATTGCATACAGCTTGACGCGACCTCGGAGCCCAGGTCGGCCCACAGACAGCTTGGAGAGCATCAGTGCTAAACAGGCCGGACAATGGCATACCGCGGCACCGCGCGCGCCACGCGACTCGTTGCGCGCCGCTTCACGCAGCGCCGGGACCCCATCGACTCCCCGGCCGGCAGACGCATCGCGCCGCTGCCGGGCCGCGAGTTCCCGAAGCCACACTCACCGCTGTGGTTAGCATTGAGAAGCCCCGTCGCGACGGAGCCCGAGCACGTCGTCGCGCGGCGCGCGGCGCAGAAGGCCGCCGCCGCGGACGCGGCCGCGAAGAGCGCTGACGAGGCGCGCAGGCAGGCCGAGCGCGTCGCGGAAAAAGTCGCTGAGAAGCGCGCCGAGGACAAGTTCAACAACGTCTTTAAGAACAGCTACAAGGGCATCTCGCCGCCGGCGCTGGCCGGGCCGCACCCCCTGAAGGCTTCCCAAGAGCCCTCCGAAACGTCGCAGCGCGTCGAGAAGTTGCGGTCCTTCGCCATGACCCCCGCGGACCTCAAGCGGGAGTTGGACGAGATGGTCATTGGCCAGGACAACGCCAAAAAAGCGCTCAGCGTGGCCTTCTGCGAGCACTTCCACCACGCGCGGCGGTGCCTGGAGGAGCCCGGGCGGGATGAGCGCATGTGGCACAAGAAGAACGTGTTGCTGGTCGGCCCGACGGGCACGGGCAAGACGCAGTTGTGCCGGGCCCTCGCGCGCGTCGTCGACGCGCCGTACGTCAAGGCGGACGCCACGACCTTTTCCGCTACCGGTTTCGTGGGCCGCGACGTCGACGACGTGATTCACCAATTACATGACGTGGACAACGACGCCGCGCCCTACGGCGTCGTGCACATCGACGAGGTGGACAAGATCTGCCCGCGCGGTTTAGTGAGCGGCACCGTGAACACGCGGGACGTTCAACAGGCCCTCCTCAAGTTGATGGAGGACAGCGAGGTGCCGCTCAAGGGGGGCAAGAAAAATGCGCCGCGCCAGCTGTTCTCGACCAAGCACGTGCTCTTCGTGTTCTCCGGCGCTTTTGAATCGCTGTCCTCGGTCTACGCTGAAACCGGCGTGCGGGCGCCCGAGCCCCGGGATTTGATCAACGCGGGTTTGCTGCACGAGTTCGTGGGGCGCGTGCCGATCCGGTGCGCGCTCGAGCCGCTCTCCGTCGACCACCTGCTGCGCATCTTGGAGGCCGAGTCGGAGATCTCTCCGCTCTCGCAGTACGTGGACATGTTCGCCGCACACGACATTGTGTTAACGTGGGAGCGGGGCGCGCTGGAGGTCGTGGCGACGCGGGCCCACGCGCAGGGGCTGGGCGCGCGGGCGCTCGTCGCGGAGCTCGATTCGGTGTTCAGGGAGTTCGCGTTCGTCCTCCCCGGGTCCTTCGCGGGCGCGCTGCACGTGACGGAGGCCCTCGTGGCGGAGCCCGAGGAGGCGCTGAGGAGGCTCCTATCCTGATACTATTTAAAAGTTGTGTACATTACTACATCACACAAGGGGGTTCGCCGCCGCCTCCGACTCCGTGGCGACGTGGAGGACGCCGCGCCGCCCAGCCGTGAGCGCGACCGCGACGAAGACGGCCGCGCGTAGGCAGAGGCCGACGGCCAGCAGCCGGTAGTAGTTCGACGCGTAGGACCGCTGCGCCAACGAGAAAAATTCTAAGACGTCTTTCCCCGTCTCGAACACGGGCGGAAACCCACCAATGTCCCCGTAGTCCCGCCACTGCGCGACCGAGACGGCCTGGAAGCCGTAGTTGATGGGGTTCACCTTGTTGATCCAGCGCGCGCCCGCCGGGATCGCGCCCACGTTCGCGTAGAGGCCGCCCAGCAGGATCATGGGAAAGACAAAGAGCGGCGCCACGACCGTCGCGAACTCCGAATCCGGCGACAGGCACGCGACGAGGTAGCCGAGCGACGCGCCGGCGAACGCGATGGCCTGCGCCACGAGCAGGAAGGCCCCTAACCGACCCTCCATGCCGTGACGCGGGTCGATGAGGCGGTACGTGACCGAGACGAAGACGCACGGCAGACTCTGCTGCAGCACGACGTCCGCCAGCTGCATGGCGAAGACGGACAGCGTGAGGCCGTAGGCGCCCGACGCCGCCTCGCGCCGCGCCAACGCCAGTCCGCGGAAGAACAACTGCAGCGGCGGGAACAGGGACGAGAACAGGGTGCCCGTGCACAACATAAATAGATACCCGTTGATGTTTTCCACGCCCTTTTGGTCGATGCGCGGCACGCCGTCGCCCTTGTACAGCATGCCGATCAGGTACGCGAAGACGGCGCACGTGGCAAACTGCGCCACGATGAGGGGCCACCGACGCAGTTGCGTGACGACGCCGCGGTGCGCGAGGGCCAGCGCGCGCGCGTAGAAGGGCGTGCGCGGCGCCGGTGCGCGCGCCGTCCGAAACCGTCGCGGCGCCTTCTTGAGCTCCGGCGAAGTGGTGGGGACGTCTCTCGCCGCGACCTCGAGGATCGCTTCCGCGGGCGGCAGCGCGAGTATCTCCGTCGGCGGCGCGAGGGCTCGGATGGCGTTCGCCGAGGGACCCGCGTACAGCGTCTTGCCGTGCGCGAGGACCACCAAGTCGTCGCACAGATCGAAGCACCGCTGCGACGGCTGGTGGATGCTAAAAACTACTATGGCGTCGCCCTTGGCGGCGAGATTGGAAAGGGTGCGAACGACGGACGCCGCAAGTTGCGAGTCCAAGCCGGACGTGGGCTCGTCGGCGAAGATGACCTTGGGCGAGCCCACGACTTCCAACGCGACGGCTAATCGCTTGCGCTCGCCACCGGAAAGGCCTCGCGCGCCGCCCAGCGCTCGGTCGTCCGCGCCAGCGCCTACGCGTGGGTGGTCACCAACGGCCTCGAGGCCGAAGGTGGCCAAGAGCTCCGACGCGCGCGCATCAGCTGCTTTTGCGTTCGCGGCGCGGCTTTCGCTGTTCTTCCAGATCGCGAGGCCGGCGCGGAACCGCAGGTGTTCGCGCGCCGTCAGTTCCGGACAGAACACGTCATCCTGCTCGACGAAGACCGCGCGGGCGGCCCGCGTCGAGCCGCCGGCGACGACGAGCCGGACGCTGCCGGCGTCCGGCTCGATGCGGCCGGCTAGGCACTGCAGCAGTGTGGTCTTGCCGGCACCTGATGGGCCCAGCAGTGCGAGCGTGCGGCCCGCTTTAGCTGTTCCGCTGGCCTCGCTCAGTATTACGCGGCGTTTGCGGCCAGCTATGACGCCGACGCCTGCCCACTCCAGGCGTTTCGGACTGGCGTCATCCTCTGCGTCTCCCTGCAGCCTTGCGTATGGTGCGGTGTCCATCACGGACGTGGTGCGTGGGCGCGGTGGCACTCCCCCTTCGTGTTTGTGGCGTTGGCGGGCCTCTTTCTGCTGGCGGTCTTCCCCGTGCGCCGTGCTCGTAGCGTGTGCGGTGGTAAGAAGGCTCAGGAAGGAAACCCGTGCAATAAAACCCGTTTTAGCTAAACAAAGCAAACTCTGGAAGATGCCAGAACAAGGTTGGAACTCTACTGCGCCGCGCGTTTTCGACATTCAAAATTCACTGTCTTTCGTCGCCGACGTCGTCCCACTCCGGTTCCCAACTGCTCGGTCACTCAAAATGCGTAGTCTCCTCGCTCTGCTTGCAATCACCTCCACGACGGCCTTGACGCGCCCGAAGCGCCAGGCATCCCTCGCTCGCCGCGCGGGCGGCTCGGGCAGACTCGTCGATACCGCGCTCGATGTGCCGCACGGCGGCGCCGGCGGCCTCGGCAAGTTCGCGACGCTCTGGCGAGAGACGGACGGTATCATTCTAGTGTACTTCTGGAGCGCGCCCTACGTCCTCGCCGCCATCTCGCCCTTCGGCGTATGGCGCAATTTCTTTGGCAGCATCCTACGCAACGTGTATCTCACCGACGCGAAGGGCGAGCGGGGCTACATCCGCTGGGAGATTTTATGGATAATGGGTTCGCTCGCGAACACCTACGTGCTTATGAGCGAGGCGGCGCAGCCGGTGCGACTGCGCCGGGGCGCGCTCATCTGGGCGATTACGTTCACGCTCGCGTTCCTCAAGTTCGCGGCCGAGAAGCAAAAGGGCTGGCTTTCGGACGGGGGGTACGTGTCCGCGCAAGTCGTGCACGCCGTCGTCGCGCTCTCGTGCTACGCCGGCTACTTCACGTCGTCGAAGTGAGTAACAACAAGTCTTACAAAACAGCCCTCGCGTCCGCGAGGTGGAACTTCCGCAGCGTCCGGATGGACGACGACACGCTCGAGCCGGCCGTGCCCCCGAACCCCAGCATCGCGTGCGCGCAGAGTAATAAATCGACGTGCATGTCCAGGTCCGGGACGTGCGCGAGGAGGCGGCCGTCGTGCGGCGTCGCGGAGGCAGCGGCCACGGCGGCCCCCGAGTCGGGGACCACTTTCTTTAAGTAAGAGACGCTCACCGCCTCGCCACTCATACCGCCCGCCTCCTTGCGCACGACGGCCGCGAGGCGCGCCAGGCCTTCGCGGAACTCGCGCGAGGACTTGTAGGACGTGTCCGAGGCGACATATAAGGGAACGGGCAGCACCTCGGGTTGGGTCCGCTTCTTCCGTCCAACTAAAAAAGAAGTAATGAGCTCCTTGAACGCGTTGCGCACCGTCTGGGGGAACCGCCGCCGAAACTCGCCGTCGCCGCCCCGCAAATGCAAAGCAACATAACCCCGGCGCCGCGCGAACTTATGCGATGCGTCCCTTGTCACCGCGAGTAAGGGATCGGCATACGTCAGGGACGCCCGCTGCAACCGCGCGACCCACGCCTCGCTTCGGATGGGGTCCGTGTCGAAGCCCTTGAAGGTGGAGCCGACCCGTAATAAGGATTGCGACACCCGGCCCAGCGTCTTTGATACGTCCCGACATTGGCAGGCGCCGCGCGCGCGCCAGCCATCCCGCGCGCGGCACGCCCCCCCAGACCTTGCTTTGAAGGTCCAGATCGTGTTCGTGCAGTCGTACTTGACGAGCGCGGAGGACAGGGCGCTCGTGTCCACGGCGCCCAGGTCCTCGACGCGCACGAGGTCGCTCACGGCGCTCACGTTCAGCAATCGTCTTAAGGACGCGGAGGGCAGCTCGTGCGGCCGCCGCTTTTTGGTGGACGCGGCGCGCTCCGTGTTCAGCGCGGCCTTCTCGAACCTATCTAATATGGCGGCTGGCGGCGCGACGTGCGAGGGACACTGGCCGTAGTGCGGCGCGGCTCTATGAGATAGCGCGGGCGGAAGGAGTAGTACCCGGTTCAACGCGTGCGCCATGAGCAGTCCGTGGAAGAGGTTGCGCCGCTGGTTGTTAAACCCACCGTGCGCGGCGTACTCGAGGTACCGCTCGGTCGCGGCGCTGCCGGCGGAGGTCTGGATCGCATTTGTAGGACCGGCGCGGCTGCAGGCCTGGTGCGGCGGCATGGGCCGCGTCGATGGCGTACGCGCAGCGCCCTTTGCGAACAATTTCACTACGCCGCCTGTGCAGCACAGGAATGGGCCACAGCTGATTTGCACCGGTGCGGCAACGAGTATCAAACACTCGACCGAGTGATCGGTGCTTGCCGCTGCTCGACCGCACGATCCAAATGTCCACGCCAAAATTGAAAAAAAAGAAACCCGTTTTAACGGCCTTAGGCCGCGGTTAAAAATCACGCCGCCGCGGCATCTCCCAATTCGTTCCGTCTCAAGCCACTATGATTATCACAAACTGCGCCGCCTGCGCCGCCCCACTGGCCTACGACGCGCCGCGATGTGTGCGGTGCAAAACGAGATACTGCAATTCCACGTGCCAACACGACCACTGGCGCCGCGGCCACAAGCAGATCTGCAAGAAAATTCACCGCGGCGGCAACGCGGAACAATATCACGCCGACAAAAATATAAGGCGGCCGTCGCGGTCGCGGTCGAGAAGTGCGCGGACGACACGAAGGGGCAGACGTGCTACATCTGCACGGAGGCCGTCCACTGGAAAACAAAGGAGGGTCTCGTGCGCGGATGCGCGTGCCGCGGGACGGCGGGCTTTGTGCACGTCTCGTGCTTGGCGGAGCAGGCGAAGATTTTGGTCGCGGAGGGCGAGGAGAACAATTTGGATGACGACAGGTTTATGCCGAGGTGGAATCGGTGGCACACGTGCAGCTTATGCAAGCAAAAGCACCACGGAGTCGTGGCGTGCGCGCTCGGGTGGGCGTGCTGGAAGACGTACGTGGGGCGGTCGGAGACCGTCACGTCGGACGAAGTTGTACTTTTGGCAATGAACCTGCTTGGGGGCGGGTTAGGCGATGCAAATCAGAACGAGGACGCGTTGATTGTGCGAGAGGCCGAGTTGGCTATGTGGCAGCGACTTGGCCATTCAGAAAGCAATATGCTAGTTGTGCAGAGCAATCTTGCGTCTACGTATCAAGAGCTAAAACGTTACGACGAGAGCTTACGCATGCGGCGAGAGGTATACTCTAGGAAAGTGAAGCTCCTTGGCGGAGAGCATGAGAAAACCATCTTAGAAGCAGCCAACTATGCAAATTGCCTTGGTGGCCTACAGCGCCACGCAGAAGCCAAGGCACTGTTGCGCAAAGTTGTTCCCGTAGCGCGGCGCGTTCTCGGTGATAATCATCAAATCACGCTCACGATGAGGGGTTATTACGCTGAGGCGCTCTTCAATGACAACGGCGCCACTCTAGAAGAGATCCGCGTAGCCGTGACGACGATCGACGAGACGGTACGTACCGCGCGGCAGATGCTCGGATTCTCGCATCCGCTCGCGGTCGCGCTTGGGGAAAACCTACGAATCATGCGAGCAGCGCTCCACGCCCGCGAAGAAACGGCGACAGGCAGTACGTAAAAAATCACCCTTACTTTGGCTAACGATACATACAACAATCTTGCCTGGAACCGATTCACGAACGTGACGGCGACGGCGACGGCGACGCCTGCTGCCGCACGGCCCGCCGCAGCAAGTTCGGGCGGTTGCCCTGCTCCCGATCCAACATGCCCAGGAACTCCTCGACCGCCGCGTCGGCTTTTGCGGGAGGCAGCGCACAAAGCTCGCTGAACAATTTCGCGTCGCGCGTGACCTCCGACGGCCGCAGTGCGCCGCACTGGATGCGCATGCGGAGAGCACGCTGAGCCGCGGGCGGTAATTTGGCGAGGTCGCCGCCTAGTCTATCTCTAGACGTATCGGCGCGCGCCGCCGCGAGCGTCTTGCCTAAGATTCCGAATTTGCGCCGACTGGCCGCGCCGACCTCGACCTTGGGCCGTCGCGGCGGCGCAAAGGCGGCCGGCGGCGCCAAGGGGAAGTTCTTCCCGGAGCCCTCCGGCCGCACTAATACATTTGGAGGGTCCGACGGCACCTTCCGCGGGGCCTGGCTCCCGGCTTGATCGCGGCCAGTCCCGCCAGGCCCGTAGTGGCCCGAAAAGGCAGCGCCGGGAATACGCCGCGACGCCTGGCTCCCGGCTAGTTCGCGGCCAGTCCCGCCGGGCCCATAGTAACCCGCGGCGCCGGCGCCGGGACCATGCCGCGGCGACGGCCGTCCAGGGCCGTAGCGCTCGGAACCGCCCTTTCCGGGCTCGCC
>Ga0302122_10000041_pt1 | contig 58707 bp, 53 predicted proteins | sample CB21_SCM_MG_FD_203115 | JGI IMG/M metagenome (GOLD analysis project Ga0302122, IMG submission 203115) | Marine microbial communities from Western Arctic Ocean, Canada - CB21_SCM | ecosystem: Environmental > Aquatic > Marine > Oceanic | place: Canada: Western Arctic Ocean | collected 2017-09-28 | reverse complement strand
GCTGATACTGCATGGCCGATGCAAGGTTGGTGTTGTGGGTAATCATAACAAGTGTAGTTTTATTTTCTCGGTTTAGTCGCAGCAAAATTTCCATTACCTGCTCACCTGTCTCTTGGTCCAGGTTTCCGGTTGGTTCATCTGCCAGTATAATTCGGGGTCGATTGACTAAAGCGCGAGCAATCGCGACCCGCTGCTGTTCTCCTCCGGAAAGCTGTGTCGGCTTATGTCCAGCACGCTCAGACAGTCCAACTTTTTCCAGCAGTTCAAAAGCATATTTCTGTACAATTCCAGTATTTTTACCTTGAATCAACTGGGGAATCATAACATTTTCCAACGCAGTAAAATCCTGTAGTAACTGGTGGAATTGAAAGATAAAACCAACTTTTTCATTCCGGAACTGTGCAGCCTGGTCACGGGTTAAGTTGGCCAAATCGCTGCCGTCAAGGTACAACTTCCCTTCGTCTATAGCTTCCAGCATTCCAATTGTATGCAGAAAAGTGCTCTTTCCGGTTCCGGAAGTTCCAACAATTGCTACAGTCGAACCCGACTTTGCTTCAAAATTAAGGCCCCGCAAAATATGCAGCTTCAAGCCTTCTCCGTCAATGTAGCTTTTGTGCAGATTAGAAACCTGGATTTGCATTGTACTGAAGAAACACTAAAATGTATCAGAAGAACAGAAAATTGTGGCGAATCACAAGACCAAACGAACCACAAATATTAAGAATAAAGGCTCTCAATCTGTGACTTAAACTGTTCCTCCACCACCTCCCGTTTCAATTTAAGGGTTGGAGTCAGTAGTCCATTATCAATACCCCATTCTTCAGAGAGCAGGGCAAAATTTTGCGGACGTTCAAAACTCTTGAAATCTCTTCCATAATGTTCCAGTTGTTCCTGGAACAATTTTCTAATTTCAGGTTCATTTAACAAACTTGGACCACTTTTGGAAATCTTATTTTTCTCAGCAAATTTTTCCACTGCGGGCATCGCTGCTACAATCACAGCCACATTATGAGGACGGTTGAAGCCATAAAGCATTATTTGATCAACGTACGCACTCAGCTTCAGTGATTCTTCTAGTGGTGCAGGTGCCACATACTTGCCATTTTCAAGTTTGTACTGTTCCTTAACACGTCCAGTAATATAGAGGTAACCGTCCTCATCCAAATGCCCCAGGTCTCCCGTCCGCAACCATCCTTCTTCAGTGATATTTTCTTTCGTAATTTCCGGCAGGTTATGGTAGCCAAGCATGATATTTTCACCATATGCTATAACCTCTCCGTCTTCTTCTTTGGATCCTTCAACAGATTTATCTATTTCAATCCGTACTCCAGGAAGTGGTTTACCAACTGAACCAAAGCGTCTTGCACCCGGATAATTAACTGAAAGTGCTGCCGTATTTTCACTTAACCCATAACCCTCATAAACGCTGATGCCAATATCATTTACAAACTCTGCGACTTGGGGACTCAAGGCGCTGGCGCCACTTACAGCGATACGCAGATTCCCACCAAAGCGGTTCAGAACTTTTTTGAAAATAATCTTACGAGCCAGCGTTAGTGTTAAATTTTCCAAAAAACTAAGAGTTTCACCTTCTCTTTCTCTCTTTGCCTGTTTTAGTCCTCCATAAAACAGGGAGCGGATAAAGCCTGGTTTTTCCTTCATTTGACCTATTAGACCGTCATAAATTCTGTTATAAACACGAGGCACAGCAAAGAACATGCTGGGTTTGACCACACCCAGTTCTTCAATCAGCGTATTCACATCATCAACCAGTCCCGCAGAACCGCCGGAACTGATTAAACCATGTACTTCTGCCACCTGGCCAAAAACGTGAGCCCAAGGCAAAAATGCCAGTGATCTATCATCTTTCGTCATGCCCAGCAAAGGTAAGACTACATCACACTCAAAAATCAGGTTTCTGTGACTAAGCACCACACCTTTTGGATCACCTGTAGTTCCTGAAGTATAAATCATTCCCATCGGTGACTGTGATTCAGGCTGCTTGACGTTTATCGGTTTTGCTCTACCTGTTTTCAATAAATCAAAATATGTTTTAACATCTCCTGCATCACTTCCTGAAAGCAAAACAATATGTTCCAATTCTTCAATCCGTTCTGGAAAATCACGAGTTTGTTCAAGCACAGTTGTGTTCGCCGCCAGTAATACTTTTGCACCACAGTCACGGATTATGTATTCCCATTCCTTTGCCATCTGTGTTTCATACATTGGGATGTGCTGTGCGCATAATCCATAAGTGGCATAAGCAGAGACTGCCCACTCTTCTGTGTTTTTACAGATAATAGCGACTTTGTCTCCAGCAGTTACACCTAATGAAGCCAACCCTCCGCGTAAAGCATCTACTTTTTCTGCAAACTGTTCATAAGTAGTCCACTCGTAAATTCCATCGCGTTTCGTTCCATACAAAGGACGATCTGCGTAAAGCTTTCGAGATTTTTCGAGCATTTCGATTAAATTTTTATGAGTACTATTTCCACTTGATGCAGTCATCATAACCTCCATTATTTAGGTTTTTTTACATTTGGTTAAATCATAACAATTCAAAATAACACACTTATTACTCAAATTTTCTTCACATATTTTTCTGTTCTTTGCTCCGAAAAATGTGAAGAAAATTACTTCATCTATCCTAACTCTTATCTATTAATCATGCAAAGCAGATTTCTCTTCCACGTACACTTTTATCGACTTCTCCATTCAAAAAAACAGTTTGACCATTAACAATCGTTTGAACCGGCCAGCCCTTTAGTTCCATACCGTGATAAGGAGACCAGTTAACTCTGGTCTGTAATTCACCATTCGTAACCGTTTTCTTTAATGACATATCGACTAAAACAAAATCTGCATCCTGGCCAACTTCGATACGACCTTTTCCCTGCATTGCATACAATTTTGCAGGAGATTCAGACATCCAGTAAACCACTTCCTGCAAAGTGCAAACATTGCGGTTGACTCTGTCCAGCATTAAGGCCAATGAGGTTTCAACACCAGGCATTCCTGCAGGGGCCTTACCATATGGCTGATCTTTTTCGGCTAAAGTGTGAGGCGCATGGTCTGTGGCAATACAGTCAATAATTCCATCCTTGAGAGCCTTCCACAATGCATCTGCATGACGCTTTGTCCGCAACGGAGGATTCATCTGAGCCAATGTTCCGAGCTGCTCGTAACATTCCGGTGCAGTCAAGGTGAAATTCTGTGGACAAACCTCTGTTGAAATGCGATGCCCCCTTGGTAATGTGCGAAGAAAATCACATTCATCTTCCGTTGTCAAATGCAGAATATGCAGTCGTCGCTGGTATTTAAGCGAAAACCGCACGGCAAGTTTTGTAGCCCTGAGTGCCACAGATTCATTCCGGAGCAGGGGGTGAATGCGTACGTCAGAAATATCCTTGAGCAATTCTTTGTTTTCCTGAAGAACAGATTCGTCTTCCGCATGTACTGCTATCAGACGAGAGCCGTTGGCAAAAATTTTTTCCAAAACATCCGAATCGTCCACCAGCAAATCTCCAGTAGATGAACCCATGAAAATTTTTATACCACAAACATTTTCTACTGCATTCAACTCCTCCAGATTATTCGGAGTTGCTCCCATAAAAAAACCGTAATTAACTACAGATTTTTCTGCCGCCAACTGCTTTTTTTCCTGCATCCGCTGACGCGTGATTACCGGAGGTGTATTGTTCGGCATATCCAGAAAGCTTGTAACTCCACCTGCCGCAGCGGCACAAGAACCACTGTGTAAATCTTCTTTGTGATTAGCTCCCGGTTCACGGAAATGGACCTGTGGATCAATGATACCCGGAAGCAAAAACAATCCATCCGCATCAATCACTTCTCCAACGTCAGGTATTTCATTACCAATAGCGCAAATCCGACCATTGATAACTGAGACATCTGTCCGCTCCGTTTTTACCGGAAGAACTACCTCGGCATTCCGGATAGTAAGTGCTGTTTTCATCTAAAACTCCCATAATCTGCACGGAGTAAAGCAGCAGCATCCTTTGCAAAATATGTCAGTATCATATCTGCACCTGCCCGACGAATTGACAATAGCATTTCCATCATAGCACTATCCCGATCAACCCAGCCTTTCTCTGCAGCTGCAACAACCATCGCGTATTCTCCGGAAACATTATAAGCTGCCACTGGTGCATCAAAGGCCTCACGAACACGTGAAATTACGTCTAAATAGCACAATGCAGGTTTTATCATCACAACATCCGCTCCTTCTTCCAAATCTAAAGCAATCTCCTTAAGTGCCTCCCGGATGTTGGCAGGATCCATCTGATATGTTTTTTTGTTACCACTTTTTGGTGCAGATTGAAGAGCTCCACGAAATGGTCCATAAAAACTGGAAGCATACTTTGCAGAATATGCAAGAATGCCGACCTGAGAAAATCCATGTACGTCCAGCGCATTTCGAATTGCACCAATTCGCCCGTCCATCATGTCGGAAGGCGCAACCCAGTCTGCACCTGCTTCTGCATGTGAAAGTGCCATTTTGCACAGTACATCAACAGATTCATCGTTCACGATTTCACCATCAATGACCAGTCCGTCATGACCGTGAGTCGTATATGGATCAAGAGCTACATCGGTTTGCACACACAAATCTGGAACAGCAGATTTTATTGTACGAATTGCACGCTGAACAAGGCCATCTGAATCATACGACTTGGTCGCCAATTCATCTTTCTCTTCAGAATAGCCAAATAAGTTTACTGCACCAACACCCAGTGCATAAAGTTCTTCACATTCTCTAACCAGTTCATCTGTAGATAATCGAAATTGTCCGGGCATACTGTCAATATGATCCCGGACGGATTTGCCTTCCGTCACAAACAGCGGATAAATAAGTTGGCGCGGAGAAAGTTCTGTTTCACGCACTAATCCACGAATAGGTGCGGTGCGTCTTAAACGTCTTGGGCGATACACCAAATCCATTTTAAACCTGTCAAATGCAAATTAATGGTCAACGGTTGAAACACTCAACCACGAGCCTTCAACCACTATCCAAAATGAAGGGGGGAACACTCCCACAAAAAATTAAAGAGTGCTTAAAAAGAAGCTTATTATCCTGCCGATTTCTCTATTACAATTTTGTTTTTGCCTGAACGTCGAATGACAATATTATCGCCTTTATTCCAATCCAACTCTTGAAAAATCTGTTGTGGAATTATCACACGCATCGAACTTCCGGCTTTACCTGACACTCTAACTGTATCCAGGTATTTACGCTTTTTTGGCTTTGCAACTTTTTTTACAACTCTTGTTTTTGCAAACTGAGGCGGAATTTCTCCAAGTTTCATTGCAGCACTCAACAAGCGGGCTTTTAATGTATAAACAGGAATTTTTAAAGCCTTTGCTGTTGCACCCATGTTATTTTTAGAAGCAAGCTCTTTCACCTTTCTTAAAAATTCTGCATCTCTTTTCATATCAATCCTTTTTATTAGATAACATTTACTAAATATATGACCTGCTTTTCAAAACTAAGCAAACATTAACAGTAGTGATTTAAGTATAATTAAATTTTTTTCAAGAAACAAGAATTTCTTTAATTTTGCAACTTTTTTAATAGTATTTCTCATTTCATGCAGGAATCTTTTTTTGACTTTCATGCTTAAACTTCACTTGTATTTTCTTAAAATACTCTATTTCATATTGATATGGTGTGTAGTAAATATTCACATTTCCACGGTCTGTATCTTCCCAGAATTTTGCTCCAGAATACTGAAGTCTTGCAAAAATAGTATCCATTGTTTTGGAAAACAGTGGTTCTCCTAATAATGAAAGATCTTGTAGAGTATCTTTTGCAATTTTTTCAGCAAACTCTTTTTCATTCTGATTGAGATAAAACAAGGCCAAACCAATATGTAAAAGCCGAATGCCGTGATTTTGACTAAAGAATTGTATCGCAATTTTTTTGTCCATATCTTGAAAGTTATCAAACAATAAAAACTTTTGCAGTAATTCCTGCTGTAGTTTTCTCTCCCAATTATTCTGATAGATTATCTGCATTAGTTTCTGCATTTCAGAAGCAAGAGTGTCTAAAATAAAAGATAAGGACCGTGCTCGTGGAATTGCGTTAAAGCACTGTTGTCCATAAAATACAAAATAGCCTATACACGATTTAACCCGGTCCACTTGACGGTGTTCCACCAGGTAGCCGAGAAACTGTCCATAATGAAAAACAAGATTATATAAATTGCGCGGTTCATTATTGTGCTGACCGTGTTTTAGTGCAAATCTAAAGTAAGTGTTAAGACGAACCGTGATTACTTCAATGAGATCTTGGTCGTCACATTCTATCGCCGTTTTTCCCACCTGGCTCAATTGTTCCACACACAAAGTAGAAAGATCGAATTCTCCTTTATCGAGAAAGACGTTGTATACATTTCCTATCATTCTAAAGCTCTTCTGCTCATAAAATGTGTGAGATTTCTCTACTTCCGCCAATAAACTTTTTAAAGTCCGGAAAGAAATGTCATCATGAATCTGTTGATCAATTTTAAAAAAGTCTTCAGGAAATTTTGGTTTTAACTTCACGTAATATCTTAGTAATTCGCCAATTCCTTCTATAATTTGTGATTTTGGTTCTTTGTATGGAACAAAGACCAACAGATCCATTAGTTGATTGAGTTCTTCAAATAACTGGTACTGTATTTTTGCGTGTTCTTCCGTCGATATTATTCCTGTGGGACCTTTTTTAGCTAAACGCTTAAACTTGGCATAACTACCCTGCAGTAAGTTTTCGATTACATTAGAGGTTTTGGTAGATTTAAGAATGGATAAAACAAAAGGGAAGCCAATCACCAGTGAAACAGCAAGTAACACGTGGTAATTAAATATGAGGCTGGACACTATTTCAACTCCAGCCTCTGAAAGGATCTTGATTGTGAAAGCATGTATCAGACACGCTGCGGCCCACCAGACAAAAAATAGACTGGGCCAATGATCCATGTATAAATCAATCAGTTTAGGTACATTTTGTGAGGCAAATGTGATGACGATTGTTAGACTTCCTAAGATGATGGTAAAGAAAGAAAGCCAGACTATAGGAGCAAAACCGACATCAAGATCTGACCAGACCGGATTTGCTCCAATTTTAAGCAGGAAATTATTATAGAGAGGAAAAAGGTAAATTCGAAAAAGGTAATCAGCAAGCAGCATTCCTGAAAAAACCATCAGAGCTGCATACTGTGAACGTGAACCAGTCAGCAGTACGCGTAGAATTCGCGAAAAGGCCTGCGTCAAATTGACTGATTCCCGCATTTCGTTTTTTAGCTTTCAGGTTTCAATGGGCAGGATTCCATTTGAGTAGTATTCCATTTATGCCTGATCGGAGTCCTCTTCCAAATTTTCGGTTTGAACTCTTTTCATTGTCAGACTTCCCTCGTTATTTTCCAGAATAGCTTGAAAAGTAGGCTTATGTTTTAGTCCTGAGCGAGCTGATTCTTCAAGGCTATACAGAGATTTGGCCCGTTTGGTCATGGTTATAACTTTTTCAAACAAGTTAATCTTTTCATCCTGTTTGTGTTCTTCCATCAAATTCAGATAACTTTCTTTCATTTTTTGTTTTTAATAATTGGTTAACTTGACAGTCATGAGATTTATCGTGTCATCCCGAACGTATGTAAGGGTTGTTATAAAATATCAGCACTTTTTAAGATCACTCCCATCGGTCGTGATAACATGCTGTAGTTAATATTATCAGTATCTTACTAGATTTAATAACTCACAAAATGGTTAAAGTGACAAAAGTAAAATCTCAGTTTCCTGCCGAAAGACGGAATCAGGAGCTTTTTCCAACAACTTTTCAAGCAAATTTTTTGCCTTTTCAGTTTCTCCTTTAGCGATTGCTATCCTAGCCATTGCCCGCCAACGTACGTCCTCCCATGATGCTATGTTAATTGAAACCAGCATCATCTCTGCTTCGTCCCACCGCTGCTGCTGCTCAAACAAGGCCGCTAAACTTAGCCGGGCTGCATTTCGCAGAAAAGTTGTAGCTTCCGGATGTTTTACTACATCCTGAAAAACTGCAATTGACTCATCAATTTGTGTTTGGCGTGCATATGCCTCTCCAGATTCCATTAATGCCAGTACGCTCAGTGTTGTACCTGATTCAGACTTTGCAAAATCCCGTAAAGCAGATATTCCCTGAGTTAACCTTTCATCTTCAGAAAGAGCTGTATTGGTAAGCATTGCCCGTGCAATGTGATATTGATTGGCCTGGTTAATACGTTCATTTTGCACATACTTCCAACCTCCCCAAATTGCCAGAATCAATACAACAACTGCAACTGCGGCACTGATATACAAGCGTTTCTTCCGGTATGCATGATCGGCAAATGCATATAACTTTTTTTCCAGACGATTTGGCTGAAGCAGCTCTTTGCGGCTCATTTGTTCTGCATCGCTCATTAATTTTCCGTCAATAACTATTTTTTTGAAGAATATATGATTTCATTTCATTTCCTAACCCAAAGTGAATTAAGGTGGGCGTCCTTCTTTTCTAATGTGAGATTCTCATCGCCATTAGATTTAATACTCTGCAATAAATCTCAATAAGAAAGATGTAACTAGTCAGTATGAGCTATGTTGATAAACCCTTCAAGCATAATTGAGTTAAATCATCAAGAAGCTACCATTTATCACATTTTACCAGAAAATTTCTGGATTAAACCGTAAGAGTAAAAAGGTTTGTTTATCAGACTCAGTCATAGACCAGAATGTGATACTAAATACTCTGTACTGAGCGTAATCCCGTTTTGATTTTACATAACCAAAACCTTCGCAAGTTCCGTGGCGAATTTAGCAGTCACAGCAAAAATAGATTCCATCGGATTTGCAGCAATCGATGTTGGAAACACAGAACCATCAAATATTGAAAGATTATCCACTTCATGATGACGCCCTTTTGAATTAACCACCGATTTAGCTGCGTTTTCACCCATAGGACAACCTCCCATAACATGCGCTGAAAACAAACGGGCTTTCAAAGTTGCCATTGGTAAAGATCCAATCGCTTTTTTAACTTTATCGAGGCTGTGGTAAAGCTCTGCGTCCCTGTGAACAGGAGCAACAGCTTTGGCGCCGGAAGCAAATTGTATTTCCGACATTGCTATAAAAGCATCTCTAATTCCATCCCATACGTATCCGGAAACAGCATAATCCAAACCGGGAGTTCCGTCACTTTTCAGGTAAACTTTTCCACCAATGCTTTCTGGATGAAATCCGTCTCTCTGAAGTGCAATCAAGACTTGCAGAAAAGGTCGCTGCCTCATGATTTCTGCATGGACTTTACCATGTCCATTTAAAGCAGTTGCGACCAACATCGGTTGCAATGGCGGACATTCCATCTTGAAACCGGACTTTTGATTGTCAAGGCGTGTCTCAATGTAATGGTCTGAGTAACTTGTTTGCGGTGCACCGTATTCTCCATTGACCGGAAACGGCATAATGGCTCCGGAAATATTGACAGGATGAAGAAATGTCCGTGTTCCAACTAAACCATAAGGGTTTAATATTTTGTTCTCAGAACGTAATATGATGGCTGGACTTCCAATTGATCCTGCAGCCAGCACATAATGTCTGGCTTTAATTTTTATGGTTTGTACGGCTGGGGCATTGCCGCGCGGAGTCATCGCTTTGCATTTCAGTTCAGTAATTTTACCGTTTTTGATTTCAAAAGTTTCCGCTCTGGCTTTTGAAATGAGAGTCGCTCCCTCTTTTAATGCACCCGGAATAGTCGTAACCAAAGTGGACTGTTTTGCGTTGACAGGGCAGCCTGTTCCGCAATAACCCAAATTAAGACATCCCGTCACATTTCTCCTGATCTTACCCCAACTAACTCCGAGTTTTTCGCAACCTGTTTCCAGGGCACTATTATTGGCGTTGGGAGGAACCTTCCAATCCTGAATATTGTAGCGTTTCTCCGACCATTCAAACCAGGGAAGCATTTCTTTCTCCGATAATCCAAGAACCCCCATTTCCTCAGCCCAATATTTTAGTGTTTCAGTAGGTGTGCGAAAGCTTGTTGTCCAGTTGATTCCTGTACCACCGCCAACCATTCTTCCCTGAAATATTTTGATGCCGCGATCTTTAGTTTGTCTTCCGGCTGACTCTTGATAAAGATTGGAATAGGCTTCATTTTCTTTCATGTGAAAATCACGGGAAGTCTGAAGCGGCCCTTCTTCCACGATGATGACGTTCAATCCAGATTGAGCCAGAATTTCTGCAGAATTTCCTCCTCCTGCTCCGGAACCGATAATCACAACATCTGCCTCAAGGCTTTGATCTTCACCCAACCGAGACGCGTCAATATGTTTCCATCCTTGCTGGAAACCCTCTGCCACAAAATCAAGGATCGTATTTTTTGAATCACTCATCTTTGACTGTTTGATAAAAATTCTAAAATCCACCCCGCAACTTAATCAGCAATCTGGAAATGAAACAAAAAAATTATCCAGAGGCTGTCTATGTGCGGTCATTTCTACTGTAAAGAGAAATCTTAATAATATTAGTTTAGTACCCCATGCAATATTTTTCGCTTCGCTCAAAATGACAAACAAGGATAACTTTAAGATTTGTTAAGAGTTCATCAATAATTATTGCACTTAAAACAAAACCGGGGGGCCCCCATAACTGCAAAAGTCCCAGGAACGTGGATTGGTATACCAGGATGCCATGGTTAATTCTACCATCCCCATGTAGCCAATTCTAAGTTCATTTCCTGTGATCAAACTTTCCGGATCACTAAGGCGCCAATTATTTAAACAATCATCTATTTCACTGGGATCGTCCCAAGCTCCAGGAACTCCAGTAAGTAAACGTGGAGTTAAAGAGAATATAAAATTTGAGTCCATCACTAAAAACAGCTTCCGGATTTCCTGTTGAGTCAACGGCTGTAATCCACTAACGGCAATATCCCAGCCGACAATTACTTCCTTGATCGCCAATACCCTTTCTTCATTAGACTCGGGCAGCGCTTCTGCAAGAATAACAGGGGTAATCTTTGACAAGATTCCACGATCAACCGGAGTTAAAAATTCAAAGGAATGACCCAATCCTTCAGGTGCAGGTGGAATTTCCAGAGACGCATGAAAAGTTTCAATCGTCAACAGGGTTACTCCACTAACAGCACCTAATTTAAATAATTTTCTACGTGTAAGCATGTTTTTCAAAATAAAATATTTTTTTGAAAAAGAGAGGGAAATTAGAAGAATAAATTAAGTGAAGCAATCAACTCAGGTTTTTCCCTTTGTAAGTTTTCTTTGTTTGGCCTCCTGCCAGAGTTTTTCCAGTTTTTGAAGACTGACATTTTCTGGAGATTTACCATCTTCAGCCAGACTTTCTTCAACAAAACGGAAACGTCGTTCAAATTTAGCATTTGCACGGCGTAAAGCTAATTCAGGATCAACATGAACATGACGAGCAAGAGTCGCTACGGTCAGCAAAATGTCACCGAGTTCTTCTTCGATAGACTCTTCGGAAATTTCATTTGCATCCAATTCAGACCGTAACTCCTGAATTTCTTCGTTTATTTTTTCAAAAACCGAATCTATTTCCGGCCATTCGAATCCAACTTTTGCAACCCGTTTTCCCAGTTTTTCTGCTCGCATCAAAGCCGGAAGAGCCAAAGCGACATCATCGAGAACGCTCACTGAGGCGGCATTACCATGACGTTGAGCTTTTTCCATTCGTTCACGTCTTTTTTGCACTTCCCATTCTCCACTGTGAAACTCTTTCGAACGTTCAGACTCCTCCCCAAATACATGTGGATGTCTACTGATCATTTTGTCGCTTATGGTTTGTGCAACATCGTCAAAATTAAAGTCTCCGGATTCTTCCGCCATTCGAGAATGAAAAACTATTTGCAAAAGCAAGTCACCCAGTTCTTCTTTCAGCGAAGACATATCTTTGCTGTCAATTGCCTCAGAAACTTCGTAAGCCTCTTCAATAGTGTATGGTGCAACACTGGCAAAAGTTTGTTCCCTGTCCCACGGACAACCCTCTTCCGGATGCCGCAAACGGGCCATCACCGTTTTCAGGTTTTCAATTGGAGTTAATGCTGGTGTTTCCTTTTCATCCACTTTATGTTTTCCATGACCAGGGTAGAAGTTTTTCCGGACAAAATTCACGAATCAGAGCCCGTGCCAAAATCAAACCAGGATCAATTAAATATGTTGATCCAAGTTTACGTTCCGGAAGTCCCAGTGGAATTTCTGTGCAGCCTAAAACAACAGCTTGTACATCTTGTTTTTCCAATTTACGAACTCCCTCCAGCAACACTTTTCTGGCAGCTTTGCTTACAGGATGTGCCTGTACTTTGATTCCATATTCCGGATGAAACAGGGCTTCGTCGTGTAAACACTGTTGTTGTGGCTCCTCAAGTATTCTGACTTCGTAACCGGCTTCACCTAGCAATTTCGGGTAAAACCCTGCTTTCCAAGTTCCGATTGTGGAAAGCACACCAACGATTTTAACTTCCGGACAGGCTTCTTTTAAAAAGTCGACTGTTTCTGAGATCATATCCAGCAACTTGAGGCGGCTTCCGGATTGTTCGAGCTTTTTCATAAATACATCCCAGATTGCAGTTGCATGTGCGGTGTTGCAGGGAATGCCAACAACTGTTGCACCGAGATCTTCTAATTCAGTTAAATTACGGAAAATGGCGTGGGCGGGATTCTTAGTGGTTTGCCCCAAAAGAAACCGGGTACGGTCTGCAATATCGGCAGGAGTGGAAATTGAAATAGTTGGGAGATAATCCTGATCAATTATTGCACTGGTTTGCTGCAATATTTTTTGTGCTAAATCCAGTCCTGCATACGGACCAGCACCAGCTACGATGCCGATTTTTGCATCTTCACTGCTCATTGTTTTGTCTTTGATGAGAAATTCAGAATTATGGCTAACGATAGGGATGGACTAGAGCCATCGTTTACGTCGTCTGTAGTTTTTTACATCACGAAAGCTTTTACGACCAGCACCACCCATGCCTAAATAAAACTCTTTGATATCTTCATTTTCACGTAATTCTGATCCTTCGCCATCCATCACGACACGACCGTTTTCAAGAACATATCCATAATTTGCATAACGCAAGGCAATATTTGTATTTTGTTCAGCAAGTAAAAAACTGACTCCTTCACGTTGGTTTAGATCTTTAACAATTTCAAATATTTCTTCAACAAGCTGTGGCGCAAGACCCATTGAAGGTTCATCTAGCAGGATCATTTTAGGTTTTGACATTAACGCCCGCCCGATAGCAAGCATCTGCTGCTCTCCTCCGGAAGTGTAACCAGCCTGACTGGATCTGCGTTCCTTCAAACGTGGAAAATAGGTATATGTTTTTTCCAGATCAGTTGCGATTGTGGATCGTCCTTCTTTTCGAGTATATGCGCCTGTCAATAAATTTTCTTCAACTGTCAGATGTTCAAATACATGCCTGCCCTCCATAACCTGAATGCATCCACGTTTTACTAATTCGTTAGGAGAAAGATCATGAACCTCTAAATCATCAAAATGAATGCTGCCTTTGGTAACTTCTCCGCGTTCTGCATGAAGAAGATTGGAAATAGCTTTAAGTGTCGTTGATTTTCCAGCCCCATTTGCTCCGAGGATGGCAACTATACGTCCTTCAGGTACTTCCAGAGATACACCTTTTAGCACAAGGATGACGTGATCATAGATCACTTCGATGTTGTTGACTTGCAGCATTTTTATTAAATAGTAGGTAAAATTATATCAGCTCAATTTTTTTATAATTAAAGCTATGCTTAAGCGATCTTGATGGAATTAAAAATAATCTAAAATCCATAATGCGTAATTTCGACCATAGTTAGAAACTTTATGATTTAAGTATGATAACTTGTACAAGATTTCTCACTTCGCTTGAAATGACACAGTTTTAAGGATTTTTAAGTGAGCAAAATCTTAAAAGCACAAAAGCTAATAGTTTCTATAGTTCCGGTAATTAAAAATTAAATTACAACGCCAAAAACAATTTAAATCAAGACGGCTCAATTTTGCTGGAGCCGCCCCGAAATATAAAATTTAATTACAATTGGAACGAGGTGTAATACCATTTTCCTTGGCGTAAGCTGCGGCAGATGATTCAATCATCGGACGAGTTACGTCATACATTGGAGAATACCACTTGGAAGGGTTGACCCAATTTTTACCGTCCCATTCGTGAATGAGCAGACTGTTGGCTCCTTCGTGGTTGGCACAAGTAATTTTGAGAGGTTTCATAAATCCACCCAATCCCATTTCTCTCAAGCGGGAACTGGTCAAATTAACATGTTCATAACCCCAGGCCAATTGCTTACCGTTGATTGCAATATTACCGTACTTATTTTGTGCGGCACGAATTGCTTCAGTAAAAATCACACCCTGCACAAGGGCGCGGTTATATAATACTTCACCAACTACGCTCTTATCACCAGAACCATTTCCGGCCCCATAGACTTTTGCAAGAATATCTTTATGTAATTGGTAATTTTTTCCTATTGTATGAAAACCGGCAGCTTTGTAACCAACTGATGCCGCACCTGCTGGACGGGTATCATTTTCGGAAGCAGACCACCAGTTACCAATAAGTTTGGAAACAGGATAGCCGATTGCTTTTGCTTCTTTAATGGAGGTTTGAGTCATCACGCCCCAACCAAAAATAATGGTGAAGTCTGGTTTTGTCTGACGTCCGATTTTAAGCCAGGTGGATTTTTGCTCGAGTCCCGGATGGTTGACCGGATACTTTAGAAACTTGAATCCATATTTAGCGGAAAGAGCTTCCAATGTTGGGATTGGCTCTTTACCATAAGCACTGTTGTGATAGACGAGAGCGATTTTCTTACCTTTTAAATTATTCAGGCCACCTATTTGATCACCAATATATCTGGTTATAGCAGACGCCTGACTCCAATAAGTCATAGGTGCGGTGAAGACATGACCGAAAACACGTCCATCCGACGCGTCAGTCCTTCCATATCCCATCGAGTGCAAAACCACCCCATCGGCTTTGGTTCGTGGAATAAGTGCATAAGTTACACCGGTTGAAAGTGGGAAAACTGCAACGCCCATCTGGCCGTTTTTACTTTTGATACGCTCGTAACATTCCACACCGCGGTCGGTGTTATAACCATACTCACAGGTATCCCAGTCGAGCATAACACCGTTCACCCCGCCGGAGGCATTTACATACTTGAAATAGTCACGAAATCCCTGATCAACAGGAATTCCACCAGGAGCATAAGGTCCTGTTGTGTAAGTCAGCATCGGAACATAGATTTTTTCCGCTGCCTGAGCCAGTCCTGTCAGACTGAACACGACGCCAATAAGCATGACTATCGTGATTTTTTTTACTAAATTTTTCATTTTATCTCCTTTTATTTATGTTTGAGATATGAGCTAGATTTTACATTAAATCCAGCAATTAAATATCCGGAGTTGCTGAACTCATCAACAGATGAATCCGGATACACCGGACGTGATTAACCTCATGGATACTAATCCACTTGGTCAACACTGTCAATAAGGAAACGGCCAAAGTCTTAGTTTCTCTTTAGCAATCCCCCATAATCGTGCCAAACCGTGTGGTTCCACAATCAGGAAAAACACAATCAGCGCGCCAAAGACCATAAATTCAATATGCGTTACCAAAGAACCTGATAACTCCAAACCTAATAACGCCGGAGCGGAATTGAGAAAAATCGGCAGTACCACAATAAATGCCGCACCAACAAATGAGCCCAGGATAGAACCCAAACCACCAATGATAATCATGAATAAAATTTTAAAAGACTGATTAATTTCAAAGGCCAGCGGTTCCACAGTTCCGGTATATAAAAAAGCCCACAATGCACCTGCAATTCCACAATAAAAAGAACTGACTGCAAAAGCAGAGAGTTTTGCTTTCAACGGTGAAATTCCAATAATTTCAGCTGCAATGTCCATGTCACGTATTGCCATCCAGGAACGGCCTATGTGCCCCCTGATAATATTCCTTGCAGCCAACGCCAGTACTATGACCAGTGTTAAGGTAAAGAAATACTGGGTGAGATTGGTTGCTTCTGTACCAGTGATGTAATAGTCTCCAAACAATTTGATAGGAGGAGGAGAAATAACACCGGAACTAGAATAGTTGGTAAACCACGGTACTCTATTAAAAAGCCATAACAAAAAGAACTGTGCAGCCAAAGTAGCCACAGCGAGATAAAAGCCTTTGATCCGTAAACTTGGTATACCGAAAAACATTCCTACTACCGCAGTAATTAAACCTGCCAGAAACAACACGAAAACAATATGAAGGTCCGGAAATGAGGTGGCCAGTTTGAATGCGGAAAACGCACCACAGGCCATGAAACCCCCTGTACCTAAACTGAGTTGCCCAGCGTATCCTGTTAAAATATTGAGTCCAAGTGCAGCGAGCGAAAAGATGAAGAACTGTAAAAATATAGAATTGAGCCAGTAATCATTTGCTACCATCGGGATCACTATGTAGGCAAAAGCTATCAGTGCCATCACGAAAAAACGGTCCTGTGCAATGGGCAACAACGCCTGATCTGACTTGTAAGTTGTTTTAAATTGTCCAGCTTCTCTATAAATCATAATAAATTTGCGTTAATCATTTTATGATGGTCTTCTAAAAAGTCTTAAGACTGTACTGATTTCACACCCTTTAGGAATGTATTATTTTAATCTTTTAAACCCGTTCAATTATTTTTTCGCCAAACAACCCCTGAGGTCTGAACAAGAGAAATATAAGTGCTACTACATAAGCAAACCAGTCTTCAATCGCACCCCCCATTGCTTCTCCCCAGTAAACTTCTGCTATTTTTTCTCCGGAACCAATAATCAGTCCTCCGAGAATTGCACCTGGAATTGAAGTAAATCCTCCAAGAATCAGAACCGGAAGTGCTTTAAACGCGATCAGTGACAATGCAAACTGTACTCCCAACTTAGAACCCCACAGGATGCCTGCGGCAAGTCCCACAATACCGGCTACAGACCAAACTATGGTCCAAATTGTTTTTAATGGAATTCCCACTGACAGCGCTGCTTGATGATCATCCGCTACTGCACGCAGAGCACGGCCTATCTTGGTTTTGGTGAAAAATCCTGCTAAAATTACCACCAGAAAACTGCAGACAACTGCGGAGAATACATCAAATTTGTTGATGTAAAGTCCAGTCATATCTGCAAGATCCATAAAAGGTTCGTTGGGAATACCAATGTCCAACGATCTTACCTCACCCCCCCAGATAGTCTGTCCGAATCCATCCAAAAAATACGTTATGCCTAACGTGGCCATGAAAAAAATAATTGGATCCTGATTGACTAAAGGACGTAGAACAATCCGCTCAATCGAAAAAGCAAACCCAATCATCACCAGAGCAGAGAGAATCAAGGACAACCAGGGGTTCACTCCCATTTCCCAGAGCCCCACAAAAGTTAACGCGGCAAATAAAACCATTGCACCCTGGGCTAAATTAAAAACACCGGATGCTTTAAAGATGATCACAAAGCCCAAAGCGACAAGTGAATACATCACTCCTGCCATTAAACCGCTTACCAGCACCTCCACAAAAAAGAGAGGAGTATCGTAAATCATTATGAATGGGTCTACAAAAAATGCCTGAAACATAGAAATTTATTAAAATAATTTTTTTTAAATATCAATGTGGTACGCCCAAATATGCATCAATCACATCTTGATTCGCACGGATCTCATCTGGAGATCCCTCTGCCAGTTTTTTCCCATAATCCAAAACTACAACACGATCCGAAATATCCATTACCACACCCATGTCATGTTCAATCAGCGCGATTGTAGTCCCGTATTGATCATTCACGTCCAGGATGAAACGGCACATGTCCTGTTTTTCTTCAATATTCATCCCCGCCATCGGCTCATCCAGCAACAGCAAATCAGGTTCCATTGCCAGTGCCCTCCCCAACTCGACACGTTTCTGCAATCCGTAAGGCAACCGCCCTACCGGAGTGCGGCGAATGGCTTGAATTTCAAGAAAATCAATAATGTCCTCTACATATTCCCTATTTTCCATCTCCTCTTTACGTGCAGGTCCAAGATATAATGACTGCCAGAACAAGTTGCGTTTCATGTGTATGATTCGTCCAGTCATGATATTATCGAGAGTAGACATGCCCTTGAAAAGAGCTACATTCTGGAAAGTGCGTGCGATTCCCTGGACGGCGGCATCATGCGATTTCATCTGTTTACGATGAATCCCTTTGTATGTAATTTCACCTTCCTGTGGATGATAGAAGCCGTTAATAACATTCAGCATGGATGTCTTGCCCGCACCGTTTGGGCCAATGATGGCAAAAACTTCTTTTTCCCTGATACCAAAACAAATATCAGTAAGTGCCTTCACTCCTCCAAAAGCCAAACTGATATGATCAACACTCAACAGAACTTCACCGATTTTCTTTTCCATTAAAACTATTTTTTATCGTTTACTGATTATGCAGCACGTGTGTGGAGTTGGGTTTTGTGACATTCAGCTTCCCGGATTTGCAAATCTGCGTGAACTATACCTGTACGACCATCTTCAAAAGTCATTTGCGAATCAATTTCACAATGCGTCTGTTGGGGGTCATCCAACGCGGCAATTAACACAGCATATTTTTCTGTAACAATTCTCCGGCGAACTTTACGTGTACGAGTGAGCTCTCCGTCATCTGCATCCAATTCTTTATGCAAGAGCATATATCTTCTTATTTGTGAACCACTGAGCTTTTCATCACGTGCCAAATCCGCGTTAACACTTTCAACACATTCCTGCAACAGATCATAGACTTCATCTCTTGCGGAAAGATCAGTATATCCTGAGAATGCTAAATTTCTGCGTTCAGCCCAGTTACTAACTGCTTCGATGTCAATACAGATAAAAGCCGTAGCATAATCTTTTCCATCTCCGAAGGCGACCGCTTCCTTGATGAATTGGAAAAATTTGAGTTTATTTTCTATATACTTGGGCGCGAACATGGTTCCATCAGTCATCCGGCCTACGTCTTTTGCTCTATCAATAATTTTCAGGTGACCATCTTCATCAAAAAATCCTGCGTCTCCGGTAGCTACCCAGCCTTCCGCGTCTTTTGTCTCTGCAGTCGATTCTGGATTTTTGTAATAAGAATGAAAGACTCCAGGACTACGGTAAAAAACTTCGCTGTTATCTGCAAGACGCAGTTCCACTCCCGGATATGCTGTTCCTACAGTATCTGCTTTTACTTGACCGTCAGGCTGAGCACAGATAAAAACAGAGGCTTCTGTCTGTCCGTAAAGTTGCTTGATATTGATGCCAAGTGAACGGAAAAACTCAAATATTTCAGGGCCAATAGCTTCTCCTGCTGTATAAGCCAGACGTGTACGGCTCAGCCCCAAGTTGTTTCTTAAAGGACCATAAACCAGAATTTGACCGATGCTGTAAAGGAATTTTTCTGAAAATGAAACATGTTTGCCGTCAAGAATCCGGATTCCCACAGATTTCGCCAGTTCCATAAAATAATTAAACATGGAACGCTTGATTCTACCTCCGTCTTCCATACGAATCATTACTTTTGTCAGCACAGTTTCATAAATTGCCGGTGGGGCGAAATAATAGGTAGGACCGATTTCCTTGAGATCTGTCATCACAGTTTCAGGATTCTCAGGGCAATTCACACAAAAACCAATCACGTAAGCCTGTGCTAAAGAAAAAATATTGTCACCAACCCAGGCCATTGGCAAATAGGCCAGTACCTCTTCATCACAGGTGAGGTTGTCAAAATCAATACTGTTGCGTGCTGTTATGATAAGATTGTCTGAAGTAAGAACTACTCCTTTTGGTTTACCAGTAGTTCCTGAGGTATAGAGGAAGATGGAAATGTCACTACCCTGACCCTGCTCAACTTCATGGAGGAAATAATCAGGATTTTCACCGTGAAAAGCACGGCCTGTTTGCTGTACGTCTTTGTAGTAGAAGACAAATTCTTGAGTATAGTCATGCATTCCGCGAGGTTCCTCGTAGCAAATATACTCGAGGTGCGGTAAACGGTCTTTTATTTCGAGGAGTTTGTCGGTCTGTTCCTGGTTCTGTACGATTGCAAATTTAGCATCTGAGTTTTCCAGCACATAAACCATTTCTTCCGCGACAGAGTCCTGATAAAGAGGAACTGGAATTCCACCCAGTGCCTGCGCTGCAACCATCGACCAGTAAAGACGGGGACGATTGTCACCAATCACCGCTAGTTTGTCCCCTCTTTGAAAACCAATTTTTGCAAGACCGCAAGCCAGGTTCCGGACTTCTTCAGCCACATCAAACCACGTCCATGTTTGCCAGATCCCTAAATCCTTAAGGCGGTTTGCGGGCCTGTCAGCTCTTTTCTTTGCATGATCCAACAATAATTTTGGAATTGTGTCAAGAACTTGACTTAATTTTTCAGTTACAGTTGTTTCTTTCATTTAATTTCAGATAGTTTCCTTAACTTTTGTTAAAAAAGTGGATGTTGAATCTTTTCAGTAATAATGTCAAGTTATTTTTCTCCAGAGAAAATAATTTTCACAAAGAAATTTTGTTTTCATTGAAAGAGTGTTGACGATTATTTATAATCAGTTATTATAAACACTCTCTCAAGTCCGGCGTTGTCTGTCAATTTCGTCAACATCTGGTATTTTTAACTCTTAATAAGGATGGAGCACTATGAAAACACTTTTAAAGAAACTTATCCTGAGCACTTCTTTACTTGGGTTGCTGGCGTTGCCGGCTTTAGCAGAATGTCCACGTGGTGATTTGGACACGCGATACTGCGATGTAAACGGAGATTTGGTGGCTGATACTCCAACAGATTCCAGTAAATGGCTGGATCCAGATACCTTGATATTTGCCTACACTCCAGTTGAAGATCCTTCTGTTTACAGAGGTGTTTGGGCAGATTTCCTGGATAACATGGAAAAAGTGACCGGGAAAAAAGTGATATTTTTTCCAGTGCAGTCTAATGCAGCGCAAATTGAAGCCATGCGTTCCGGCCGTTTACATGTTGCCGGATTCAACACCGGTTCTAATCCCCTTGCAGTCAATTGCGCAGGATTTGAGTCCTTCGCCATCATGGCCAGTCTTACTGGGCATTTCGGTTATGAGATGGAAATCATTACTTATCCCGGTAGTGGCATCAGCAAAGTAGAAGACATCCGTGGGAAAACTCTGGCCTTCACCTCACCAACTTCGAATTCCGGTAAAAAAGCCCCGTCTGCGATTTTGAAGAGCAAGTTCGATATGATTGCAGACCGTGACTTTGAGGCGGTCTACTCTGGTAAGCACGACAACTCAATTCTTGGTGTTGCCAACAAGGATTATGTGGCTGCCTCAATTGCAAACTCTGTTAAATCACGGATGATCAAAAGAGGAGTGATCAAAGCAGAGGACGTGATCACCATTTACAAGTCTCAGACTTTCCCAACCACAGGTTTTGGTTATGCTCACAACCTGAGTCCAGCACTGAAGGCAAAAATCAAAGAAGCGTTTTTCAGCTTCCAATGGGACAAGCCAGACTGGTCACAAAAGAAGTTGGTGCCGACATCCCTCAAAGTGGAATTCTCAAAATCCAAAGAAGGGCAGTTCATTCCAATCACCTACAAAACACATTGGGCTGTGATCCGTACGATCGACAAAGCAAACGGTGTTTCATACGCTTGTAAATAATTTCCTCATCAGTTCCAATGGAATATCCGCAGCCAGACTTTTTCTGTTGGAACTGAACGCGCTTCCGCGTGATAAATATCTATGCTTGAAATAAAACAACTAGTTAAAAAATATCATACCGGAGACCTTGCCGTAAATGGTGTGGATCTTAAAGTTGAAAAGGGCCAGGTAATGGCACTCATTGGACCATCCGGTGCAGGAAAAAGCACATTGATTCGCTGTGTTAACCGGCTGGAGAAAGCAACATCCGGCGAAATCTGGCTCAATGGTGAAAATATCGTTAAAATGCGTTCGGGGAAGTTACGGCGTGCCCGAAGGAACATGGGTATGATTTTTCAGGAATATGCCCTTGTAGAACGACTTACAGTTATGGAAAATGTACTATCCGGACGCTTGGGATATGTTGGTTTCTGGAGAAGTTTTTTGAGAAAATTTCCTCAATCAGATATCAATGCAGCCTTCGGTCTCCTGGAAAAAGTTGGACTTGATACAATGGTAAATAAACGCGCCGATGAACTATCAGGAGGTCAACGCCAAAGAGTAGGTATTGCCAGGGCGTTAATTCAAAAACCAGATATTTTACTTGTTGACGAACCGACTGCCAGTCTTGATCCAAAAACTTCTCGCCAGATAATGCGTCTCATCACAGAACTGTGTGAAGAAAATAAACTTGCGGCAATCATCAATATCCATGATGTTGCACTGGCGCAAATGTATGCAGAGAGAATAGTCGGTTTACGTGAGGGCAGCATCGTATATGACGGCCCTCCGGATGACTTAAAACCAGATGTTCTAACTGAGATCTATGGAAAAGAAGACTGGACTGCTGTTCGCAAACGAAAGCCTAAAATAAAGAAGTCCATAGAAGAAGATTCAACTACAGAAGAACACTTGGAAGAAATGCAGTAAATGACTGACATTCCTACAAACCCGCCAGACACCGAAGTTTCCGGACAGCAGACATCAACTTTTACTGCAAATTGGAGTCCTCCGCCATTTATCAAAAACCCACTTTTAAGATGGGCGCTTCTGCTTGGTCTCATACTCTACCTGTTCTTGTCTATCGGTTCACTTGATGTGAATTGGCAACGAATTTATGTGGGTCTTGACCGCGGAGCAAAATTTGTCAATGGATTCATGAATCCAAACTTTGCTGGAAGATGGACAGACATTAGCGAAGGCATGATTGAAAGCCTGATTATGACTGTCACTTCAACTGCAATTGGAATCGCAATCTCCATTCCAATCGGTTTTGGTGCAGCCCGTAACCTTGCACCCTTACCGGTATATTTGTTTTGCAGGGGAATCATTGCACTTTCCAGAAGTTTTCAGGAAATAATTGTTGCTATACTGTTTGTGGCCATTTTTGGTTTTGGTCCGCTTGCCGGTGTATTGACTCTTTCATTTGCGACCATCGGTTTTCTTTCCAAACTTCTTGCAGAAGATATCGAAAGTATTGACAAAAGCCAGGCTGAAGCTGTTCAGGCAACAGGCTCCGCCTGGTGGCAGTGGCTCAATTATGGAATTCAACCGCAGGTAATGCCGCGTTTGATTGGACTTTCGCTGTATCGACTTGATATCAATTTTCGCGAATCTGCAGTAGTCGGACTGGTTGGCGCAGGAGGAATAGGCGCGACACTCAACACGGCATTTGATCGTTATGAATACGACACTGCGGCAGCAATTCTTATTTTGATCATAGGAATTGTCATGCTCTCGGAATATATTTCAGGATATATCCGTGCAGGAGTGCAGTGATGGCCGAAACACTTTCCTCCGCGACAAAAGTTTGGCAATACAGAAGCCGTAATAAACAACTTCTTTCCTGGTTTATCTGGCTGATTGGAACCGCGCTTTTTATGTATTGCTGGCAAAGGGTTTCTGAGAGTACAACCTGGTTTTTCGTTTGGGATGCCCCGAGAATTGCGGCTGACATCGGTTCGCGCATGATGCCTCCGCGCTGGAGTTACATCAACGAATTGTGGGGACCGCTCTGGGACACACTCAACATTGCCACCATCGGTACAATGATGGCAATAGTAATGGCAGTTCCGATAGCTTTCTTGGCGGCCCGGAACACCTCACCCAGCACCAGATTCATTCGCCCTCTGGCTCTGTTGATTATTGTTTCTTCACGTTCAATCAACTCTCTGATTTGGTCGCTTTTACTGGTTTCAATCATTGGACCAGGCGTGGTAGCGGGAATCGTTGCCATAAGTTTACGCTCCATTGGTTTCATCGCCAAACTGCTTTATGAAGCAATTGAGGAAATCGACAAAAATCAGGTGGAAGCAGTAACAGCTTCAGGAGCTAACAGTTTGCAAATTCTCATATATGGAATTGTTCCGCAGATACTTCCAGCCTTTGCCGGAATCAGTGTCTTCCGCTGGGACATCAACATCCGCGAATCTACAGTGCTCGGCCTGGTAGGCGCAGGTGGAATCGGATTGCAACTTAATGCCTCACTCAATGTTCTTGCCTGGCCTCAGGTCACTCTGATCCTCATTCTCATTCTACTGGCAGTCATCTTCAGCGAATGGATTTCCGCCAAGGTACGTCACGCCATCATTTGAGGAGCGTTTTGTAATGCAACCTCTTACTGATTCCTCTCAAAATGCCCTCCGGAAAATCCGGTTTGTCCTGACCGATATTGACGATACGCTCACCGAAAATGGCAGACTTCCTGCTGTAAGTTATCAAGCCCTGGAAAGACTTCAACAAGCCGGACTGAAAGTGATTCCCATTACCGGACGTCCTGCGGGCTGGTGTGACCATATAACCCGCATGTGGCCTGTGGATGGAATTGTAGGCGAAAACGGTGCTTTCTATTTCGTTTATGATAGAGGGAAACGTAAAATGAAACGGCGCTTCTGGAAAACCGAAAACGAAAGAGCGACAGACCGCAAAAAACTTGGACAACTTCAAAAGCAAATTCTGTCCACAGTTGAAGGCTGTGCCGTTGCTTCCGATCAGTCCTACCGAGAAGCAGACCTTGCAATTGATTTTTGTGAGGATGTTCCTGCATTACACAAAGCATCAGTAGAACAAATTGTGAGATTGTTTGAAAAGGCAGGCGCAGTTGCTAAAGTAAGCTCGATTCACGTCAACGGCTGGTTTGGAAACTATGACAAACTTGCGATGACAAGAATTTTACTGAATGAAGTATTTCAGACAGACATCGATCAGGCACAGGATCAAATCATCTTTTGCGGAGACTCTCCAAATGATGCACCTATGTTTGGCTTTTTTGAAAATTCGGTTGGCGTTGCCAACGTTTTGGATTACAAAGATGAGTTGGAACATCACCCATCATGGCTGACTACAAAAGCTGCCTCCGCTGGATTTGTGGAATTAGCTAGAGCAATACTGGACGCTCATTCGAATGCCTGAAAGTACATAGCAGCAAAATCCAGCGCAATTTCAATCTTCTCCATTTTAATTTCTAGCGGAGCACAGCGTAGACCAAGAATCCAGCTAAATTACGCCCCCGCTTTCTAAACACAATATTGACAAACTAAGTACATCTGTTGTATCCTTTTTTCATTAACAGGAGTGAAATAAAGCGATGTTTTTCGAAACAGTAAACGAACTTTGTTTCCAAAAATCCGTGCTGGCCTTCCTTTAACTTCACCTGAGTTTATACCGGTCATCAAATCAGTGAGTTAAATTAGTTTTCAAAATGAAACAGCAGCAATTTTTAAATTTAGCTTCAGCAGAGGAAGCAGAGGAGCGTTTTTGGCAGGCAGTTCAACCTGGACCGCTTGGTGAAGAACTGATTCCCATCGAACACGCACGCGAAAGAATTTTGTCGCGAAATGTGATTGCCAAACACAACGTTCCCTATTTTGATAGAAGTAATTTCGACGGCTTTGCGGTACGTGCAGAAGACACTTTTGGCGCACAGGAAACTGCTCCTGTTTCCCTAAATTTGAATCCGGAAGTCCTAGCCTGTGGAGTTGTTCCAGAAAAATCAGTCAATCAGGGTACTGCGACAACCATTGCTACTGGCGGAGTTATGCCACGCGGTGCAGACTCTGTGGTGATGATTGAAAACACTTTACCGATTGAAGTTGATAAATACGGAGAGGCAGGACTTAAAATCCTCAAAGCTGTAGTTCCGTCAGGTGGAGTGTCACTGGCAGGCTCAGATATTGGGGCAGGGGAGGTGGTTTTGCGAATCGGCGACCTCCTGGGTTATCGGGAAACAGGTACACTGGCAGCACTGGGAGAAGCAAAGGTCTGGATCTGGCGTCGTCCAAAAGTTGGTATCATTTCGACTGGAGATGAGTTGGTTGCACCCGGAGGACAGATGGAACTGGGAAAGGTTTTTGATTCAAATGCAACTGTTCTGGGCCATGCTGTTGAAGAAATGGGTTGCGAACCTGTGCATTTTGGAATTGTTCCGGATGAAGAATCACGTCTTGAGACAGTTCTCAGAGAAGCACTTGAACTGGATTTTGTACTGATATCCGGAGGCACATCAAAAGGCGAGGGAGACCTGAATTATAGGGTTTTTGAAAAATACAATAATCCCGGAATTTTGGTACACGGTGTCGCACTAAAACCGGGAAAACCTCTTTGTCTTGCAATTCTTGCTGGAACTCCAGCAGCCATTCTTCCAGGATTCCCCACATCTGCCACTTTCACTTTCAGCAAATTTATTGCTCCAGTCCTGCGGGCCATGGCCGGACGGCTTCCGGAACCCACTACTCACGTTAAAGCAAATGTTCCGGTTCGTTTGAATTCTGATAAAGGACGTACAGAATTTAATCTTGTCCACCTGGTTAGAAATGATTCCGGTTTCAGCGCATATTCTACAGGAAAGGGTTCTGGTTCAATCACCGGATTTACGCGTGCAGACGGTTTCATGGAAATTCCCTGCAATACCGAAATGGTTGAAGTTGATGAAGAAGTTAGCATCCAATTACTTGGGAAATCAGCACATCCTCCGGATTTGATGATCATCGGAAGTCACTGTGTCGGGTTGGATTATTTAATCGGAGAAATGCAAAAACGCGGAGTTTCTTGTAAATTTCTGGCAGTTGGAAGTATGGGAGGATTTTTAGCTGCTGAACGGGGTGAATGCGATTTGGCCGGCACTCATTTGCTGGATTCAAATTCAGGAGAATACAACCGCCATTTACTTACTCCTGAACTGCATCTGCAGAAGGGATACCGACGTAGCCAGGGGTTGCTGTTTCGTAAAGATGATTCCAATTTTACAGACCTTAAATCAGATTTTGAAAATGCAATTCAGCAAATTATCAATAATGCTGAAGTGCGCATAATTAATCGAAACCGGGGAAGCGGCACACGGATTTTACTAGACCGTTTGTTAGCAGATCAACGTCCCGCAGGTTTTTTTCAGGAAGCAAAATCGCACAATTCTGTTGCTGCGGCAATATCACAAAATCGTGCTGATTGGGGGATAGCAATTCGTTCTGTTGCCGAAGATTTGGGACTTGGGTTTTATCCAATTCAGGATGAAGAATATGATTTTATTTTACCGAAAAACCGCCTGGAACGTCCTGAAGTAGCTTTGTTTTTAAGTTTGTTGCAAGAAACAGAAATCAAAAATATACTTGCAAGATTTGGCCTGAGAACTATAAATTAATTTAAAGTTTTTAAGGGATATACCGTTACCCTCACTCTCGTTAATTTAACTCAATTAATTTGAATCATGTATTTTCTTTACATTAAAGCACTCCACCTCATTGGCGTTATTGTGTGGTTTGCTGGACTCTTTTACCTCGGACGACTTTTTGTATATCATCAGGAAGCAAATCTCCGTTCTGAACCGTTACGGACAGTAATGAAGTTGCAGTTTTCGCAGATGGAAAGACGCCTTTATTACGGAATTACTTGGCCCGGCCTGTGCATCTCGATTGTCTTTGGAACTGCCTTAATTTTTGAAATTGGTTTGCAAAATTGGCTACACTATAAATTAGGACTCGTGGCATTATTGGTCGGATATCATTTGTGGTGCGGACATCTTCGCAAACAACTGCTGAATGATAGGTGCAACTGGAGCACAAAACAATTTCGTTTTTTTAATGAAATCCCAACACTGCTCCTGGTCAGTATCGTTTTTATTGTGGTATTTAAGAATGAGTTTTCGTGGAGCATTTTTTCAATTATACTGGGTAGTTTAATTTTACTAATTAGCGTAACACTACAGTGGCTGGTAAAGCGTCGGGAAAATGAGGCTACCGAAAATAATTGAATCTGTTGAGATAATGAAAAAATACAAAATGCAGCATAAACATCTGGTTTTGATTATATTTGCTGTTCTGGTAACAGGCTGCAGTTGGTTTAGCGATTCTACAGAACCAGTGAACGAATCTTATGAGGCCGGTAAAAAAGCTCTTGAAGAAGGTAATTACGAAATAGCCAAGTCTTACTTTCGTGAAATCAGTCCGGATTCTTCATTCTATCCGCAGGCAATCTGGATGATTCAGAAAGTGCCTTTCAAAAAAGGAGTAGCAGCTTTTGAACAGAAACAGTACCAAATTGCAATTTTTGAATTGTCAAGGATTCCACTTCACTCTCCAGATTATGCAGAATCTCGGCGATATCTGAAGCTGGTGAATCTTGCCCTGCTGAACAAACAGTTTCTGAATACTTCCGGTCAAGATCGTTTTGTGCTGGTCCAGGAAATCATAGATATTGCATATGAATTAGCAGACTCAAAACTAATTTTAGAGAGCGTGGATCTTATTTATACCGGACTTGATAAGTCTACTTCAACCAGACATACCAGGGATTTAATCTATCTGCTTGGAAGCGTTGTTTCTATAAATAACGATCTGGCATTACAGCAAAAAGCCCTTAATTATTTATTGACTGATTTTGAGCAGTTGTACAAACATTCAGAAGTAAGGCCTGAAGTTTTCAGAATTATTGGAAACCTTAAATTGGAAATGATGTGATCACCGGTTTAGATTGCAGTTGCAGTGTCCTTCAAAAACCATTCAAAAGTTAAATTTATACCAGGCAGGCAATTATTGTTTAGATTTTAAATTCAAACTAAAACCAATAACATAATCCTCTCTTCCTTCATCCTTCAACCTTCCTCCTGCTCTCCCTCAGAGCAATTTTTCCAAGCCAAAGACTGATGCATCCCATTATGATGATCAGTAAATATGCTTCTCTCTCCATCTTCAAAGACAGAAAAAAATCATACAGGCCGTGCAGAAATGCTGAAATGAGCCATCCTTGAATTATTGTGGCCATCGGCAGGAAATATCTGAATTTTATTTCTTGGGAGGAATCAAGCGCTATCCGTGATTTTGCCGCATAATATCCCATTGGTACACTCATAAAAGCATGTGCAGGAATGGTAATGACCGTTCTTGTAGCAACAACTGCCACTCCAAATTGATCCAGATAATAAAAGTTTTCCATTGTTGCAAACCCAACTGAAACTACTGCAGCATAGAGAATTCCATCAAAAGGGTCCTTCAGATGACGGCTTGGAAAAACTACTGCCAGCAATACAAGTAACTTTGCAAACTCCTCATTTATACCAACTAGAAACCAGAAGCCTGAACTAAGAAGGGATATCGACTTACCAAGTACAATAATCTGTGGTAATGGTGCTTCCGGCCAAAATAGTGTATATTTTTCAATCGCATGATTTAAGACTAGAGCCAGCATCCCACATGCCATTCCTCCTAGAAAAAGGACGAGCAGTAAGGGCAGGTAAACTTTTTTGTAGCGCTGTGCATGATAAAATACCCAGCCCCAGAGAATCCCTGGAACTAGAACAATTCCGATAATGGGCAGCATACTAACTTTTTCTAAGTGTTGTAATTACTTTTTGTTCGTGGCATAGTTTCCGTAGAAACTGAAAAAAATATCTTACATGTTGACTGGAGGGAGTCTGCAGCATGTAGCAAGAATGTAAAAAAACTCAAATGCAGCGAAAATCACTCTCATCACCCAAGAACGAGAAAGAACTGAATCTTGTTACAGAAATCATCAAGTCCGGACGCTATTTCAGCGAGATCAGCCTATCTTACCTTAAAAAAATGCTGCGTCAAGGTGAATTAGTTTCCTTGAATTCTGAAGAGTACCTGATTCGAGAAGATCATCCCAAACCACCCGAGTTGATAGTCCTTCTGGAAGGTTCTCTGGCCGTAACTTCACAAAGTCTTTTCATCATGCGTCTTGATCTTCCCGGAGATGTTGTCGGCGAAATGTCAATCATAAACGACGATCCTAATCCATTCGCCGATGTTATTGCAGAAGAAAATTCTAAAGTGGTGATTTTCCCAAATCATCTCTTCATAGTTAAATGGAATGACACAAAAGTCTCTGTTGCATATTTGATGTTTTCACATATTCTTGCAGAAAAACTGAAACAAACAACCGCACAGTTCTTGTTGAATAAAAATGTCCGGACACAAGATGGAACACTCCCGATAATCGGCATTCTTGATCCGGACAAAGAATATCGTACTTCAATCAAAACCATACTTGCAAATGAATGGGACAAGGCCAGAGTAGTTGAATTTGAATCATACAAAAAATTTATTGAAAATCAGAGAAAGAATAATTTCGATTTTCTAATAATTGATCCTGAAAATTTTACTGGTGGTTTTTCTCGAAAAGATTCTATTCAAATCTTGATTGAAATATGCTGTTCTCATTTTTCGCCCATCCTGGTTGTTAGTAAATATTGTATTAAAGAAGAAAACAGGCGCTTTCTTGCGGGACTCAGAGTGACAGATTTTTTAAGTAAACCATTTTCAGATTTTGACTTGAAACACATAATTGCCAAAATCCGAAAAGATCATCATCTTCATAAAGAGCTGGAACAGGTAGAGATTACTGCTGACACAGACAGACTTACCGGATTAGCCAACCGCCGCAGGATGGATGAGTTTGTGGAGGCAATGGTAACCCTTTACCCGGGAGAACAACAACCATTCTCGTTTATAATCGCTGATGTGGATCACTTTAAACATTATAATGATACACATGGCCATCAAATGGGCGACGTTGTACTTGCCTCAGTTGCCTCAATCTTCAAAAACAGGATCCGGAGAGGTGACCTGGCTGCACGTTTTGGAGGTGATGAATTCGTAGTCATTTTACCAAAATGCGGAAAAATGAATGCACTTTTGATTGGCGATAAACTTCACACGGCAATTGCCGATGAAAAATTTCCAAATCAGGAACAGCAACCGCTGGGTAATCTCACTTGTACATTTGGGATTGCAACATTTCCAGAAGATGCAGATACAAGAGAACTACTCCTGAAAAAGGCTGATGACTGTTTATATGAGGGGAAAAAGAGAGGAAGGAACACAGTTGTTGCGGCTGAGCCTGACTGAGATTTGATTCCACAATGATAAGGTCCTCATCCGGGAATAAATCAATGGTACAGTACATAAATTGTGACTATCGAGTAAATAAAATAATTAACACTAAAGAAAATCTTTCAATTTTTTCATAAAAATATCCAAATAATATATTAAGGTCTTGCAAATAAACTTATATTACCGCAATATACAAAGGATTTGCGGTAAATATTTAATTAAAACTGCCTGAAAAAATAGTTGATCTAATGACATCAGAAAAAAGATTGAGATAATTAATGAATACTAAATTTGCCAGAAAAGAGGATTTCTACAATGGAACGCACCCACGAGCCTGGTGGATTGTGGATGCAGAGGGCCGTACACTGGGCCGGTTGGCAACACAGATTGCCAATGTGCTGCGTGGAAAGCATAAAACTTTGTTTTCTCCACATGTAGACACAGGAGATTTTGTAATTGTGGTTAATGCAGAAAAAATCCACGTAAGTGGTAAAAAAAATGAGGATAAAATGTACTATCATCATACTGGATATCCTGGAGGAATTAAGAGCGCCAGATATTATGAACTGCAGGAAAAACATCCAGAGCGCATTGTGGAAGGTGCGGTCAAAGGTATGATGCCAAAAAATGCACTCAACCGACGTACCCTTCAGCGTTTAAAAGTTTATACCGGTTCAGAGCACCCACACGAATCTCAACAACCTCAGCCCCTTAATATCTGACCTATGGTAAAAAAAGCAACTGTACAATACTACGGAACTGGACGTCGAAAAGAATCAGTAGCCCGCGTTTACCTCAGGCCGGGAAAAGGTGAAATTGTAGTAAACAAACGACCTGTTGAAGATTATTTTGGTCGAGAAACTCTTAAAATGGTTCTCCGTCAGCCCTTGGAACTAACCGAGTCACTTGAAAAATTTGATATATTTATCAACGTTCACGGAGGCGGACTTACAGGACAAGCGGGTGCTATTCGACATGGAATTTCCCGTGCATTATTACTTGCTCTAGAAGACTCACGTGATGTTCTGAAAAAGGCCGGAATGCTGACACGTGACTCCCGCAAAGTTGAACGTAAGAAATACGGACAGCCAGGTGCACGTAAAAAATATCAATTTTCTAAACGTTAATTTATTGGCTGTGTTTGACTGCAATGTAAGTGTTAAACACAGTTTCTCACTTTCCTTACTTTTCTCTTAGTAATTCTTAAAGAGGACTCTGCATAGCTTTTATAAAGCCGCATGGTCACAATTCTCTTCATATTCTGGACATTAAGTTCTGTATTTCTGACACTCAATGTTTTCCATCCTCTTGCTAAACGCAGAAGTTCTTCTTTTTTCACATTACTTATTTCATTTACACTCGGATGGTTAATTGGTGATTTGCTTCCGTTGTGGATACTGCTTAATTCAGGAATAGCCCTTCTTTTCTCATTTTCGGACATTTTCAGCCAGACGCTCGGTTGGGCTGGTCTTGTGATTCATCTTTGCTGCTGGATTATCTTGATTATCCGCCTCTGGATAATTTTAAATTTACCTGCGCGCATTGATCAACAATTAGAAGAACAGTTGGGCAGTATTTGGCAAAACAGTTCAACATTTTTCTCTCCTCCAGGCAATTTTATAGAAGTTAACTGGCACAGTTGGTTAAATCCGAACTGTATCTTAGAAGATCCACGGATAGAAATAATAAGGAACCATGTGTTTTTTGAAGAAAACGATTTGCGGCTCAGGCTGGATATTTATCGTCCTAAAAGTTCAAAAAAAAAGCGTCCCGTATTATTACAAATTCACGGTGGAGCATGGATCAGTGGCAGCAAACGGCAAGCAGCATTTTTAATGACACATATGGCAGCACAGGGCTGGGTATGTTTTTCAGTCGGTTACCGCTTCAGTCCGGACATAATATTCCCTCAGCATTTGATTGACATAAAGCATGCTTTGAAGTGGATTCGTAACCATGCAAAAGAATTTGGCATAGACTCGGATTTTATTGTCTCAACAGGAGGTTCCGCCGGAGGCCATTTAGCAGCATTGATGGCACTTACGCCTAACCATCCAGAATTTCAGCCTGGATTTGAACTGGATGATACAAGAATTCAAGGCTGTATTCCAGTCTACGGTGTCTTCGATTTCAATACACCATTTAGTAAAAGTACACCTTACCCTGCCAAAGCCAAAGTGTTGGAAATGGTTTGCGGGGGAACTCCCGAAACAGAACCAGAATGCTATCAGCAAATTAATCCGGCAAACTGGGTCTCCAATAATACTCCTCCGTTTTTACTTCTTCAAGGAGGAACTGATGCTCTGATTCCTGTACAGGAAACACAAGCATTTTGGCATGCCCTTCAGACAAAAAATAGAAGTCATTCTGCATTGTTGACTCTGCCTTTAGTAGAACATTCATTTGACATTTTCCCCACATTAACGGCACAGTGTATAGTACCAACGATAGAGCGCTACCTGTTTTTGCTTCACGAAAACCACAATAACCAGCAAGGAATAAAATGAATACAACCGCAAAGCGAATTAACCCATCTTCTGCTGCAGCAGAAGATCTGGTACTTCAAGAACTGGGCAATGGTGTGGCCACTTTAACTTTGAATCGCCCCAGACAATTCAATGCATTGTCTGAAGCAATGCTGACTTCGCTGCAGGAAAAGCTGGATGGAATCACAAAAAACAATGCAGTCAGACTGGTGATTTTACAAGGTGCAGGCAAAGTGTTCTGTGCCGGACATGATTTGAAAGAAATGATTGCCACACGGAAAGAAACGTACTACAAAATGCTCTTTAAACAGTGCAGCAGGATGATGATGACACTGAATCAAATGCCTCAGCCTGTCATTGCCAGAGTCCATGGAATTGCTACTGCGGCAGGTTGTCAATTGGTGGCCGCCTGCGATTTGGCGGTAGCGGCAGAGGACACTCGTTTTGCCACGTCCGGAATCAATGTTGGTTTGTTTTGCTCTACTCCGGCAGTTCCGGTGAGCCGAAATATACCACGCAAAAAGGCAATGGAATTGTTGCTTACTGGCGATTTCATTGACGCAAACACGGCACTCAGTTGGGGCCTGCTCAACCGTGTGGCACCGTTGGAAAAACTGGATGAGGAAGTTAAACAACTTGCAGACTCAATTCTTGCCAAATCCTCCGTTGCTGTTTCCACAGGCAAAAAAATGTTCTACAAACAACTGGAAAGTAAAATGGAAGATGCATACGCCTTTGCCAGTGAAATCATGGCCTGTAACATGATGGCGGATGATGTGACTGAGGGAGTAGATTCTTTCATCAACAAACGTCAAGCAGTCTGGAAGGGACGCTGAGACATGGAGTGAACGAACACACTGAACCAATAGTGACAATTGAAGTAAAAAAAGTTTGGTTCGTGATTGCCCTGGCGACTTACTCTCACTCTAAAGCCCTCAAGAGAACACTTAATAATTGGGAGAATCTATGAATCTACAAAAAAACAATTACCGGCCTGAGATGACGAGTGCTGGAATAGAAGCCTCATATCCGGTTACAGTGATGGATGAATTTGGAAACACGCGGGAAACCCACATAACGGGAGAGCGTCCGCTGACAATTTATGTTGACAAGCAGGAAATCGTAACGCTGATGACTCTTGGAAAATATCCGGAATTGCTGGTAATCGGCTATCTGCACAATCAGGGTTTCATTAAAAATTCTGAAGAGCTAAAAGTGGTACAAGTTGATTGGGACATTGACTGCGCAGTAGTAGTTACCAGGGACGGAATTGGAGAGTGGGAAGAAAAACTTGAAAAACGCACGGTGACTACCGGATGCGGACAAGGCACCGTATTTGGCGATCTGATGGAAAACTTAGACGAGATTCAATTGCCGACACCAACTTTATATCAATCATCATTTTACAGTCTGCTTCATAATATCCGTGAATACAACGAAGTATATAAAAAATCAGGAGCGGTTCACGGCTGTGCCCTGTGCAAAGGTGAAAAGATTGAAGTATTTATCGAGGACGTTGGACGCCACAACGCTACAGACGCGATTGCCGGACACATGCTCCTGGAAGGCATAGACGGAACTGATAAATTATTTTATACAACAGGACGCCTGACCTCAGAAATGGTTATCAAAGTCGCTCAAATGGGAATTCCTGTATTGTTTTCACGTGCCGGAATTACTCAGATGGGAATGGAACTGGCAAAAAAACTCGGTGTAACAACAATTGCCAGAGCAGGCGGAAAGCATTTTTTGGTTTACAATGGCGCAGAAACACTGGTTTTAGATGCAAAACCTCCAGTGAAAACTAATTCACCCACTTGTAATCTCAACAAAAGCAATGACAAATCCTCCCTCCGTGAACACAGCAGCAGGGAGGATTTAAACACTTAAGTGAAAATAATTTCATGATCCACTATAATACTTACGTTAGACTGCAAAGTGACTTCTGTTGATAGAAATTTTATTTTACCTATATCAAAATTTTTGTTTCATTATTCGGCTTGATATTGTTATATTCAGCAATTAGACTATGCTAAACTAAATTTAGTGTAGAATAATAACACATTTTGTTAAAATAGGACTTGCTGATAAATAATTTTATCCAATAATATCATTAAGTAATTATTCGATTGATGATGACAACTGCACGGTGTTTCCTGAAAAAGCACTAAAACTTTGTACTTCTGTTTTTGAGCCCCTTTTACTACCAGGTAACCTCACAAGAACAATAGTTGTTCTTCTTTCGATTCTTCTCCTTTGTCATCCCTAGCGAAGCGCAGATCCGGAATCCCTGGGAAATGTATCAAATCTTGTATTCAAACTGTACGGTAATCTAGACCCCGGGTCAAGCCCGGGATGACAAAAGAAAAACATTATCAGTAAGACCTAAATATCCATGGAGACTTAGTAGTCAAACTCAATAGCTAAGAAATATTTCATTGTAGCCAGCAGAATAATTAATTTAAAACTCGGATAATTTAGCATGAATGGAGTAGATCAACATAAAGAGAAGGTTCTCGAACGGCTAAAAACGGTCTTAGAATCTTCAGGTAAATCAAGCCGTGCGTTTTCCAAAAGTATTGGTCTGAAACCAACTTCTTTTCACAAAGTATTGACTGGAACTGCAGGCCTTACTATTCCACTGGCCAACTCTATCGAGTTAAATCATGGTTTCCGCTCTGAATGGCTGTTGTCAGGAAACGGAAAGATGAAAGTGAACAAACACAACCATCTATCGCCCCTAGAACGATGTTTACTAGAAGTTTCACTTTCCAGTATTCAGAAATGGCACCTCCTTGAAATATTAATAATTGAGAAAATAAACAAAAGAATTTCTGACCAATTCTGGGGTATTCTCCGGGATGATTCAAATTTACATTCTGGTGAAGACCGCAGAACGACTGTATATAACAACCTGGAACAAATAACAAAGGTTTTCAGAGAACTAAGGGAAGAAGAAAAAGCCTGCCTTGAGAACCAGGACCTTATAGGTCAAAAAATATTTGCCCAACTAACTCAAGCTCTGTTGTTAGCCACTTTTTATGGAGAAGAGTGGGAAAGTATAAAAAACAATTGCGAGGAATATCATGCTTTGGAGACAGATGGAAGCTTAAAGGATTTTGAAAAATTACTTGCTTATATTAATGAATTACTGAGTAAGATTGATTCATAAAATCCGTTGCTAAGACTATTAGCAATAATATTGATCATTAATTATTCCAAATAATTTATTGTCTGTTAATTAAATTGTATTATTATCCGACATATAATTATATTTTTTGTACATATTTTTTGATTAATTAATTAATACTGTATTAATATTTTACAGAATCGGAATATTCTAGAAAACTATGTGTAGGAGTTTTGTATGCCAGTATACTTTCCAATGATGAACTCTGCAATTTCATCAATTTTATTTAAATCCAGAACAGGAATCTCAATATCTTCTCTTGGAGCTAGATCTGTGGCTAAGGCAATTATGCCCGGAACGTTCGGAAATAAATACGGTTTACCGAGACTGGGCCTGTGTAGTTCAATCTTTGGAAGTGACTCATGTTTGAATCCTTCTACCAAAACCAAGTCCAGATCCTCCAATGACAAGTGTGGTAAAAGTTCTTCAAGAACAGGATCTCTGGTTTTTTCCGGAGTCTCATGGACCAGAGCCCAGCGCTTTGCTGATGCTACCAGCATTTCACATGCTCCTGCTTTACGTAACTTGTAGCTATCTTTTCCCGGTAGATCAGTATCAAAACCGCTGTGTGCATGTTTGACCAAGCCAATCTTTAGTCCATGTTCTTTCAGGACTGGAATCAATTGAGTCAGTAGTGTAGTTTTTCCCGTTCCGCTATAAGCACAAAACCCTAGTAGTGGAGGCGATTTTAGTAGCATTTTTTGAAATCTCCAGATTCAAATTATTAGTAGATTCACAGTTTATTAATCTTTTACTTTAAGATTTACTCTTGAGTTCCAGAGCACCGTTCTTGAGTTGAAAATGCTGATCGACAATTCCTTCAAAATATTGCATAAAATGACTTGTAATCACTAATGACATGCCTGCTAATTTCATTCTGACCAACAATTGATACGTCTGTTCACGCGACTCGTGGTCCATATTGGCCATCGGTTCATCCAGTAACAAAACTTTCGGCTTCAAAATCCAGGCACGGGTGAAAGCAACTCGTTGCTGAACTCCTCCGGACAAAGTCTCCGCCTGTTTTTTTGCTACATCCGTCAATCCGGTCCACTCCAGTGCTTCTTCCACAGATTCCCGACGTTGCTTTCTGTTTAAAGAAGTGAAGCGTAACCCATAAGCAACATTTGATTCTACAGTACTGCTAAACATGATTGGATGCTGATGCAGATAAATAATTTCTTTACGAACACTTCTTACTGCTTTTTTCCAACAGTTAGTTTTTCCAGAAATTTCAATTTTCGCCAAATCTGGAATTTCAAGGCCGGCAATGATTTTCAGTAAGGTAGTTTTCCCAACACCATTTTTGCCAGACAATAAAATACATTTTCCCGGATACAGAGACAAATCAACCCCACATAGAATTTGACTTCCAGAAAACGATTTTTCTATCTCCCGAAAAACAAGCAGAGGTTCGTTCATGTTGTAAACTCCTTATGCCCTTGAAGATAGCTCAATAAAGCAGTCAGCAGAAAAGAAAGTAACAATAAAACAAGTCCAAGCGCAATTCCCTGGGCAAACTCACCTTTACTGGTTTCCATGGCAATGGCAGTAGTAATGTTGCGTGTGTAACCCAAGATATTTCCCCCAATCATCATCGAAATACCAATCTCGGAGATAATTCTTCCAAAGCCGGTAAGTACTGCGGCCAGCAAGGCGAAGCGAACTTCAAAAAATACTGTCAACATGCTGAACCACGGTGGTGCTCCCAAGGTACGTGCTGTTTCCCACACCCGCCTGTCTGCCGCCTGAATTGCTGCATAACCTAATGCTACCAGTGTTGGAAAACAAAGAATCATTTGCCCTATTATCATTGCAGTTTGTGTGAATAACAACCTCAAATCACCAAAAGGCCCCTGTCTCGTCAGCAAAACATACAGGAATAATCCGATAACAACGGTTGGTACAGAAAGCAAAGAATTAAAGATTGCAAGTATAATTCTGATTCCAGGAAATTTTCCATGGCTCAACGCAAATGAAACCAGAAATGCAAAAGGAGTGGTTAACAAAATTGCTTTAAGGGAGACAGAAAAGGAAAGCAGAACTATCGACCACAATTCCGAGTCGCCGGTAAAGAGCAATTGTAATGCTTGTTGAGTAGTTAAAAGTAGTCCGTTCATCTCAGTCTAATATTGCAGTAGGGAAAAACAAAGACTGGCCATCAAGTTTAAATTTGCGGATCTTATTTTGACCATCTACTGACGTCAGCCAGGCAATCAGGGACATTGCACCCATATAATTTATTCCCGGATAGCGGGAAGGATTCACTGCAATAATGCTGTAAATATTGTGTAATTCAGGATCTCCTTCAAACAACAATTTGAGTGACAACTTTGAGCGGAGCACCAGCCATGTTGCCCTATCAGAGATAGTATAAGCGTTTAATTCATCGGCCATTTGCAGTACACGTCCCATGCCCTGTCCTGTTTCTCGATACCACGTTACAGAAGGTGTCATTCGGGCTTTTTTCCAGAGTGCCATCTCCTTTTTATGAGTCCCTGAATCATCACCCCTAGATACGAAAATATGTTTACCGCGTGCAATTTTTTGAAGTGTTTTCACTGCATTTCGCTCTCCCCGAATTCCTGCCGGATCATTTTTTGGACCGAGAATTACAAAATCATTGACCATCACACTCCGCCGATTCACACCATATCCCGCTTCTAACCAATGCATTTCCGCATTGGGTGCATGAACCAGAACCACATCCACATTTCCGTCTTGCCCCAATCTAAGGGCATGTCCTGTGCCGACGGACAGCACGTGTACTACATTCCTCGTCTTTTGTTCGAAATACGGAATTATTTCCTGCAGTAGTCCTGAGTTATCGGTGCTGGTTGTGGTGGCTAAACGGATTGGCTCTGCCTGAATAATCCCACTGTTTAAATAAAAGAACAGGAACCAAAGTAGATATTTTTTCACAAGAAATTTATCAAATCTGATTACAATGTTAATATTCATCATAGAGCCACACCCGTACTTCTTCTCCTTCAGCAAATCCTTCAGATTCTTCATCTGTTAGCAGAAAACCGTCTGCTTGTGTTGTTGAAGAAAGTATTGATGCTCCACCGGCTGCAATAAAAAACGCCCTTTCATTTTCAATCCGGAGACGCACATATTCACTCCTGCCAATTTGAGAAGAAATTTTAGTGGCAAGTTTCACTATTTTACTTCGGTATGGCCATTCTTCAGAACGCCCTCCCATCAACCTTAGTGAACGCCCCACAAAATAATCATAAGCTGACAAACATGAAACAGGATTACCCGGAAGTAAAAATATTTTTATCTTACTGTCACCGAAACTCCCGGGAATCAGTCCAAATCCAGTGGGAGCAGCGGGCCGCATTGGAATACCGTGTACCAGTAATTCACCAAGTTCTTCAACCAATGTTGGTCCATGATCTTCAATACCTACAGAGGTTCCTCCAGTCATGCAAATCAAATCTGCTGTGGAATCACTCAAATGTCTACGGAGCAAATCCCGCTCATCCCGAAGATGAAGGACTGCTTTCAAAACTCCCCCATCACGCTGAATTAATGGTCTGAGCATAACTGAATTGGTATCAATAATTTGTACTCCACTTGGTTTTTCTCCTGGTTTTAACAATTCATTTCCGGTTATTAACAATTCCACTTCCGGTTTCCGTACCACTTTAACTTTTTTCAGGCCTACGCTAGCCAGCACGGCAATATCCTGAGGACGGAGAAACCTACCCTGCTTGAGCAAAATTTGGTTCTTTTTAACATCTTCTCCAATCTGCCCCACATGTTTTCCAGGTGTCACTGCTTCCAATACTTGAATTTGGTCGTCAAATAATTCTGCATGTTCTGCCATCAATACAGCATTTGCACCCTTGGGAATAGGACCACCTGTCATGATTCGCAATGCTTCACCCGGCTGAATTACGGCCTCATAAATTTCTCCAGGAGTGACTTCTCCGACAACTTTAAACATTAACGGATTGTAAGCAGATGCGCCAAAAGTTGATTCGGCATCCAGTGCATAACCGTCCATAGCTGAACGATCAAAGTTTGGGACATTTGTAGGAGAATTAATATCCTGTGCCAGGATCCGTCCGCATGAATCCACTATCAAAATTTCCTCTGCAGACAATAGTTGAGAATGAACTTTGATTAATGAAAGCAAAGTTTTTATGGGAGTGCGCTTCGTAAATCCACGCATTCGGATATCAGCTGTTGACATCTTGTTTAATATTTTTAAAGCAATTGATTATATGAAATTATTAAACAGTCCATGTTAATCTCCGAAATATAGATCTAGCAGGCATCTTTGAAAAACTATTACAGAAAACCATGAAATTATTCTGCTTTGTTCATCTAAAAATTGGAACCGTTCAGGCAAGACGAAGCCATAGGGTTTGGCAGTTTCTGAAGAGACATTTGTGTTTTACGGGATGAGTTTGCTTGACCTCTGCACTAAAATCAGGAGTTTTCTTTAGCTGGCGGAACCGGCTCAAACAAAGGCCCCTTCCAGTCTGTCTTGTTTCCATAGCGTTTTCGTGCCTCCCCAAGCGATTCTATATTTTCGGGACCACGATTTTGAAAGAGTTCATTTTCAATCTCAAGAAACCCTCTTAGCAACATACCGGCTCCTTTGTAAAAATCTGCATTAGGCGCTGATTCAACTGCTTCGCTACACGATGGGCCCCATATAAGAAGGTGTTTTTTCAAGAAACTTGCTTGATAATCAAGCCACCTGCCTTCCTCTTCAGAATCTTTAGAATTGGTCTGTTTGCTGATTAGCCAATTCATGATTTCCAGTTCAAATCCAAGGGTATCTTCCGGTTCCGGCAATTCACCTTCCTTCTTTTCCAGGCCAACCTCCTTCATAAAACCTCTAACTGACGCCAGTGGGGCTTGAAGAACGCTACCTGAGAGATAGTAAGACTCGTATGGTATAACATCTGGTTTGTGAGGACCTATAAACAACTGGACAAATTCGTATTCCACCTCATCTGGTCCATGTTTTTCGAGATAGCTACGAATGTTTTCCCAACCTTCACTCATCAGAGGAGACAACTGGGCGGTCCCTTTAACCCTATCTGAAATACGTTCCAGTAGGGATAGAAGTAATTCAGCATCCGGCTCTTTCCAAAAAAGATGCACAAATAAACCGTAATATTTTTGCCGAAGATCTGCTAACTCTTTGTCTCCAATCATAGTTTTACCTCACTAGATGTCTTCCTCAATATCCCCACCAGCCTCAAAAAGAAGATGTTCCATTTGTCTTGCAATGAAAGCTTTGTATTCTAAACTATCTTCAAGCAAGGCATCCGCTTCGTTCTTTCGTAATTCTCTCTCCTCCAAAACAGCTCCTCGCACCGCGTTTTCAATCCGTCCAAACAAGTGTTCGTTACTGCCAGGTAGATGGTCAATCACATCTTGTTTCCACCAGCGTACCCAAATTTTGCTGTAAGGACCTTTTTCAAAAAATTCTGTTGATGATTTTACGGCTTCCAAAGAATCAATATCTGCTCCTTCTGTTAATCCGTCTACTTCTCGCCATTTCTTCAATGACTGGTCCCGAATAAAGGCATCAAGAGCAGCATCCATGAACTCCTTATTCTTGCTTTTACCTCCTTTCTTAGACCTTTTTTTCCTTCGTATTTCGTTCATATCAAGGCTCCCATCCTTTTTCAACCTCCATCATTGCCACTACAGTCCGGCAGTCTGGACACATTTTAAGGATGTTTTTTCGATCTCCTGAAAATGTATGTTTTAGCGATTCAATTTCGAACAATTTTGATTCAACTGCTTCTAGAGCTCTTCGGTTGATGTAGGGCTTCCCGCATTTTGCACAGGCAATCATTTCATCCTCAACAACCTTTTTATAGTCTAAAGTTGGTTTCTCAAGAAACAACTCACTCCTGAGTGTGACTACATTTTCAGGGCATACTTGCTCACATAGTCCGCATCCTACACAGTTGATATGTTTGAAGTAAAGACTGTTGTTCTCTTCATCAAACTTAAAGGCATTTGTAGGGCAAATATTGGCACAGGAGCGACATAGCGTACATCCAGATTCTTTAACCTCAGCCAGAGCAAATGGCAAGTCGGGAGAAAGTTTCATTGTTCCAGGTTCTTTACCAGTTTGTTCAAAGAAACTTTCAAGCACTTCGGCCATAATTTCACGATTCCCTGTTTGACGAGGAGTTCTCCAGCTAGGAGCTAAGGGAGCGTCACTCAACTGCGAAACAAATTCATTAACAGAACTAATCGCGTCTTCTTCCATTCCTTCTTCAACAGTGACAATCCGCACCCTCTCCTGTCCCAATTCAAAATTATGTAAAACCAACTTTGTAAAATCATATTTTTGATATAGCAATTCCCGTTCACCGTTTGGACAACTCTCACAACCGAGAAGTCCAACTCCTGCAGCTCCCAATGAAAATGCTGCAAGCATATTTGACTCAGATACGTAGCGGAGGCATGGAACCTCCACAGGCAATACCCCTGGCGAATATGGCAGTGGTATTTCACCGGCGGTTTCCAATACTTTGCGTCCCATTTCTTCACAATGGAAAACAATCACCGGTGGTTCTTCATTACCTTGTTTCTCTTTTGATGATTCCAGCAGAGCCGCCATTCTAGCATAGATTTCCTGAGGAGACGGTTCTGTAAACTGCAGTGCGGATGTAGGACAGGCTGAAACACAAGCACCGCAACCTTCACAGGTCAAGTGATCTACTTGAATGCGTAGTCTATTTTCAGTCTGTCTTGAAATAGCATCATAAGGACAAAAGTCTATGCAACGCCCACAAGTTTCGATTCCTTTGTCTCCTCCCGCGCAAATCGTTTGTTCGTAAGTCACGTGTTCAGGTTTGTGAAAGTTACCCACTAATTCCCTAACCTGCGTGGCCGTTTCTTCCAGAATTTTGCTTTCTGTGCTTGACAGCAAATGAACCCCTGTTCTACTTTTGACACCTGAAGGTGGGGCCTTTGTCAAAATAACAAGTTGGTCAGCCATCAGAGAAAAGAGTTTTTGAGTGCCTCCGTTTGTCTTCGAATCTGGTTCCAAAGTGATCTGTAAATTACCTAGGCGCCCCTCCACACTGACTAGGGTCGACCTCTGTTCCAAAAGTGAGGAGTCTCCCAAACCTTCGATTTTTGAGGAAATGCAGAGAGTCACTCCTCCAGTTCCATTTCCCTCCATATCCTTCAGCATATTGGCAAGTTTCAATCCTTCTGGAAACTCTGTATAAATAACAACCCGATTCCCAACCTGAAGCGGATTTACCTGAACTGGATTCTTTGCCTTGATTTTAGAGGCCTCAATCTCAGCATGAATCATTTTTAACGCCTTTGAGTGTGCTTTCTCAATGTCAGTATGGGGTGAAAAACAGTTTCCCTTTAAATCGAGAAAATGAAGCTTTTTCCCTTGCAAAGCCTCCTCAAAGATAGAAGGTTCTGCACAGCAGCCAATAACCACATGCTCCAGTTTTTGCTGATCTGCCTCTTTAGCAAAAGCATGGATTTCATTCTCAGGATTACTTGCTACTACAACCAGAGGCATAGTCTTACCAATTTTTTTTGAATCAACCTTGACGGTGGAACGGCAATCACAAAGAAACGCCCCCCAACGTTTTTCCTGCATCATAAATTCTTCCTATTGAAATAAATAATAAATTTAATTTTTTTGATAATCCATAGACACCTTGTCAATAATACGGAGAATGCTTAATTGAGACTTCTAAATTCTTTAGTCCATCGATGTGTCAAAAAAAAATAACTTGTCAAAATGTTGATGGTTTTCCTCAGACATTTTTCTGAATCTTTAATGAAACCGATTAATTACTAATCAAAAATCATTGTATATATAATTTTTACCCTCTGAGTAAAAATTGTCATAATATGAGTCTAAAGTTCCTTAATTCAATAGTTACTTTCATAGAAAGGATTAATTAGAAATAACTACTGCAACTATAATTTAAATAATGATCGTAAATGAACACAATTTTCTATTTGTCGTACAGTTATAAATATAATAAATTCATCATTTACGACAATCTCACCTGAGCATTATATCTTTTTTATTATTACACTAAAAGATTTTTCAACAAATATTCCCATATCATTAGCCTTACATATAGTTTTAATGAATAAAAATATCATTTACAAAGCATTTCTTTTATTTAAATAAAAATATGAGGAACTAGACTTTAAACTGCTATTTATTGGATAGTAAAGACAAATATGGAATTTGCATGTAAACTTTCGTTTCGACGTAACGTTAAGGAGGCGAGATTTAGTAAGTTGTATTTGATCCTTGCAATCAGCAAGGAGAGGTTATGAGTCTTTTGAAGAACAATCAACAATTGCAAGAATCTCCCCCAAAATAACTGAAGTCATCATAGTTCGAAAACCTATTTCAGTAACATATTAAGATGGGCAATTGATTAAAATGCTATCACCAAGGATGGAAATTACCTTTTCCGTCTCCTTTGTAAAAGATTAACGAATTAGAGCTGGCGGAAACCAAAGCCAGGTCAATGAGCCCATCCTTGTCGAAATCTCCATGCGATAACGTGATCCCATCTTCCTCCGTTTTGATGGAGTAAGCTTTATGGAAAGTTCCACTTCCATCTCCCAAAAAAATGGCAATTCCACCAGATGTTCGATTAGAAACGGCTAGGTCCAATTCACCATCCTGATTGAAATCCTCACTTGTCAATCCATGTGGATTTACTCCAGAAACATATCTTGCCAACGGTTTCAGGTCCCCCATTCCATTTCCCAGAAGCACCTCTACAGATTCCTCACCTGCAACTGCTACAGCTGCGTCAACATGTCCATCACCATTCCAGTCACCGTATGCTCGATAGTGGGGAAAACGGCCTACTTTAACCACATTTGCCTCCTTAAAGGTCCCATTACCATTGGCTAGGATAACAGATAAAGTATGTGAGCCCAGACTGCCCACTACTAGGTCAGTAATCTTGTCTTGATTAAGATCAACACCATCAATGATGTGTGGGCCTCGCTCCACATCAAATGAATATGAGACTTTGGGAATTCCTGTCGAATCATTAATCAAAATAACCACTTTGGAGAGCCCTGCCTGAGCTACAGCCAAATCTGGGAGGCCATCCTGGTTAAAATCTTCTGCTACTACACTTGGAGGTCCATGGATTCCTTTTATTTCCCTAAGTCCATAAAGACCCCCTTTGCCATCTCCAAAATACAAACTCAAGCTCCCAGCACCGGCATTGGTGGTAATAAAATCCAGGTTACCATCTCGGTTAAAATCAGCAGTTTCAACCCATGTAGGTCCCTCACCAACAGGATATTGATGGTTGGAAATTATACCACCAGTACCGTCCCCGAGGAGAATGGTTAATGTTCGAGAAGCAGAGGCTGGAATCGCAAAATCAAGGTTACCATCGTGATTAAAATCATCGATGTTGATTGCGTGGGGGAAAAATCCTCCAGTCTGGTGGTTTCCTGAATGTTTTTTTAGAGTTTTTTGATGGGCTAACAAGTCAAAACTTTGCTGAAAATTCGGCTGAAAGAACCTGTTTTGACTATTATTTTTTTCAGAAAATGAGACTGCTATTGGACGAAAAAATGCTGCAGGTACAATCAAATCGTGCAAGTGGTGGAGAAGAGAACCGCTCTTTTTGGGTAACCATATCAAATTATCAAATAGGGGAACCTGCTTTTTGAAAAAAGCTCCGTCAACAGATGTTTTTAGTTTTAGCGTTCGAAGATAGGCGATCAAGTTATTTACATCTCGATCTGTCAAATTAAATCCTAACGCAGGCATGAAATCAGTCAAGCCAACAGCATTACCTCCAAACTTAATAACTGTTGCCAAATAATCATCAGTTCTTTTTGGAAGAACTTCTAATAAATTGGCTACGGGAACAGGAGGCTTGGCCACCTTTTTTTCCCAGTCCCAACCTTCTCCATTCTTGCCATGACAAAGTACACATCTTTCAATGTAAACTTCTTCACCAATCTTTAAATTTATATGATTTTCAGCCAGAAGTGCGAAAGGCAGGAAAATTAGAAATATTACTGTTTGATGAAGTACATTTAAAGTCTTATTCATTAGACGCAATTGCTGCTGTCCAGTAAGACTTTCCCAAAGAGATCAACATCAATATTAACCACCAAAAGGAATTTGATTTAGCTGCGGTATAACAGTTAGTGGAGCCTTCAGTTCCCCGCCCCAAACTATCACAAATCTAAGTATTATCCCTCCGGACAGGATCGATGCGAATTTGACACCGGAAATCCAGTCAACATAGGGTTGTATCACCTTATTAAAGATCATTTCAATAAAAGTAAGTATCAATGGAATGGTCAAGCCTAAACCAATAATTCCCCACCAAAACCATGGAGCCAGTACTCCTTGAGTTACGTACTCATATGCCATAACACTACCATTAGGAGCAACAAAATATCCTGAATTATCTATTTTGACCGGGTTAGAAGAAAGATGGTCCATAAACCTCTGTAATTCAAACAACTCAACCAAGACAAAAAATATAATAGCGTAACCAATTATACGCAACACTCCGGAAGATTCTTCTGATTTTGAACTTCCGAAATTTTGATAAAGTACATACATCAGCCCGGATCCGGCCAATCCAGTCAAGACTCCTGAATTCAGAAATAAGTATGGTAAATACTCCTGTGACCATAGCGGGACAAACATTGCTCCGCTCAGCAGCAATCCAGTGTAAAAGGACACAAAACCAAGAATAGGGGAAACAATCACCCCTAAAACACGTCTAATAGTTGCATTAATTTTGTAATACCAAAGTGCTGCATATGTCGCAACCAGAGGAACTGCCAAACCAACACTCCAACCCCCAATCACAAGCCAGGAATCATAATTCTTGAAGAAAAAAGGAAATAATATTCCTCTTTCTGGTTTGCCCAGGTGAAAAGCAATAAAAGCTCCTGCCAACGCGAGAACAGGTAGAACTAAATAAGATGTCATTCTGGCAAATTTTTCAAATTGCTTGAACTTAATCCCTAGTAAATCAGCTGCTACAGCAATGACAAATAATCCACCGCTTAACCCTCCAAAAAAGAGATACATGGGGACGAAAATATCATTGCCCCATTTTGAGTTCATCAGGATGATCGATTCCATTTGATTCCTCCTAAAACAAATCTCCAAGAAATAAGGAGCTTTGGTGATTGTTAAAAAAATGTTTTTGGTAGTTGCCCGAAGGCTTGTTTGACCTTTGAATTATGCGGGGTTCAGATTGCCTGATTGAAAAAGGCCCTCTGGTATTCTTTTGAAGAAACTTTGAATGAATATTCAAGAATTCAGAATTTTCCATTAAAAGAGAATAAATCCTTAGATTTCATCAAATGGTTAAATATGAATGTATTCCACCGAATATACTACCATCCGGTGAAATAATTCAACATTATCTGAAGCGATTTAGTAAATCCGCTCTCTATTATCATCTAATTACTTGGATAGGCTGTTCCTGCACCCCAAATATTCCCCGAACCTCTGGCTGCGGCGCGATAGCGTACCACGTTTGCGACTTCTTCTGCATCGCCTGCCACCAAAGCTTTAGTGGAACATACAGAAGCGCACATAGGAAGCTTGCCCTCAGCAATACGGTTAGATCCATACAATTGCTGCTCAACAGCAGAAAAAGCTTCTTCGGGACCGCCCGCACAATAAGTGCACTTGTCCATCACCCCACGTTTTCCAAAAGGGGAACCTTGGGGGAATTGCGGGGCACCAAATGGACAAGCATAGAGGCAATAGCCACATCCAATGCAAGTTTCCTTGTTGACATGCACAATCCCGTCGGCCCTGTTGAACAATGCATCAACTGGACATACTGAGATGCAAGGTGCATTGGAACAATGCATACACGGAACAGCCACGTTTGTTTCCCCTGGTTGTCCCTCATTAACTGTAACCACACGGATGCGTGCAATCCCGGGGGGAACATTATTTTCGTTCTTGCATGCTATTTCACAACCACCGCACTCAATACAGCGTTTTGTGTCCACATAAAACTTCATCCTTGCGGGTGCGTGTTTCCCTTCTGGTCCAGAGGCTGAACGGTTGGGGATGGTTATATTTGTTGTTGCCATTTTCCTTCTCCGATATCAGGCCTTGATTATTCTGCAAAGACCGGTTTTTGTTTCTTGCATCTGAGTGATGCGGTCATAACCATAGTTCATTACCGTATTTGCTGACTCTCCCATTCCATAAGGGACATACCCTTCAGGATATTTGTCTGATAGGTCCTTTCCGTTAAAGACACCACCCCAATGGAAAGGCAGGTATATCATGTCAGGACTTACCCTTCTAGTAACCTTTGCCTTAACTTTGATACGGCTTGGCTCTGAATCAGTATCCTCAGGAGATTCAACCCAAATCCAGTCGCCATGCCTGATGCGATTGTCATTTGCTAGGCGAGGATGTATTTCTGCGTACATTTCAGGCTGCAATTCTACAAGCCACTGGCAATTACGTTCACTGTTTCCACCTCCTTCAAATTCAACCTGCCTGCCTGAAGAAAGAATGAGAGGGTATTTTTTGACCCAATCAGACTTCTGCAGACTCTTAAAAAGTGTCGGAACGCGAAAATGATCCTTAACATCATCGTATGTGACCCAATCCGTAATAAGGTCCGGTCTGGGACTGTGAATAGGTTCGCGGTGTTTCGGCACTGGATCATCCTTAAAGGTCCATACATGGAAGCGGGCGCGGCCATTTCCGTATGGAGCCAAACCTTTTGCTATCGCATCTTCAAACACTTTACCGGTTAAATCTGTCTTCCAGTTCTTCATTTCCGCATATCCCTCATTAATGGAACTGGCAACCGGTGCAGATCCATTCCCGGCAAGCAAGGTCCTACCATCAGGCGCCTTGGTTCCCCATCTAGCACGGAATCCCATACCTCCTTTTGCCACAGGAATGCTTGTTCGATAAAGGATGTGTGAACCAGGATGTTTTTCCGTCCAGCAAGGCCATGGAAGACCCCATTGCTCACCGTCACATGGACCTCCTTCTGCGATCTTAGTTTTAAGGTCGAAGGCATGTCCCCATTCCTGTTGACGTTTCATCCGTTCAACGGTTTGACCTGTCATACCTATTGTACGCATACCAAGGTTCCATTCTCGAGTAATATCCTCTGGCAACTGTTTCCATGGTCCCTTTCGATTCTTTTTGAACTCCTTGCCAAAGCCCAGACGATCAGCGAGATCAATTATAATATCAAGATCCTTCCGGGATTCCCAAACTGGTTTAACAACCTGGTTGCGCCACTGGATATCTCTGTTGGAGTTTGTCACCGATCCTGCTTGCTCGTATACAGTTGCAGCTGGAAGGATGTAAACCCCATCCTTACGATCGGGTAAGATGGAAGTTGTAGTTACAAAAGGATCAATATCAACAAGAAGGTCTACTTTATCCAGAGCCTTCTTTACCCGATCCATTTGTGATAGACTGTTGGAGGAGTGCCCCCAAAAGAAGGCTGCATGGACATTAACATCCTGTCCAAGTTCCTTGGAATCCATAAGTACGCCTTCATACCACCGAGCTACGGTAAACCCTGGCTTGCCCATTATCTTTTCGTTCTTGAAGCGTGACTTCGTCCAATCATGTTCCACACCCCAGACATTAGACCAATGTTTATAGGCAGAGTTGACACCCAAACCATAGTAACCTGGCAGTGTATTTGAGAGCACACCAAGATCTGTGGCTCCCTGGACATTATCGTGTCCGCGGAATATATTACAACCACCTCCGGGCTTGCCCATGTTACCCAGTATTAATTGCAGAGCAGCGTATGATCGAGTGTTTGAGGTACCATTAGCATGCTGAGTTCCGCCCATGGCCCATATGAGTGTGCCTGGTCGATTTTCAGCCATCAGTCTAGCTGCATGCTCTATATCTGCAACAGGACACCCTGTAATGTCAGACACAGTCTCAAGATCATAGCGCTTCAATTCTTCTTTCAAGTCACTGTATCCATAAGTACGATCATTGATCATGCTCTTGTCTTCCCAGCCATTTTTCAAGATAACGTTCACGAGGCCATAGATTAAGGCTACATCCGTACCTGAACGAAATTTTAAATTTTTATTGGCAAATGCTGATGTTTGAGTAAAACGCGGGTCCGCAACAATGATTTGCGCTTTGTTCTCCTCTTTCGCTGTTAGAATATGCTGCATAGCTATGGGGTGCGAGGTACAGACATTTTCTCCAATAATGAAAACACATTTACTGTTTCGGATGTCGTTCATGGAGTTTGTCATTGCCCCGTAACCCCAAGTATTAGCAATCCCGGCCACAGTGGTGGAGTGACATATTCGGGCCTGATGGTCAATATTATTGCTACCCCAGAAGGCAGCGAATTTTCTCAAAGCATACGCAGTCTCATTATTGTGATGCGCTGACCCGAGAATCATTAAGGAATCGGGTCCATGCTTTTTTCGAATATCCTGCAGCTTGGAACTTATCTCACCCATTGCTGTATCCCAACTAAGTCGTTTCCATTTACCACCTTCGAGCTTCATTGGATACTTCAAACGTTTTTCGCTGATCACATGCTCCCTTGCTGCGGCACCTTTGGAACATAAGCTACCCTGGTTTATCGGATGTTCAAACCACGGCTCAATGCTCACCCAAGTGTCGTTTTCAACTTCTGCAATAAATCCGCAACCTACGGCACAATTTCCACAAATTGTTTTTATTTGCGTCAGATTACGTGGATCTTTTGCAACCCCTGAAGCTTTTGCCTCCCTTACTAGAGAAGGGCCCATAGCTGCTAATCCAATCCCCATCCCAGCAGCAGTAATAAAACCACGGCGGCTTACACTGGGTTGGAGACTGTCTGTAAAAGCAGAATCCAGGTTCTGCCCTCCACTATGTATAACTCTTGTCAGTTTCATAATCCTCTTAGGATTTTAGGTGTATAGGGTTTTATAATAACGCTCTGCTTCTTCAGTCCGTCGATATAAAATAGGACCTTTGGAAGTGTCTGAGCCTATCGCTTCTTCTGATTTCGCAAAGGCTGTACCTTCGGTCAGCATTGTCGCCGAGGTGGCTCCCGCTGCTACAAGTACTCCTTTTAGAAAGCCTCTTCTGTCTGAACCTTTTTCGTTTTCCATATCCCAATCTCCTTCCGTTTCAGAAAGTGTTCTTGTTAAAAAAGCCTTAACGGCAATTGTAAACAACTACCCTACTGCAGAAGAGTAGCTTTTTATAAAAATTGAGTCTGTTTTGTATCTACAGCCGAGTATTCAGATTCAATTTATTCAATTAGCTAATGCAGGCAATGGAATCACAAATGATGCTTCCATCTTCGTTTTTAGAGGCGACCTCAATCTCCACCTCATATCCTTCTTCAAGGTCTTCCAATTCCCCGCTCATAAGACCAACTGTTTCATGTTCGATCACTTCCACATTTGTTCGCAACGCGAAATTGACCGTAATCTCATTACCATTTTCCTCAACAATCAATGCTGAGCGGTTAGCAACATCAAGATGCCTTATTCTTCCTTCAATCATTGTTCTTACCCCAATTTTGAAAATTAAACACCTTATTCACTCTATTCAGATGAAAATTCATTTGGATTTAATTAGCTCCTGCTAATTAAATTAAAAAGTGAGTTTTTTTAATTAACGATTCATTACCAATAGCATTCATTTAACCCGCATTTTATAAAATCATTAAAAGTTTGTCAACAAAAAATAACACTTTTTACCTCTTTTTTAAAAAATAATTTTTTAATCTTATAATATCAGTAAATTATACTGTAATTATTTTTTGTTATGAGTATTGATTTTTCATTTTAAATAGATAAAAGTGTGAAATTTTTTAAATATATTATAAATAATGACTTCTCTGAAACCAAAATTTCCAATTTTTTTAACATATTAATTGATTTTATACAGTTGGTTCTCCTTAAACACTGAAATGCATTATAATCAATTCCTGTTGATTCAAACCAAAAATACTTCACATTTAGGCACACCCCCACCAACCTTTCACCACCATTCTTGCAAACCAATCCATTTGATGTTATAAAGTTAGCATCCATAAATAAATTTCACAAAACGTTGTAAAACACAGAATTACATCTTCATTTCCTACTTAATATTTTTAATTTTATTTTATTGGTTAGTGAGAAAAAATAGGATTCTTATAATGATGTGAAACTCTTAAATCTCGAATTAAAAAAATAAACAATATAGTTAAATGTCTAGTATTCAAAGGGTTCTATATTTAAGGTATGAAAAAGAAGAATTAAGATGGTTTGAGGATGTTGATCCTAAAGCTGAAGATGGGAAATATGTAGGGCAAATTAAAAATGGTGAGCCTAGTGGTCATGGGACATTCACTTATCCAAATGGAGAAAAATATGAAGGTGAATGGAAGAATGGTAAAAGACATGGTCAAGGATCATACAACGATTCTGATGGCAGAAAATATGTAGGTGAATGGAATGATGGAGCAGGAGAAGGTCATGGAATGATCACTTGGACTAATGGAAATAAATATGAGGGAGAGGTCAAGGATGGTGAAATGGTGGGTCAAGGGATATTTTATTGGTTTGATGGAGATAAGTATACAGGCGAATACAAAGATGGGAAAAGGCATGGTCAAGGATCATACACTCATCTTGATGGGAGAAAATATGAGGGACAGTGGAAAGATGGTAAAATAAATGGACAAGGAACATACACTTACCCTGATGGTAGAAAATATGAAGGACAGTGGAAGGATGCAAAATTATATGGCCAAGGAGTCTACATTGGATTTTATGGAGAAAAGTATGAAGGAAAATGGAAGTATGGGATTTATCATGGTAAAGGAATATACACTTTTTCTGATGGGATAAAATGGATAGGTGAATGGAGAGAAGATAAACCTTGGAATATCACAGAATTCAGCAAAGATGGAAAAATAAATGGAAAAATGGTGAATGGAGTACAACAGTAAATAACTAGCTAAAAGCAAGTCTATCATCTCCTTTAATTAATCCCAGTAAATATAAAGATTCTTCAAACGTCACATACTTGCTCCAAGGGACACTAAATTAATTCTTGTAATTAAACAAATTCCTGTCAGATACTTCAAGCTAGCTAAAACGCATTCACTAAGTATACTTAGATAGACATAAACTAATCAAATCTCTGCTATTCATACCACATTTATTTCAATTCTATTTCGTCTTTTAAAGTAATGAATCATTCTAAAGTTTCCTTGAAAAGAGAAAAATTTATTCCTAATATTACTAACAAAATAATAAAATGTCTGGAAATCAAGTAGATCAATTATTGAATGATGTGGGATCGTATGAAGGTGAATACAAGAACGGGAAATATCATGGTCAAGGAATTTACAGTTATCTTGATGGATCAATGTATGAAGGAAAATGGAAGGATGGGGAAAAACATGGTCAAGGGACACTAACTTCACCTGGTGGGGACAAATATGTGGGTAAATTCAAGAATGGGGCATTTCATGGTAAAGGGGTCTGCACTTATGTTGATGGGACAAAATACGTTGGGGAATTCCTATTTGGAGAATATAGTGGGCATGGCACACATACTTATTCTGATGGTGCGAAGTATGAAGGTGAATGGAATGATGGGCAGCCACAAGGTCAAGGAATCTTCGCTAAACCTGACGGGACAAAGTATGTAGGAGAATTCAAGGATGGAAAATTTTGTGGTCAAGGAACACACACTTATCCTGATGGAACAATGTATGAGGGGAAATTCAAAAATGGGGAGCCACAAGGCCAAGGTACTATAACTTTTGCTGAAGGAGGCAAGTATGTTGGAGAATTCAGGGAATTTAAACCATGGAACGCAATAGTATATGACAAAGACGGAAACATCTTAGGAAGGTGTATAAATGGTGAGATGAAATAAATTATTTACTAAATCCTATTGATCATCCACTCTTTAATCTCACTTATCTACCATTATAAAGCATTTGAATATGGAAGGAATAACACTATTAATTTTTCATATTATTGTCATTGGAGCCGTTGTTGCTACAACATTTATTATCGCTTTTTCTGCAGGTAAAAAAGATGGCATTCGCTCTATACTAAAAAAACAAGAGGGAAAGGACCATTAATATTTTCCAGAGAAAATATAATTTCTAATTGAAATTATTATTTAGATGAACGTATTTAAAACAAAACCATGCTGCATTATTCTTTCAAAACTTTTTACCAATAACGTTCTTCACAATCACCAACTATTCTTGTAGGATAAAAAATTAGTCTACATATCCAAGAAATAAATCCTATTCAGGATTTTGATTTATGAAAGTATAATCTGCCTAAATACTACATACACTTCAGTAAAAGTTTTGACTAAATAATTCAGGGAGGTTATTTCCTCAAGACAAAAAAGGCATTCGGCCCTTCGCAAAATGCTAAAAGGTGTTTCAGATGATAAACAAAAACGACAGTTTTACCACCAACCATTTCTGCAAATTCAAAACGCCATGCTGCAGTTTTTTTTTGAAATTCGCGTTTAAGAACCTCAAACCGCTGCATTTCTTTACGCAAAACATAAGCAGCTGCTGGATGCCACTCTGGCTCTAAAGGACTACCGTAGATTCCTTTTACTTGAAAATCTGTCTCCTGATTAACGGCTTTTTCACATAGATTTTCCAGTTTTTTCTCAGGTTCCTCTGCACCGGCAAGTGACAAATAACACAAGCATAAAACAACTAAAATCAAGCGCATCGTTTAATTGAGCAAGATCGGACTGACCCGTACATTATCTCCATACAAGTCTATTTGATGAAACGAAGATACCTGTCCAGAACTTAGTGTTGAAGTAGAAGCCGCGGAATTAAGCAGCAATAATTCGGGACCAGAATCTCTTGGCAGATGATGAATCCAATTTTTATGAATGTGCCCATGTAAATAAAGACGGATTTGCGGATGTCGCAAAATCCAATCCCTCACCGGTACAAGATTATAAAGCTCGTGAAACCTGTCATAATTCCATCCTTCAGGAAATGTCAGCGGATAGTGATTGACAATTATGAACTGAGTTTGTTTCGGGCAGCTCTGCAGCAGATCTGCTGTTGCCTGTATAGTGCTGCGGCGGACTGTTCCTGAAGCAGTCAACCAATCATTTGGATGAGCGCTATCCCATCCAATGATTACCCAGTCTGAATTTAGTTTGCGCACATGAATTTCTTTATTCCCAAAAAATTCCCCAAAATATTGGCTGAATAAATCTGTCCCTGCTGCCTGCATGACATAACGATCATGGTTTCCTGGAATAACTGTCACACGCTCAGGATCTGTTAGTAAAGGTTCCAGAGTTTTTCGGGCCCTTGAGAATTCTTTCTCCAGCGCAAGTTGTGTCAGATCACCGCTTATTACTAAATGGTCCCAATTCATTTTTTGAATTTGTTCAACAAGTCGTTTTGCCCGCTGAAATGGAAACTGCCTTTTTCGCCGAAAGATAAAATTAGCTGCACCTAAAATTCTTTTTGATTTCCAATCTCGAAAATTTTGCGGATATGTATGGAAATGCAAATCAGAAATATGTATGATTGTTGTGTTCATTATGTTTTGAATTTATTTCTACAAAATAAGTCAAAGACAGTAGCAGCAATCTGCCAGTTATTTTGACGTTTAAACTTTATTTTGTGTGGAAAGACATTTGAAGCAGAATGCCTATATTTTACTTTGTTCGCAAGCGTTCTTTTTTTGGGGAAGGGACACTGGCAATTCATTTTAACCCCCCGACACAGGAGAATTAATGGTCACAGCTATCATGGCTTCAGCTTTATTAGGACTTGGAATAGCACTTTTTTATTATCTCAAAGTCGCAAACATTCCACTGACTCAGGGAATTGAAAATTCTGAAGAAGCAGAGAAACTTATTAAAATTCACGGTGCAATAGCCAGAGGCGCTATGGCCTTTTTGAAAGCAGAATATAAATACATGGTTTATTTCATGGCGGGATTTGCGATCGTCATTGCCCTGTTGATTGATGACCCCCATACTCCGGAAGTAAATGAAGGAATATATACCGCAATTTCATTTTTACTGGGCTGCGTAATTTCGATTGTTTCAGGCTTTATCGGAATGCGGATTGCTACTATTGGAAATGCAAGAACAACAACTGCTGCCAAAAATTCAATTGCAGATGCTTTTTACGTTGCGTTAAATTCCGGTGCCGTTATGGGTTTTGGTCTGGTAGGTCTAGCTGTACTTGGACTTGGCGGAATTTACTTAATTCTTGATGCCCTTCTTCCGGGAATTGAAAAACATATTCTGATGGAAGTCATGGCAGGTTTTGGACTTGGCGGATCATCGATTGCTCTTTTCGGACGTGTGAGTGGAGGAATATTCACTAAGGCTGCAGACGTCGGTGCAGATCTGGTTGGAAAAGTTGAGCAGGGAATTCCGGAAGACGATCCACGAAATCCTGCTGTGATTGCAGATAATGTTGGAGACAATGTTGGTGATGTTGCCGGAATGGGCGCCGATTTGTTTGGTTCCTGTGCAGAAAGTACTTGTGCTGCACTGGTTATTGGAGCAGTTGCTTTTGCCACAAATTTGGAAGCACTTTTGTTCCCTATATTGATTTCTGCAGTCGGCATACCCGTAAGTCTTGTCACTATGTTTACTGCACGTGTAAAAGAAGAAAAGGATGTTGCACCTGCCCTAAAAAGACTGCTTATTGTCGCCACTGGACTAAGTGCAGTTGCTATGTATTTTGTTACATTGTGGGCACTTCCGGAAAGCTTTGAAATAAACGGAGAAGTTTATACAAATTTGGACGTCTTTCTCTGTTACTTAACCGGTGCAATTACTGGATTGCTGGTAGGACTTCTCACCGAATACTACACCTCACATGATTTCAAACCGGTGCAGGAAGTAGCAAAAGCTTCTGAAACGGGAGCCGCAACTAACATTATTTTCGGACTCGCTCTGGGTTATCACAGTGCCACTGGTTCAATCCTGCTTCTGGCTGTCAGCATTTACATGCCGTTCACACTGGCAGGGATGTACGGTGTTGCAATTGCTGCCATCGGCATGCTAAGCACACTGGTGGTTGGATTGACAATTGATGCTTACGGACCTGTTGCCGATAATGCAGGAGGTATTGCCGAAATGACCGGTATGGGTGAAAGTGTCCGAGACAGAACGGATGTACTTGATTCAGCAGGAAATACAACTGCAGCAATCGGTAAAGGATTTGCCATTGGTTCTGCAATTCTTACTTCCCTCGCACTTTTTTCTGCATTTTTAACCCGGGCAGATCTTTTAGATCCACAGGCCAAGATCATGGACAGCATTAACCTGCTCGATCCGCTTGTCTTAACCGGACTATTTGTTGGGGCCATGCTACCCTTCCTCTTTTCTGCAATGACTATGAAATCAGTCGGCAAGGCAGCTTTTGACATGATTGAAGAAGTTCGCCGCCAGTTTCGTACAATTCCTGGAATCATGGAAGGCACAGCAGAACCGGATTACGAAAAATGTATTAGTATTTCTACAGAAGCGGCACTGCGTGAAATGATTCCTCCGGGAATATTGATCATGGGTACACCGCTTTTGGTGGGTTTCCTGTTTGGGGTTCCCGCTGTTGCCGGAATTTTGGCAGGTTCTCTGGTTTCCGGAGGCGTTCTCGCTATTTCATCAGCGAATTCTGGAGGAGCCTGGGACAATGCCAAGAAATACATAGAAAAAGGTAACCTTGGTGGAAAAGGTACAGAGACTCACAAAGCCGCAGTGGTTGGAGATACAGTTGGTGATCCTTTGAAGGACACTTCCGGCCCTGCCCTAAACATCCTTATTAAACTTTCTGCTATTCTCAGCCTTGTTTTTGTTCCGTTTTTCATTCAGTACGGCGGTTTGTTAATTGGCTGATTACTTGTAGCGGATCTGAAGGTCCGCCACAATAAAATTTCTATTTAAGATCCTCTTTTTCCATTTCTTCCAGAGTTTACAGTGTCTAATTCCAAAATTTATTTGGATC
>Ga0302122_10000040_pt1 | contig 60273 bp, 39 predicted proteins | sample CB21_SCM_MG_FD_203115 | JGI IMG/M metagenome (GOLD analysis project Ga0302122, IMG submission 203115) | Marine microbial communities from Western Arctic Ocean, Canada - CB21_SCM | ecosystem: Environmental > Aquatic > Marine > Oceanic | place: Canada: Western Arctic Ocean | collected 2017-09-28 | reverse complement strand
AGCTGCCAGCATTGGTCGCACTGATCACTCAGATACTCCGAGGACAACCAAATAGTTGCTTACGATCGGTCCTGCAACCGCTGCTCCGTTTAAAGGACGCGAACGAGACGCTGGAGGGCTGCCAAGTACAGGCACCAAAAACCATGGCCGAGAGCACTGATGCTGCTCATAAGAAGCAAAAACAGGACGCGGCGCCGGCGTTCAAGGACGCGATCCCAGAAACCTTCCTCGTCGACGAGACGCTCAAGTTCGAGGCCGGCGGCCGCTTCGCCGTCGTCCTCGGCACGCTCCGCGGCGAGGCCTGCCTGCTCCAGCTCGCGCAGAAGGCCGCACTGGAGGACCCGCAGGCCCTCGCGGAGGCGCTGCCAAACCTGAGCCTCGCCCTGACGAACCACTCCGGCGCCGAGTACGCGTACTACGTCGCGACGGACCCGACGACGGGCGCGACCTACGACCTGGAGGTCGTCTGGCCCGCGTCCGAGCGCGTGATCCAGCGCAAGCGGCCCGCGGAGGTTCATGTCTTCGAGGAGACCGCGGCCATCTACGAAGCCGTCGTCAAACCCTTCGCCGAGGCGCAGGCCGCCAACATCGGCTGGATCGACGCCGTCTGTTCCTTGGAGAAGGAGAAGGAGCGCAATTTACATGCGGGTGAGGACTTTGTCGTGAACGTGGACACGAAGTGGGCCACGCACGGGCCCTTCGACTCCAACAGTGAAACTTGGCGCGGGGCGGACTGGGCGCGGGATTTGTATTTGCTGGCCATCGCCAAGGACGCATCGTTAAAATCAATACGCGATTTACGGGGAGACCGCGGCGCAAAACTCGTGCGGGCGATGCGCGCTGCTCTTCTGAAGTGCGCTCTTGAGACCTACGGCGTCCCCGCCGCGAAGCTCCGGGTCTTCTTCCACTACCAGCCCCAGTTCTACCGTCTCCACGCGCACTGCACGAGGGCCGAGCACACGAATACCGGCTGCGAGTGCGACCGCGCGCACCTGCTCTCGACCGTCGCCGCGAATTTGGATCTAGCGCCGGACTACTACGCCCGGGCGCCCCTCACCTACAAGCTGCGCGTCGGCGAGAAGCTCCACGGGCTCCTCGTGGGGCCGCCGGCCGGGTAACGGACGGGTAACGTTGTTGCTGGGGTGGGGTCTCATTCGCCACGCCGCGCCGTGGACGGCGGGGCCATTGAGGTCGTTCCGCTTCTCTATTCGTGCCCCGACGGGTTGCGGTCACGTCCCTCCGGTAATGACGCTTCGGTGGGGCGCCACAAAAACCCGTACGGCGATGGGTGGGCAAAAAAAAGGCAGCCAGCGACACGTCACACGGCGGGCCCTAACCAAACCTCAAACCGACTTCGCGCCACGTGCGCACCCCTAGCGACAGCGGTCGCAGTCCTCAGAACCTCTACAATGCAGCAGTGAGGCCAACGCAGCGCATCGCGGCCTCTCAAGAGCTCGCGCTCTCGCGCCCGCCGCGGCGGCCGTCGCGGACGATGAGCGACGCCCCGTGCGCCATGTGCGGCGCGCCCGCCCCCGCGCAACCGTGCCCCGGCTGCCGCGGCCCGCACTACTGCGACGCCGCGTGCCGAAAGGCCGACTGGAGCCAGGGCCACGCGAAGGTGTGCGCTTTACGGTATTGCCAACGCTTGGCACGGACGGGCTCGCCCAAGTTCCACCTGCCCGGGGAGACGGGCTGTTTGAAGCCGGTCTCGCTCCTGACCATCCGCACGGAGGCCGCTTTACCGTTGAAGGAGAAGGACGAGGCCGATACGTTTATCGAGAACAAACCCCAGGGCTACTGGGCCATGGCGTGTGAGCACGGCCTGAACACGTACGACGGGTTGCGGTTCGTGGTCAGCTGCCGGTGGGACGACCCGCCCGAGCGCGAGCCGGACTTCCTGGTCGAGGGCACGGCCTCGAACTTGCTGCTCTTGGTGCACGAGGTGGCGCCCGGGGTGCGGCGGTGCCTCGAGGACGGCGAGGGCGACGACGACATCTCGCGGAAGCGACGGGGTTTTGCCCGGGCCCTGGACGCGCTGGACTCCTTCGGGGGCGAGCGCACGATGGTCCTGGTCGTGCGCTACGAGACCCGCAAGGGGCGCGTCCAGGCCAGGAAGGTAAAGTTGCCCTGCGCGCCGAGCACCGCCTCGACCGCCAAGCCCTGGTGGTCGGCGGCGTTGGCCAAGCCGGCGTTGGAAGGCTTGTTCGAGCAGAAGAAGGTGGCGAACGAGGCCTTCATCCGGGGCCGGCGGAGCGGCAAATTGGCCGGGGCGCTCAAAGGGTATGACAGTATCATCGCGGCCGTCGAGACGGCGTGCGCGCGGCCGGCGCGGGAGGCGGTGGGGCCCTGCGCGGCCACGCAGCAGTTGTTGGCCACGTGCCTGGCGAACCGGGCCGCGTGCCGCGCCCGGCTGGGCGACGTGGAGCATTTGCAGCGGGCGGAGGACGATTGCAGGGAAGCGCTCGAGGGCCCGTTTACGGCCTGGCTCCGGCAGAAGCTGGACCCCGCCGCCGCGAAGCTGGCGGAGAAGGTGTGTTCGCGGCGGCGCTCGGCGAACGAGCAGCTCTATGCTGCTTTAGGCTGCGGGGGCGTGCCCCCGCCCGTCCCCCCGGCACTCGACGAGACGGAGATCGCCGATGGGTTGCGCCTGTGCTGCGTCCCCGGCGAGGGGTGGCAGGAGGAGGACGACGACCTGGACGACGTCGCGCCCGTGGTCCTCGTGACCATCCGCCCGTTCGGGGTCCAGGACCCGCAGGAGCCGCTGCCCCTCAAAAGCGAGGCTCTGGCGCGGGTGCGGCAGAGCGCGCAGACCTACGGCTTTACGCTCGTCGAGGGCTACGAGACGGTCGAGGCCTGCGTGTCCAAGGAGTCCTACGAGCGGCTGCGCAAGCACTGCGACGCCATCTGCCGGACGTCCGCGGCGTCTGCCAAAAAGCATCTGGCGGCGCCGCCGGCCGCGAAGGGGCGGCGGCCGCGGCGGGCGCCGGCGCCGCCCAACCAGTTCTGCCCCATCTGCGACACGCCCCTCGCGGGCAAGCGGGCCCCGCGCATGTTGGCCTTCTGTGCCGCTGGCCACAGCGCGTGCGCGGTGTGCCGCGACGCGTGGTTCGACGTGCTCGGCGCGTTCCGCCGGAAGCGGGCGTGCCCGATCTGCCGGCGGCGGGCCGCGTCGAAGAGCGAGACGACGCCGCCCACGTCGCCGGCGCGGAAAGTGGCGCCGCTGTCGCCGCCGGCGTGAGCGGCCTGTTATAGGAAAAGACAAAAACGACAAAAAACGAAAAAGGCAACCGACCGCGCTGTCTGCGCGCCGTCGCCACAAAACCCCACAAAAAACAACGAGTGTAGTAGGACGTGTTTCCCATCTTTCTTGTCTCCCGGTATTTGTGCGGGGCACTGCGCCTTACCTTCGCAGTACCCGCCGGGCACTGGGGGGTCCTTCCTGAATATCGCGCCGACGAGTGCCACCTGCCGTTACGTGCTAGCGCCGACGTATGCGGTACGGGTTTTCCTGATGGTGCACAATAACTTCGTAAGCCAGCTGCTTTTGAGGGCCTGTGCGTAAGCCAGGTATCTATTACTGAGTGGAGGCGGTCGAGACGTTCGGCGGCGACGAGCACTGCGCTTATTCTTCATTCTGAACCTGCTGCACTGCCGCACAGCTAGTCTTGCCTGCTTTGCGCTGCACACGTCATCGCAGAGAAGCTGTGCAAAGAATTCGCAATAACTACTCTGCACAGCTATCCCGCGCGCAAAACGCCTGCGATGAAACCGCAGCCATTGACCGAAGAACACCTGCCCGCCGCCGTCGCGCTGGCGGCAGCGGCGTTCGCGGACTCCATAGCGTACGTCTCGATCTGCCCGGACGCCGACCGCCGGCGTGCGTTTCTCGAATGGTTATTTACGGCCAACGCGCGACGGGGAATGGAGCACGGCTACGCGCAATGCGTTGTCGACGACGAGGGCGCGGTGCTCTGTTTCTTTTTGCTGGAGCCGCCCGGAATCCCGAAAGTGAGCACCTGGGAAATGGTTCGCGCGGGCTTGCTCGGAGCCGCGTGGCGTTTCGGGCTCGCGTCGACGCGCCGCCTCGTGGCTACGAAGGACTACTTCGAGGAGTCGGAGCGACGGGTCCTCGGAGCGCGGGTGGGACGCGTCATGCGCTTGAACAGGTTGACCGTGTTGCCTGCAAGGCAAGGGCGGGGCGTCGGTTCCAAGGCGCTGGCCGGAGCGCTGCGCGGCGTCGACGCGCCGGTCATGCTCGAAACCCAGGACGCCCGCAACGTGTCCTTTTACGAGCGCCTGGGCTTCGCCGTGGTCGCCGAGGATACTTGCCCCATCGGCGGATTTGGATACCACACGTGGAGCATGCTGCGGGAACCGAGTGGTTCGGGTGAACGTTAGATTTTGTAACAAATTGTCTGTGAATTATGTTCCTGGGTCGCCGACCCCGCGCATCACCACTAGCTCCGCACCCATGAGTCCCGTGACGACGCGGCCCGCGGCGACCTCGAAGGCCAACGGCTGCGGCACGTCGCGCGGTTCGGTGACTGGCTCGAAGCCCAGGCCCTCGTACCAACTTGCCGTCGAGGCGAGCGTCAGCAGGTAGATATCCGCCGCGCTGAGTCCCCGTTCCACGTGTCGCTCCAGCAGCCGTCGCACGATCGCTGCACCGGTACCGCATCCTCGGTGATCCTCGAGGACAAAAACGGAAGCGAGTTCCCAGAGCTGCGGCTCGTCGGCGGTCGCCGCGTTGCGGGCGTTTCGTCGGTCGTCGGCGCCTCGCGCGAACGCCTTGTACTCGTCCGTCCAGGGTAACGAGGCGAAGCCCGTCGGAAACTCGGGCAGCGCGTCCCACGCCGCATCGACGTCTTCTGCCCCGCGGGACCCGGGCGCGGCGTCGAATTCGTCTGCGGCGACCGCCGCGGGACCGAGCGGCCGCAGCTGCCCCCAGCCGATGCGCTCGCCGTTTGACTCGACGACCTCGAAGCAATCCACCTTGATCGACAGCGGGTTCATCAAGTTCTTTGCCATCGTCGTTGCGATCGGTACGAGGTCTCCGAAGACGCCGCGGCGGAAGCGCAGGCAGTGTGCAGGGAGTATCACTGTCAGGAGCAGCAGTGCCGCCACATTGGTCATAATTTGACCTTGCAGCGATCGCTGCTTGCTGTCTCACTATCTTGCAGCACCGCTTTTTTGTATTTGCTTGGCGCTTAATTCATTTTTGCTTCGCAGCCGATGGAAAAAACCCGTTCTTTTCGTTGCCAATCAGCCGGGGGTCTTCCGCCAGGCGTGGCCAATTTTGAATAACACAACACAAGTTACGCGCCGTCGACGAGCGCCCGGCACGTCTCGACGAAGGCCTCGGGCATGCCGCCCGGCCCGAGCGCGTAGCCGCCCTCGAGGCCCAGGGCGATGCGGGTGCGGGGGTACCGCGCCGTCAGCGCGTCGACGGACTTGGCGAAGTCCAGGGGCTGCAGGGTCATCGTGGCCAGGGGGTCGGGGGCCAGCGCGTCGTAACCCGAGCAGACGAGGAGGCAGTCCGGTTCTTCGTCCAAGAGGAAGGGCAAGGCCTTGTCGTTCAACGCGGCGAAGTAGGCCTCGGCGCCTGAGCCCTTGGGCAGGGGCAGGTGCAGCAGGTTGCCAAGGGGCCCCCGGTCGACCTCGTCCTGGCCAGTCCCCGGGAAGCCCCCGGCCTCGTGGATGCTGCAGTACCGGATCCGCGGCTCGTCCGCGAAGATGGACGCCACGCCGTTGCCGTAGTGCACGTCCCAGTCCAGGATGCTGATCGACGCGGCGCCCCCATCCAGCGCCTGCGCGACGGCGGCGCACGCGTAGTTCACCAACCCAAAGCCCATGGCCGTCGTCCGCGTCGCGTGGTGGCCCGCCGGCCGGCTCAAGGCGAAGGCCGGGCCCGCGTTCGCGCAGGCCAGCGCCACGCAATCGACCCAGGCCCGCGTGCCGTCCAAGACGGCCTCCCACGACCCCGGCGCGCAGTAGGTGTCCGTGTCGAAGCCACCGCCTGTCTTTGACATGGCCTGGACCGCGCGCAGATGGTCTACGTCGTGCACGAGCTTGAGCGCATCGACGGCGTCGAAGACGGTCGTCGTCGTCGAGTTGACCGCATTGCGCCAATCGGCCACGCGCACGTCCGACGCGAGGAGAGCCGCCTTCGCCGTCTTCAGGCGCGCGGGCACCTCGGCGTGCGTGCTCGACGGCGGGCGGTGGAGCTTGTGCAGGGATTGCTCGATGATGGTCAAAGCGGTGCTCGCAGCCGCCGTGGCGAGGAGGCGACGCAGGAGCATGGTGGTGCGTAGCGGTCGAATTATCGAGTGTCAGCAGCAGTAGTATTGATGCTTATTAACAGAGCACTGCAGTGCTATTGATCAGTGCTTTGCTCTGAATTAGATTGCTATTGTAAAACCCGTTTTGTACGTCGGTGGGGCTCCGGGCGGGGGGGCGCGGCGCGACCAACGTATCACTATATACCCTCTGTATTGGTCAAATATGGCTACCCCCCGAAAAATTACACCGCGCTGCTCCGCGCGTCGACATGTTAAAACCTAAGGGGTTCTAGTGTGTATTTTTGGAACCCCCGGCGGCGGCGTGAGGTCGAGAGTGCCTCTACCCCACCCCACAATCGCCGCGATTCCAATTCATCGCGGCCGCCTATCGAGCGGAGCTGCCCGCGATCACCCGAAGACTGACTTGTTGGGGCGCCCCGCGGCCACCGTAATTAGAACGTATGAGTAGAATGTCTAACACCACGTGCCCGTCAGAAACGAACATTGTTTTGAAAGTCCCGCGGCCGCCCGAAGGCCCAGACATTGGCAAATCATGCCTGAGGGAGCTGGACTGCCAAGAGAATTGGTAGATATGACCCAAGCACCGGTGTATGCGGTGTGAGCGATTGCACATGTCTAGTACCGACCCTAAGCGACCCCAGAGAGACCTCTGGACCACGAATTGACAGCATTCCACCGGCGCGACTGACCACTTGAGCACCGCGAATCAAGAAATTATTTTTTTCGCCCCCCAGTAATCTTCCTATTGATCTCTTTGGACCCGTATCCAACCGTATGATACTCAAGCAACTGCATGTCGCATCTTATCGTTTTATGCAATTGCGGGTTTTCACTGCCAGGGCGCGCTTAAAAAGAGCTTGAGTGCGCGTCGACTTGTGCACAGCTTACAATGCGTTTAAAACCACAATAAATAAATGGCTGCGCATTTGCTCCTGCTTGCGATATGCGGCGTGTCCAGGAGCGGTGCCGTTGCCATACATCCCCCGTCACATCTAAAAGTGCTGGGCCCGGCGCGATCCGCGCTCGCGCTGCTGCGCGCCGGCGACTTCGAGCACCTCGCGCGGCGGTTCACCAGCGCCGAGGGGATCCTCGCGCTAACGCTGCCCGGCAGCCGCCAGCGGTGCCTCGTCGTGCACGAGACACGCACGGACCTCGCCCGCCGCGCCTGCGCGTCGCCGGTCCTGCGAGACCGCGTCTCGGGCGACGTCGCGTTCCCGGGCCTGACGCGCCAGCGGGACGGCGAGCGCTACGCGGCCGCGAAGACGGCGCTCAACGCGGCGCTCTGCGGGGCTGACGCGCGACGGCGCATAGGCGACGCGGCCTTCGCCGCGGCGTTTGACGCAGACCACATATACGATGATAACGCCTACGCGCTGTGCGTGGCGCGCCTGGCGCTACGCGGTACGCTCTTCGGCGACGACGAGGACACGGCGACCGCGTTCCTGGGGCCGGCCGCGCTCGCGATGACGGCGCCGCCGGCCGCGCCGCCGACGCAGGGCGCTCACCGCGCCAGGGTGCGCGTCGCCGCGCGCCAGGCGAAGCTGCTCCTGTCGAACGCCCCGTTCTTCGCGGTGGTCGACGGCTTCACGAACGTCGACGCGAAGACGCTCCGCGCGCGCCGCGGCGTCCGGAGCCCGGCGCCCGCGGCCGCGGCGGCGTTCCGGGCCGCGACCGAGGCGGCCCGCGAAGCGGCGATCGCGGCGCGGCGCCGGCGCGGCGCGGGCGCCGACGGGGCGTCCGCGGTGGCGCGGCTCTGCGCGGACGCCTCGCTCGAGGACGCCGACGTCGCTGCCGCGCTGTGGGACTTGATCGTCGCGGGGACGGCCACAACAGCCGAGCTCGCCTCCGAGGCGCTCCGAATCGGACGCGGCGACGGCGCAGTCGACGCCAACGCTCTGGTCGAGCGCGTCGCCAGAGCGGAACGGGAGAAGCGCGCCGTCGCGCCGCTGATCTTCCGCGTCGCCTGCGGCGATGGCATGCTGGGCGACGTGCCTCTTAGAACGGGCGACGGCGTCGTGGCATCGCTGCGGCTCGCCCCGGACCTGTCCTTCGGCGCGGGTCGCCGGGCCTGTGCGGGGCGAGAAGCAGCGCTCGTCGTCGCGGCCGCAGCGGTTAAGGCGCGGCTTTCCGACGGCGTGGCGAAGATAACCTAGTTACTGTGTGTCTCTGCTACCAAAATTTACGGGGAGAGAGGAGGGGAATGATGGAAGCGGTGGCGGGATGGGGGAGGTGGTGATGTAAGGAATGTAGCGCGCGTGGTCATGGAAACATGTCCGGGGTTTTAGAGCGCGATGAGGATGGTGATCGCGGCGACGAGCAGCGCCGCGAGAGGGCCGGTCGCGGCGGCACCGTCGCTGTGCGAGTGTTCGTCGTTGTCGCCACCGCCGCCCGCCGCGCAGCTTTCCTCCTTGGCGCAGGAGCGGGACTGCACGACGGTGAGGCCGAGGCCGTCGGCCTCGGAATACGTAGCGACCCAGACCATGGTCGCGTTCGGGCAGAAAAACTCGGGGCAGTAGTCCTTGGTAGTCGTCCATGTGTCGACGCCGTCGATGCACGACAGGGCGATTTGGACTGTCCCTGATAAGCCGTAGCACGATCCGAGATCGCTCGTTTCCTGCATCTCCTCGTAGCGTACGTAGTTGCTTGGGTTGCTCATATTATGTAGCCCGCCCCACTCGTCTTTGTCGCGTAAGAAGATCGCGCAGTTTCCGACGCCCGCGGCGGTATGGAAAAATACTGACTTCTCAATATCTGCAGCTCTGGTGATGGGAATCCTGGAGATCCGGCGCCACAGCACGACGTACTTGTTTGGCATCCTATTGCCGATGATCCGCACGACCTTCGCAGGCTTCCTGGCCTTCGCGGCGAACCCGGACTCGGGCGAGCGGATTGGCTTGGGGATCACGTGCTTACTCACGAGCGCGGCCATCTACATCGTGGCCTTCGAGGTCCTGCCGAAGACGGGGCCCGTGACGGCCATCACCATGATCCATGTCGTCTCGTTCAGCTTCTCCTGGGCGACGCTTGCCGTGTCGGTCATTAGTGTGAGCCTCTACGCGGTCAAGAATTCGACGGGCGCGATGAGCGAGCACGAGCTCATGCAGGCCTTCGTCAAGGCTGATGACGACAACAGCGGCGCCCTAGATAAGAAAGAAGTCGAGCGGGCCGTCAAGAAGCTCGGGTTGAAGCCGGACGTGGCGATCAAATTGAAGCAAACGTTGGACGAGGCCTCGGGCGACTCGGGCCAGGTCACGCTGCCGGTCTGGTACGAGCTGGTGGGGGAGATCTACGAGACGGACGGCATCGCCGCCTACTACTCGCCCATCGTCGGCCGCCTGCTGGGGCCGGCCGTGCGCGGCTCTCGGACTCCCTATGGGTTAGGGCTGAAGTTGGTTAGTCGCCTACACCGCATGCGCATGCGCTTTTTGCATTCCATAGCTCCCAAAGCTCTGGATCAAAAACATTGGCAAATCATGCCTGAGGGAGCTGGACTGCCAAGAGAATTGGTAGATATGACCCAAGCACCGGTGTATGCGGTGTGAGCGATTGCACATGTCTAGTACCGACCCTAAGCGACCCCAGAGAGACCTCTGGACCACGAATTGACAGCATTCCACCGGCGCGACTGACCACTTGAGCACCGCGAATCAAGAAATTATTTTTTTCGCCCCCCAGTAATCTTCCTATTGATCTCTTTGGACCCGTATCCAACCGTATGATACTCGAGCAACTGCTTGGTGCGTTACACATAATGCCCTAAACGGGTTACAACACATCGTGATCGCTTTGCTACGCCCACAGCTTAGCAACAGGCGGCTGCACGTACCTTTAAAGGTTGCGCACGAAGCCTATCAATAAGGCTCGACACTTGCGGCACAAGCAGCAGACCAGCTACCCGGTGTGAAGGCTCCTGTAAGGAAGCAGGCCGTGTGAGAGTTGCAGCTCCGCTCGCTGGACGCATTGCACCAACCATGCGGCTCGCCTCGCGGCTCGCGACCGCCTTCGGCGCCGCCCGGGGCCTGTCAAGAGCAACACCGCGCATGGCACTGAGCACGCCGAGCATCACGCTGAACGACGGCACGGCGCATCCCCAGATCGGCTTCGGGACCTATAAAGTGGGTTTCATCCCCGCGAGCGCTTCCGCGGCGGTCGCGGGCGCCGAGGAGTCCGGCGGCGAAGTGCAGACGGCCACATCGATCGTGGGCGACGCGCTGGATGTGGGGTACCGCTTCTTAGATTGCGCCCAGTTCTACGGCAACGAGGTCCAGGTCGGCGAGGCGCTGAGGGCCGCGGCCATTCCTCGGGCGGACCTCTACCTGGCCTCCAAGTGCTGGTCGGACGCGATTTACGAGGGACCGGCCGCCGTCCGGGCGCAGGTCGAACGGAGTTTGAGGGAGCTGGGGACGGACTACCTCGATTTATATCTGGTCCACTGGCCGGTCCCGGGGAAGCACGTCGAGGCCTATTTAGAGCTCGAAAGATGTCAAAAGGACGGCCTCGTGCGGTCCATCGGCGTGTCCAACTACGCGGTTGAGGACATCGAGGAGTTGCTGGAGCAAGCAAATGTTGTGCCGGCGGTGAACCAAATCGAGTGCAACCCCTTCCTCTACCGACGGGAGACGCTCGCCTACTTAAAATCCAAAAATATCGCGGTGCAGGCGTACCGGGCGCTCCGGGACGGCAAGGCCTTCGAGGACCCTACGATTACTGCGGTCGCGGAAAAGCACGGCGCGACGCCCGCCCAGGTCCTTGGGGCCTGGTGCGTCGCCAAGGGCGCGATCTACATGCCCAAGTCCACCAAAAGGGAACGCATGGTCGAGAACGCGGACGTTTTCGCCCTGGCCGCGGCGCTGGACGCCGACGACTTTTCGAGGCTCGACGCGCTGACCACGCCGGACGCCATCGCGGCCTACAAAGTGTTGTACGAGAAGTGCGTCGTGCGCGACACGCCCCTGGCCGAGGACGACGCGGGCATCAAGCGGGACATCACCGCCGGGTAGGGAATGTTTAAGAGTACATAGTAATTAACAACACGACGACCGTTCCTCAGCCGACGACCGTGGAGGGCACGTAGGACCCGTGGCAGGGCACGGGGGCGTCCGTGTCCGTGCGCGGCGGGTCGCGCCCGACGCACTGGCACGCCGTCTGGTTCATGGAAGCGAGGCGGCAGCAGCCGCTCGTCCAGCGGTCGAGGCGATCCGTCTCCCAGTACTTCGTTTTGCCGTCCCACGACCCCCCCTGCTCGGCGTCCAACTCGTAGATCTGGCTCTCGAGCACGGCGTCACGTGGAAAGGGCCGCGCGTCGAGGCGGTGCCGGAAGCTGTCGCGCATGTGCCGCCGGCCGAGGTCGAGGCGGTGGCCGCACGCGTGCGCATTCACGACCGCGGGGTCCTTGGCCCAGGCCTGCGAGCCTGCGCGCACCCGCCGGTGAGTGAGCCATCCGTGTCTGCTCGATGGCGGGTAGAACGTACGCTGAGTTCTCTGGTCGAAGGCGTGTGAGCGTCAACGTGCTCTCCGGCGGTCTAGAAGGCCCCTCGCGTCGCACGCCGCCCCAAACAGCCCCAGCAGTCAATATATTGTGGCGTCGGCGCCTCGCCCTCGACCTCGAGCAGCCGGAGGACCGTCGGCACGCTCACTTCGTGCTGTGTGTTTTTGAAGTGCGCCCCGCAGCGCAGCGCAAAGTCCGCGAACACCTGGGACGGGACGTAGAAGAAGTCGGCCCAGGCCGCGCAGGCCTCGGGCGCGGTGGAGGGCGCCGCCGCCGCCCACGCCCGCACGACCCCTTTGGCGTCGTGGCCCCAATTCCACTCGGTGTCGGTTTCCAAGGCCTGGCCCGCGAGGCAGGACCGCCCGAAGACGCGGTACTCCGCCACGCCGTCGCTGTGCGGGCGGTTGAGGCCCGCGGCGAGCATCCACGGCCGCCGCAGGTCCAGCTCCATCGTGCGGATCCGGTGCTCGAAGGACGGCGGGTCGAGCCAGAAGTCCAGATGCACCACGACGGCACCCGTAACGCCGTGCTCCCCGCGCCAATAAGGCCGGAGCCACGGCGGCGGCATATCGTGCCTCGCGAACTGGGCGAGCTGGCCGAACAATTGGCTATAGGCGGCCATGTGCGGGCTCCCCTCTGCATGTCGGGCGAAGAAGCAGGCGACGTTGTATTTGGCACACGTCTCGCGGGAGGCCACCGTTGCGGTCTCGCCCGTGGCCTCGTGGCCCCTTTTCCGCCCGGCGGTGCCCGGCAGCATCAGGTAGACCACGCCGCCGAACCATCGCTCGTACCGCCTCGAGATGTGCAGGCGCTCGACGAAGGCCTGGTGCAGGCAGAGCACCGTGCTGCGCAGCCCCTCGGGCGACGGTGAGCGGAAGGCTTCGGGCGCTGCGGCTGCGAGTGCTGCGATTACACAGTGGGGTAGGGCTCGCATGGCTGGGGTCTCGGCCTTAGAGCTGCGTGGTTCCAAACTCGCGTACTGGTTGGATCTGCACAATGTCTTGCGTTCTAGAGTTTTTGTCTCTCCAAAACGGGTTTTAGATAAATTACTTGACGGGCCAATCGGGAGGGCTCACGTTGCTCACTGTTCTGGGGATTTGGCCGCGGCGATTCTACTCGGCGGATGAATGCTATGATGAAAGGCGCGACTTGAGCGGGTCTACACAGAGTAGCTCTCACCACTCAAACACATCGCATGCTAGCTCTCACACAAATCGTGCGTCCCGGCGTCCGTAAGCACTCCCGCGCGTGCAGTACGCCCAAAAGAGCGACCAAACCGCGCGTCGTGCGCCGCAAAAAAATCACTGGCTGTGAGACCTTCACTCTCTTTCAACGCAGGCACACAGCTTTCAAACATGGCTTCCACTCTCAACACTATCCCAGACTCTCCGCCCGCCGACGAGGCCGCCCTTCTCACCAAGCCGGGCCAGACGAAGAAGCTGAACCTCAAGGGTCTCGTCGCCGGCGCCGTCGCGGCGTCGTTCGTGCTCGGGCTCCTCGCGGCCACGGCCATGACGTCTCCCGCCCCCCGCGCTCCCGCGGCGCTGTCCTCGTATCGCGCTCCTGCGGCCCTGTCCTCGCATCATCACGATTTGAAGTGCGGCTACCCCGAGGAGGCGAAGTCGTGCACGACGCATGAAGAGTGCTCTTATCCGTGCGGGGAGTGCCACACGAAGCACACCGCGAAAAACAAAGCGTGGTTGGGAAAATGCTTCTCAAGCTCAGGTCCGGTGTGGTCCCCCATGCCGGCGCCGCCGCACGAACATCTGAAGTGCAGCCACCCCTCGGAGGCGAAGAGGTGCAAGCACAACTCTGATTGCTCTGGTCAAAGTGTCCCCGTGCTCTTGGATAAAACTGGCTTGAGCGCTGCCCCCCACAAGTAACCCTCGCCCCCTCCCCCTTCCCCGCGTAAACTTATTTATATCCAAATACAATCACGGGACACGGGGAGAATCACAAACACAACTACCTTAGAAATAAACACGCATCGTCGACGCGACGCCCTGCCGGCACATGGGGCAGCTCTCGCTCGCGTGCTGGCCGGCGCACGCGGCGCAGAGGACGTGCCCGCACGGGACCAAGGCGATCTCCCGGTCGCCGTCCATACAGAGCGGGCATTCCTGCGTGCGCGGCATCACCGTCGGTGGCGGCGGCGGCGGTGCCGCGGGCGCCACCGGCTCCGCGGCCGCCACGAGAAGTTTTTCCGCGTCTTCGGGCTTGAGACCGATGCCCACGAGGTCGTGGATATTCAGCAAAGGCAAAGCCTCGAGGTCGATCTCCTCGGCCACCAGCGCGGGAGAGATGTGCGTCAGATCGAGACGTGCCAAAAGCGCCGCCAACGGGCCGTCGAGCGCGTACGCGTCGGCGTCCTCCAGCGTGACGGGAGCTGCGTCGACGCCGAGAAGCGGCAGCAGCGACGCCGGGCCGCCAGACCCGTTGACGTCGGACGCCTTCTCTTCGTCCGGTGCATCGGTCGCGACGCTCAGCGCGCGGCCGTCGACGATGCGCTTGTCGAAGCGCTCGACCGCGCTCGCCGCGCTCGCCGCGTGCGCGTAGTCCACGTAGCAGCAGTGCCGAGCGACGCCATTTCGTCGCACGCGAACAACGCTTCCCACCCGCGGGTCGTCGAAGACGCGTCGGACGTCCCCCAGGACACGCACGTTGCTCACGAAGACCGAGCTGCGAACCGGGCGGGACGCAAAGGCGCCCAGTTTCCGCAAAGCCTCCTCCGCTAGTGACCCGGCATTCGGTTCCAGCTTCAGGAGGTCCCCTATCGAGTGTCTTGGGGCGTCCGCGTAGTCTCGTCGTATCCGTCCGGCGCTCGTAGCCGCCACGTCATTCTCCGCGGCGGCGAGGTCGGGAGCGGCCGCGGTCTCCGGAGGGGACTGCGACGCCCCGACGCAGGAGATAACAATGCGTGGGCCATTCTCAGCGATGCGTAGGCCGGCGGCCGCGGCTACCGGCTTGAGCCGCTTGAGCGCGCGGTCACCGCTCGAGCGACCGCTGGGCACCGCGAGACCGCGCGCCGCCGGACTTGTGTAGAACTCCGCGAGGTCCGTCGCCATGATGCGGCCGCCCCTGGAGGCGATCCAGCCGCGGAGCGCGAGCGCGAAGGCCAGGACTGGATCGGCGGCGCGGGCGCGCAGCGCGGTGGCGGCAGCTTCCGTAGGTCTGGCCTTGCGGGCGCGGGCGCGGGGCGCCGGCGCAGACCGCGAACCTTGTTGTTTCGCTAGCAACAGCAACTCGTCGTCGTCGTCGTCGTCGGACGAAGATGAAGACGACGACTCCGCGGCAGCGGGCGTCGGCGCGGGCGCGGGCGCGGGCACCGTTTGCTTGCCCTTTTTCGTTTTCGTCGTCGCGGGCTTGCCCTGCTCGTCGGCCTTGAGCTCCTCGAGGAGCTCGGCTGCAGCCTTGTCCGCGGCCGCTTCGGCGATCATCCTTTTGACGCGCGCGACGCGCATGGCTTCCAAGAGCTCGGCCTTGGAGACCGCGCACTCCGCCTCTTCTACTTGTGTCGGCGCCGGGGCAGGAGCGGGCGCCGGAGCGGCCGTGGGGTCGTCCCACGTCTTCCGCTTCGTCACCGAATCGTACCACCACTGCTCCCCCTCTTTGACACGTAGCTCTCCCACGCGGGCTCCGCCGCAGGCGGCGACGCCTCCTCGACTTGGACGTCGATTTGGTCGCCGTCCTCTAGGTTGCTGTCTGCGCACGTCTGTTCGCCGTCGACGCGCGAGCCCGCGTGGTCGAAGCGGAGCGCATCTACGGGGACGCCCCTGCGCTCCGCGTAGGCGTCGAAGATCTTGTGCATCTTGCTCGTCGGCTTGATCTTGAAGTGATACTTCCCGCACAGCTGGTCGCAGATGTGGATGGTGACCCTGCAGTCCTCCTTCATTTCCGCGGCGGCTGGCGCGGGCGCGGGGTCGACATCGATCTTTGCAATGCTGGTAAATCTTTCCACGATCTTTGCCACGGCGGTCAATTCTGTGGCCGCGACAGGCGCCGGCGGCGCCGGCGCAGGCTTCGCTGCTACGAGCACAGGCGCCGGCGCCGGCTCTGCTGCTACGGGCGCAGTTGCCGGCGCAGGCTCCGCTGCTACGAGCACAGGCGCCGATCCCGCGATTTCTCGCATGCGCCGCCCGTATGCCGAATCCCCGCGCATGAGGAGCACCATTGCGGCCGAATCCCCGCTCATCGCACGCAGTTTCAGTTTTTCTATCTCGTCGCCTTCGAACCCAGGCCTGTGCATCGCTGTCTCGCGGTCGAGCCCTCCACTGGCAGCGCCGCGCGGGCTGCGGGCAGCGGTTTGGCTTCGCGCGGCAAACAAAATCACTCTCGCGCCGGGACCGCTTCGCAACCCCGCACGCGCGGTGAGGCAAATCCGGCATCTTGGGGGATGCGCGGTGTGGACTGACGTGGGCGTAGAATGAGGCCTGTTCCTCAGGAAATTCAAATTTAAGACCGAGCGCTGCTGGAGGCGCTCTGCATCCTGCCGACAAGGGATTAGCGGGCTGCTTCAAACGACGCACTTGGCACCTCTGTGAAACGAATGAATGCTGTTGATGCCGCTGCCGTGGGTAAGGGCAGCATCTGATGATGCAGAGGGTACTATTGCTGTGCGGGCTTTACAGCGCTGGCGCTTGCGTCCAGCACGTCATCGTCGCCGCGGCGCACTACGGTAGCAGCAACGCGTCATTGCAGCTGCGGACGGGCTTGCTCGACGCGCAGGCCGCGGCGAAAGAACACTGGCTCTTTGACGGCCTCATTGTTATTGTGGAAAATGATAACATTGAACGCAGCCGCGCCGAGGTCGAGCGGCGCGGTCTAGTGTACGCCCGCAACGGAGGCTATCCCGCGAATGGCTTCGAGCTGGGCGCGTGGCGCTGGGCCGTGGCCGAGGTCCTACCGCACCGGGACGTGTGCGCTGACGCCCTCGTCTATTTGGTTCAAGATAGCATGGTGATGAACGCGCCTCCCCTCGCCTATCCGCCAACAAACCTCACGGCCACCAGACTCTTCAGCTTCGACGGGACAAAAGGCCTCGCTGGCGTGCCGCGATCAAAAGACCATTGGTTGCCAGAGGCCGTCAAAGCCTTTGGGGCTGTCCAGGGCGTCGAACCCGCGCTCGCTCGGTTGCGGCCGGCGGCACCATTCGGCGCATTCGGACCCAATCTCTTCGGCACCTACGCGACGTGGCGCGGTCTATTGGAACGGGGCTTCTTCGATATGCTGGCCGTACGCACGAAGCTCGACGAGCAGCGGTCTGAGCGCATCCTAGGGCTGTTCCTTTCGGTCGTGATGGGAGATACCGGGGCGGTAGGCGGGGACTATCTATTGGTCCAGCAACCGTCCAAGAGCCGGCGGGCCGTCGCCGCGCTGCCTTTCCGGAAGATCATGGCGCACAAGATGCGGTCGCGAGGCCAGTGGCACGTTTGAGCTACGACCCCGGACCGATGACATCCCCGGATTAGGTGTGACCGTGAGTCCCGTCACTGCGTGAAAGTGGGAAATTTGGTAATTTTGTGAGTTGTCTAGAGAAAGCGAGAACTCCCCGGGAGTCCCGGAAGAAAAATGAGCAAGAACGAACGTTAGTCACATCGCGAACGGGTCGTACGTCACCACGGGCACGGCGACCTGCTTGGGCGACGGCGGCCGCGGCGCGGCGACGGGCGCGGCGCGCGGCGGCGACGGCACGACGACGGATGCCGTTGCGCCGTCGTCGCCCAGGAAGCCGTCCAGCTCCGCCAGGTCGTCGTCCCGCGTGGGCGGCGCCGCGGCGCGGGGCGCGTGGCGCTCGGCCACCTCGCGCCGCTTCCGCTCCTCCCTGAGCTGCTTCGCGGCCAGGAGCTTCTTCGCCGCGGCGCGCGCCCGCCGTTGAATGGCCCGGGGCGCCTCCACTTTTTTCCCTTCCGCAAAGATGTCCCCGCCCGTCAGCGACGCGATCGGCGTCTCCACGAAGGGCCCCTTGTGCACCGGGATCCAGCCGCCCGTGTCCGGCTCGTCGCCGTGGGGCGTGCGCTCCCACTCGCGCCGGTCGATCGTGACCTTGAGGATGTCCACTAGGGCCTTCTTCACGTAGCGCTCCGTGACCTTCGTGGAGTAGTCGCAGGCCGGGCTCGAGTTCACCTCGATGAGCCAGGGCCTTAACTCGCCGTCGACCATGAAGTCGTAGCCGTAGAGCTCCCACGAGTTTTTGCGGTGTTCTATCGAATCTCTCGCACACTGGAGCACCTCCACGGCGATCTTCTGCATCTCGGGCTGCACGACGTCCTTGAACACGTCGGAGGCCTCCTTGCACTTTTCCAAGTACGGCGACGACGCGTCCATCCTTTCCATCTTCCAGTTTAAGAAATCGGCAAAGTCCCCCTGGGTCCACATGCAGTCCTCGATGGGCACGCCGTTCTCCGCATTTACCGCCTCGTGGAACTGCTTGCCATCTTTTTGGATGGAGTTGTTCACTAAATGTATGAGAGGATTATCTAAGGATTCTCTCGCATCGGTAAATTTGTGGGACGTGAACCGCGCGTAGCACTCGTCGTAGAAGTAGATCGTGAGGGGGTTCCAGTCCGTCACGAGGACCCACTGGCGCAGGTCGAACTTTCTTTCGGCGATCAACAGTTGGGACTCCATGTACTTCTGCACGATCCACATGGCGCCCGAACCTCCCGTCCGCGCGTCGCAGTGGTCGAGTAACCGGTGCAAGTCGTCGAAGGTCGCGATGCCTCGCCCGCGACTCTTCGCGGCGGGCTTGGCGATCCACGTGTTCCGCGTCGACTCCTGGCCCCCGTTGAGCTGGTGCTGCGGGTCCTTCACCCCGAGCTGCCGCACGACCTCCTCTATTTCTTCTCTAAGATCCTCGGGGAGCGCCTGCGGCGTCTTCATCAGCTTGAGGCGCGCCTCCTTCCGTCTCACTAATAACTCCGCCTTGTGCATGCGGGCTTTCTTGTCTTCTCTCGCGCGTGCTAAAATGGACCCGGCCTGGTCCAGGGAACTGAGGACGTCCGTTTCTTCGTCGGGCTGCTCTTCTAACTTAAACGCAGTGTCCAGGGACGGCGGCATGGTCTCAGGCAGGCTCATCGAACAGTCGACGCGCCCTTGGGCGTGCTGCAGGGCCTCCCACTCCAGGTCCGTAACCAGGCGGTCCGCGTAGCCGCTGCCACCATCCAACTCCGCGTCGTCGTCCATGAGCACCCGCAACTTCTTCCGGCAGACGCGGAGCGCGATTCGAAGCAGCTCCTCGTTGAACAATAACGGCGCCGGGGCGTCGCCTAATACACCATCTAACTCGTCCATTTCTAACGAGTCGAGTGAGTCCTCCGCGTCGACGGCGCTCTCCGCCGGCGCGGGCGCCGCGGCGACGGCGCTTTCCGCCGGCGCCGGCGCTTCGACGGCATCGGTATCGTCCGAGGCCTCCTCGGACGAGACCGAGTCCTCGCCGACAACTAGCGCCCGGAGCGCGGCCTTGAGGCACTTCTCCGCTTCCAACCCCCGAAAGTCGTCGAGGAAGGCCCGGAAGCCATGCGGTGTAGATAAGTCGTGCGCGCGCGGGTACACGTGGTCCGCGTGGTCGTCGCAGTGCCAGTGGAGCTCGGCGATGGATTTGGTGAGACCAGCTTTCGTAGTGATCGCAGTGTTCTTCAGGAAGTGGTTCGTGAGCTGATTCGATTTGATGGATTTGTCGATGTCGTTACTCTTCAGGGTCCACTTGAGGTCGTAGAAGGTCGAGTCGCGGTCGTCGTTGAAGTGCCAGCCTCGCTCGAGCAGAGCGTCCTTGACGCAGGGGTACCAGCCCGTCATGCAGAAGACCTTGGTGTCTTTTTCTAACCCAAGCTTCCGCTTGTAGTCCTTGAAGTCGCGGCCGACGGCGCCCGTGGGCTTGTCCTTCTCCGGCGCCTTGTTCAGGCGCGCCAAAGACGTCTCCTGGGCCTCCCTTCGCATTCGCCTTTTTTCCTTCTGCTCCTCCGTCAGCACGGGCTTCTCCTCGTCCGCCTCATTTGGTTTCTTCTGCGCGACCCGGGCCACGGGCTCGTTCTCCTTGTCCTCTCCTCGATTCACCTCCCTGGGCTCCACTCTACTTAAAACGCGCTCCCGCACCAGCTTCTGCCGGTTCAGCAACCGCTGGGCCTTCTTCTGCTCCGCTTCGACCTTGGCGCGCTTGTCCGAGGCGATCTTCTCGAGCTCTATGCGCGTCCGCTCCTGCCGCAGTCTAGCGTCCTCCTTCCGTTTCCGTCTGAGGGCCTCCTTGGCCTCCTCGGCGTTCAGGAAGTCTTCGTCGGTTAAAACGTTCTGTTTGGCCAGCACGTTCTTCTCGGCCTGCTTGAGTAACGAGACGGCCTTGGCGCCCGAGCCCGCGGCCTCGTCCACCACGTCCCCGAGCTCCATGCGCCGCGCCAACGCTTCCTCCTTGCGCTTTCGAGCTCGCTTCAGTCCGTTCTCCCGGACCTTCTTCTTGTACTCCTCCTCCTTGGTCTTGTCGTCTTCCATGGTCGCGAGGTCATGCCTCCTTTTTAACGAGAGCGTCTTCATGAGGCGCTTGTACTGCTGCTTCTGCCGCCGCCGCGTCTCCCGCACGCGAGCTTCCTTGGCCTCGTCGACCTCCTCCGGGACGACGGGCGCCGCCGCCACCGCCTTGACGGGCGGCTCCGGCGGAATTGAATCCCGGTTGGCCGCTCGAGCGGCGGCCGCCGCCAACAGCTTCTCTTGTTTTTTCTTGCGTCTTCTAGCCTCCTTCTTTGCCCGCAGTAGCTCCTCCTGCTGCTTCGATTGCTTGTCGGCCTGGACTTGTTTGAGGTATTCCTGGTGTCGGTCCGAAGCGGAAAAGCGGGGCGCTTCCTCGTACTCCTCCATGTCTTCGAAGTGGCGCTCCTCAGCGAACAGCTGCCGCGGGTCCTCCTCACCATCAAAATCGTCCATGTCGTCCTCCTCGGCCGCCTCCTCGTCCGAAAAGTCTTCGTGGTCCCAGGGCACGATGGGGATGGGGTCCTTGGCGCCCGGCGCCTCGGGGCTGAAGCCCGTGAAGACGCCGCCCCCGGCAAAGACCGCCGCCGGCGCCGCGTTGCCGATGCCCGGCGGGCTCGGCAACAATTTCTGGGGGTCGAAGTCCGCGGGGAAGGGGGCGGGCGCTTGGTCGAAGACGGGGTCGGCCATCGGTGGCTGCCCCTCACACACTGTGTGGAGCGCCTTCTGTGTGTCGGGCACGTCGCAGGACGGCCTCGCGTCGATGCTATGCCTTGCTAGGGCTGCACACCTTTGACCGCTGCGGCCGAGCGGGCGCGGATATCGGCTGCCAACAACAAACGACGCTGAAAGGTTTGCCTAGGCCTTTTTTGCGGGTAATTCTTTTTTAGGAATGCGCTCGCAATGCATTGGCTTTAGTGGGTGGTGCAACCGTCCTGTCCGAGCAGTCGCCGGGGAGGTAAAACCCGCAAGCAGGTCGAATCCGAGTTTTGCGCGCGGCAAAGGAACCGCGCTGCTTATGATCTAGGCTGCCCTAGCTAGAGGAGATACGACTCGTTGCGAACATTGGCGGGCATTAATGGAGCAACCATCAGCCCCCGCGACGGGGCACCCGGCGTCGCCGGAGCAGCACCACCGCATCCTCTTCGAGATAGTAACGACGCCGCCGCGGCCCAAATGCATCGAGTTCCAGATCGATGGCGCGCAAGCGGAGGAGGACGATGCGCAGCGCATGTCCCTGGGCGACTGGTTTGCGGGGACGAACCAGGGTGATGTCCAAACGTACGATCAGGTCATGAGCAAATTGCCACCGCTGCCGCGCGAGGACGTCGCCACTCGAGCGTACGCCGCCGCGGACGTGGACGCGGGCGCGCCGCCACACGTGTGGGCCGGCGTCGAGTGGTCGCCGTGGCGCGCGCGGCACGAACAGGCCGACGTGGCGTCGCCGGCCACCAGTCCCCGAGCTCCGCGCGAGGTCGACGTGTGTCGAATGCCCGCGCCCGACGTGGAGACCCTCGAGGCGTCTTTACTTGAGCTCAAGCTCGAGATCGAGAAGCGGGAGCGCCGGCGCGGCAAAAAGGCGCCGTCGTTGCAAGGCGCGCGGCGCGTCTTCGGTGACGTGAAGAATCGCGTGGCCGCCTAGTAAATGTTTGTTTTGGATTCTCGGGTGCTCAGTCCGCCGATTCAATGGCGGTGGGCGCGGACCATCCTCGATGAGATAAAACCCGCACGCAGAGCTGCGGTGCACCCGTTAGGCCAGTGTGAACGCATACTGACACTACAGGACACTGTGTGACATCCACTGGTGCCAGTTTATGCTGCGAAAGCGATCGCAGTCGTATTCGAAGGCCTGGCTGTGCTGCAAAAGCCTCCAGACCTCTTGAGTGACCAATGGAGTTTGTCGCTGGCGACGCTGACAACGCTGGCGAGACCGAAAAGCCCTTCGACGAGGCCGTCGCAACGAAAGAAGCCAAGAAATTAAAAGTAGCCGAGCTCTGCTCGGCGCTCGAAGCCGCGGGCGCGGACACGAAAGGTCTGAAACCTGCTCTAGTTGAGCGCCTCGTCGCCACGCAGCGCGACGCTGTCGCAGCCGCACCAGCCGCCGCGCCCGCCGCGCCTGCCGCTGCGCCCGCCGCGCCAGTCGCCGCGCCAGACGCGCCCGCCGCCGCGCCAAGTGCGGAGACTGCTGGCGGCCAAACCGAGCTCGAATTGATGGCGGCGATGGGCCTCCCGACAGCCATGGGCCCCGCGGTCACGGCAGCACCTGCACCAGCACCGGACGACGGCGCCCAGAAGACCTGCAAGCACTGCGGCCAGCTCCTCCCGGCAAGCAGCTACGTCGCGAAGCAGCGGCTCAAAGCCCGGCCGACGTGCATCGAGTGCGCGGCGCGGCTGTCGGCTCAGAACCCCCCGAAAAGACCGCCTCGCACGGATTTTTCAACATCTCCTGACGGGGTACGCAAGCAGCTCGACTACTACTTCTCGCCGAAGAACTGGGGCCAGGACGCCTTTCTCAAGAGCCTGGCGGACGATGAAGGCTCGGTCGCGTTGGCGGCGTTCTTGACCTTCCCGCGGATCACAGCGCTGCTCCCGACGACGCTCGACGCGACGAAGACCGAGGAGGACGACCTGCGGGTCCTCGCGGCCGCCGCGCGGGCGAGCCCGGCCCTGGACCTCACGGCGGATGGGTTGCGGGTCAAGGCGCGGCGGAAGCGTGAGCGCGTCGAGAAGCCCGCTGCTATCGCGGGGCTGGAACTCTCGGCGGACGAGCTCGCGCGGCGAGCGAAACGGGCGGCAAAATTCGGGGCCGAGGCGACGCGCCCACCGCCGCCAGTACCCAAGCGGACGTTTGCTCACGCGGGCGGACAGATGACCACGAACAAGCAGGTGGCGACGGCGAAGTTCCTCCGGCGGAAGCAGGAGGCGGAGCCGTCGCAGCGGCCAGCGGTTTATGACGAAGAAGAGTAACATTGTCACAAAAATTAGCCACCCTCTAGTAGCTGCTCGATGGCGCGTCGGGGGTCACCGCCTGCCGCGTCGAGCGCGCGCTGCGCCCGGTTCGGGCCGAACCCCATCGCAAGAATTTGGTCGAGCGCGCCTGTATCTGGTGCCGGCGCGGGCGCCGCCGGCGACGGCGGCAGATATGCCGTAATCTTCGGCGACTTTGCCGGGCTTCGCTTCTTCTTTGACGACGGCGTCGACGGAGCCGGCCGCTTCTGCGGCGAGGGTGACGCGCCGCCCGGCCGCTTGCGCGATCCCTGCCAGAGGCGCATTTGGCGTTCGACGTCCGCCCGCTCACCCGCCGGTAGTTCTGCCAGCGTTGCCGGGTCTATTTCCGCACAGTCTATACTGGCAAAGCCCGGCGACGAGGCCACGGGGTCGGGCGACGCCGGTGGCGGCCGCGGCGGCCGCGCTCGGACCGGCGACGATGGTGACGACGGTGCCGGCGTCGGCGCAGGGGGCGGCGCCAGACGCTTTTTCTTCGGCGACGCCTTGAACAGCGCCGTGATCGGCACGGGCGCCGGACCCGAATCAAAATGACCGGCCGAGAGCGAGAGGTGCGCCACGCGTGGGTTGCTTTGCTCGCGACTCCAACCCTCCAATGCAGCCGCGACCGCGTCTACTAACGCGTGGATGCGGCCGTACGCATCCGCGGGTATATCCACTGCTTCACTCGCCACGCCGCCGCAGATCGCCTTTACTAGAGCCGCAGCTTCATCCGGTGGGGACGGTCGCGGCGCCGGAAACGGCACAGAGCGAGACTTTGAGCCTCCTTCCACGTAGTTGTTGCCAGGTATAGGGAAAGCGTCAGTGCCCGGGGAGCGAATGGTGAGCGTAAGCCGCGTCGGCCGCCGTCTGTAGAGGGCCGCGTCGTGGCGCAGTCGTTCCTCCAGATCGATGCAGAGCGCGAGCACGACCCAGCGCGGTCTCTGGAGTTCGCTAGAATCACCTTCGCGGTTGTGGGGCTCGAAGAGCCAAGATCCGCCGCCGCGCCGTGCTGGGAAGGCCACCGCGGCGGCAGAGTGTTGCCATCTCAGTATGGGCCGTCCACGACGCCACCTGGGCGGTCTTTGGCGGCGTGCACTTGAGCGTAGTATCGTCCCGGCCGAACGTCTTGGCGCTCAGCTTCTCGTCGAGCTCGGCGCAGGAGCGTAGGTCACAAATCGTCTTCGCGCTCGCTGGAGGATTACTCAGGCCCGGAAGGCGCGACGCCGGCGACTCGGAGAGTAATGTCTCGACCGCCGCGTCGCCGTCGACCACGTGCACGGCCGCTGGCGTGCCCTTGGCCGCCGACGACGCTAGTTTAGCCAGGAGCTTGTTCGGTCCACAGCCCACGGTCACGCGCAGGCCCGTCGCACTCTCGACGGCGGCGCGAATTTGAGAGCAAAAGGCGGCCAGGTCCCGCGGCTTCGCCAGCTCCACGAACCCCTCATCGATACTGCCTCGCTCTATAGCCGGCACCTCGCCGCCGGCCGCGTCGCGGAGCGCACGGTCCAGAGCGTCGAAGAAATCGCGACTCGCGGCGTTATACGGGCCGTAGCGCACGCGCGGTCCCGGCCAGTCGCGGCAGAAGGCGTGCATCACGAGTCCGTCGCTAGAGGCCACGAGCGCTCTCGCTTCGCGCGGCCGCATGTGTTTTTTTACGCCGAGCGCCTTCGCGTGTCGATTGGCGCAGATGACGTCTTGATTCTGGTAGAGCACGACCGGTTCCGTGTCCAGCGGCAGCGTCGGGTCGCGGCGCTTGTGCACCGAGAGGAAGAATGAGTCTAAATCCAAGTGCAGGACGCAGCGCCGTGAGAGCGCGAAGGCGTCGGTCATCGTCTTAAAATGCAAATTGTAGCGCAAATCTCATCCCTTCTGCTGCACGCAGCAAAGATATGGGTGCTGGCACGCCGCAAAGACGATGGCTATGCTCAGCGGTCATTTATGCGGTCACACCGAGCTAAAGCCCCGCCTGTAAAACCCGTGCCAACTTGGGCGTTCGGGTTTTTGTGTTGGCCTAAAAAATCTCCTACAAACGCGCTGCGCAGCGATACTGCTCCTTATCTCACGCTATAAGACTATTGGTTACTGCTCACGTTATCTAGGTTGCATCCCTTGCAACCGGCAGGGCGATAGCCGCGCGCACCATGAATCCTGTCAATGAAGAGGAGGAGTCGGCAGCCGCGTCCGCATTCTCCGCCGCGCGTCAACGCTGCGGCACGCATCGGTCGTCGCGCTACGAGAGAGAGAGAATTGCGCGGAGCGAGTCATCGCTCGGCACACACCGAGCGGGACGCCCGCTCGGCAAATGGCGCACACATACGAGAGCTCGTAGCCCCACACCTAACGCAACGCCGCCGCAGCGCCAAGAACTTATTTGATAGGGACGCCATGATGCACAACATGAACGCCGTGGACGGCTGCCGGAGCTATTTGACGCTCTTCGGGGCCGTGTCGGCGGGCGTCGTCGGGGCGACGGGCATGCGGGGACTGCTTTTCTTTGTGGGGACCTACGCTTTGGGGTCGGTCGCCCTGTTGACGCGGATGCGCTTCGACGCGAGCGCGTACACGGGCGAGGGCCTGGCGAAATTCCTGATCATGGGTGCGCCGGGCTACGCGCTGTCGTTCGTGCTCTTCTGGACGCTGGCCTACGCGCTCGTCCACATCTACTAATATTTTTTACCATATATACTTAGTCAGGCGCCGATGGCCGTGGGCTCCACTTTTGGTGCCTCTTCCACCGGAGGAGCGGGTTCCGGTGGTGGTTGCGGCGGCTCGACCGCCGGTTCGTCCGCCTCCATTTTCACGGCGTCGTCGGTGACGATCTTCACACCGTCAAGGTCCGTGGGCGCCGCGTCCGTATTGAACGCCTCGTCCTCCGGAGACTTGTCCGCCGGCGCCTCGTCTGAAGTCTTCTTCTTCTTCTTCGCGACCGGCGACCCGTTCTCCTTCTTGCGCTTCAGGGGCTTGGGGGCCGGCGGCGGCGCCGTGTCGTCCCAGCGCGCGTGCTTCACGAGCTGGTGCAATTCCTCGGCCCGCGTCGGCGCCCGTTTCAACTCGTCGTCGTCCGACGACTCGTCCACCTCCCGCCGCCGCTCCACGCGCGCGTAGGTGCACATGATGCCGTCGACGCCCTCCTCCAGCGAGTCATAAATCTGCGTGATCTTCCAGCGGCCCGGCTCGCGCTTCTCCCGCGGGGAATTCTGGGACCACACGAAGGTCTTGCCGATCCGTAGCTTGTCGTCCTCACTGGCGAGGACGCGGGGTTGGGACCCGCAGGTCACCGTGTCCTCGTCCGGCACCTCGATCTGGTCCTGGCCGGCCTCGTCGTCGGGGGCGTAGTCGTCATACAACACTTTCAAAGTGGCCTTGTCGTCCTCAGTAGAGACCACCTCGGTCACGGTGGCATAGAACCACGTCACTGTTCTTTGATCATCTTCATCGGCCCACCGGCACCGCACTCTAGACCCCACTCGCCACCCGCCAATTGGAGGCAGGTGCGACTCCGGCGCCTCGTGCCGCCGGATGGCCCGACACCTGAAACCTCTTCGTTCCCCCCGCACGCGGCACTGCGCGCAGGGCCCCCGCAGTGCACTGCCATTCGCGCCGAGCAATAATAACCCGTGGCCCAGGCTCCGCTCCGTCTCGTGCGCGTACTGGCCCCCGGAGAAGGCGCCCGGCGACGCCCGGTTCCGCCGCTCCAAGGAGACGGGGTCGCAACCTAAGGTCACGGCGGCCGTCGCGACGCTCCGCGCGTCTAAGGTAACCGGCCGGGTCCGCGGCTCGCCATCAGAAGCCACGCGCGGCCGCCGCGGCGGCGGCGGCGCGCCCTTGCCTCTCGGCAATTTCGCCCACAGCCGGTCGCCATCTTTTAACAAATCCGCCCGGTCCGACTCCTCCTCCAAATCCCCCCGGAACTTGGCTAACGAAGGAGGCACGATGCAGCACACGCGGGCCCGTCGAGCGCTGAAGGACGTGTCGCCGCGTTTTCCGTCGACGTCCGGCTCGTCCTCCGAGTCGCTGGACGCCTTGCGCGTGGCCGTCACGCCGCCTCGTTTCAGTGAAGCATCAATGCGCGGCCAGCCCGTCCGCAAGGGTAGGAGAATTAGAGGCCGCTCCCGTTCGGACGTCTTCTCCGGCAAGGACCGGATGATGCGATCGTCACCGGAAAACGGGCGACTGGCAAAGGCCTCGCCGGCCCCGCAGAACGCCAACTGCGCGGCCCACAGCTCCTCGGCGGCGGCGGGGTCCGTTTGCAGCGTGTCCTCTCGATAGGCGCACCGCGGCGCGGAGATCGCGCACGACCCGAACCCGGCCAAGGCCGCCGCGGACAAATCGCGCCGCGTCCCCGTCGTGGGAAAGAAGCTCGGCGCCGCCAGGTGCAGGCCCTTCAATTTGTGGGCCACGTCGCGCCACGTCTCGTAGGCTCGGGGCGCGTACCAGAGCCGCGCGCCGTGTTTTGTGGACCCCACCTCCAGGACCTCGCCGCCTTTGCACTTCAAGCGGCGCTCGACGGCGCGCGCGGACGGCGGCGACGGCGCGGGTAAGGCGGGCAGGGTCGGTAACAACACGGACGAAGAAGTACCCTCCACGAACGTGCCCTGGGCGTGCTCGAGCTGCACTAAATCTAAGCGTCTTTCGGAAGCCACGTCCGCAGAAGTGGACCCAACGACCCAGCTCCGCTCACCGACGTCGACCTCGCCCTTCAGAAACTTGGTGAGGGGCGGCGGCCGCGCCTTGCCTTCTACGAGGGACGGCACCGCAGCGAACACCGGCTCGTCCCCGATGCCGGGCGCGTCCAGCGGTCGTCGTGATAACGCGTCCACGTCGTCTTTCGCGTCCGCAACGTTGTTGAGTTGGTTCAAATTCAAGTGGGCCCGCTGCGGCCCGTCGACCACCTGGCGCCGTCGACCGCCGAGCCAGGCGTCCTTGGCCCGGGCCTCCTCGGAATCGTCCGGTTCCCGCGCTGCATAATACCAGGCGAGGACGTCCCCCAGGGGCCTCGATAGCCCTCGGGCGACCTCTCTTGGACACGCCTCGAGCCCGCGGCCCTCGTTCTCATCCAGCAACGCGACGGCCTTCTCCCGGTCCTTTGGCGACAAAGCGCCCCTCGCGCCCAAAGCCCACCGCAGCTCCAACGCCCCGGGCCCGTTCACGCCGTTCCGTCGCTTCGCCAGCGAATCGAGGGCGTCCTTGCACAGCTGGCCGGCCTTCGCGGGGTCGGTCTTTTTGTTCAGGGCGCAGGCGCAGGCGTCGTCGTCCGCGATGCGGTTTCGCGCGTGCTCCGCGCAGATGTCCAACGATGATGCTTGACTCGGTTCGTACACCCGCCTGTGGAAGTCGTTCGAATTGCGATCTAAGGAAGCGTCCCGGGCCTCTAACCGTAATGCTTCGGCGGGGTCCCAGGGCGGCACGTCCACGACCCAGCCCAGGGTACTCGATTCGTCGGACTCGTAGCCGCGCTGGGAGGCCAGGAACGGCGCCTGGGGCGCGAGCTTCTTCCGCGGCACCGGGCGCTTCGCGGCCGACGGGCGCTTCTTAGGCATCGGTAGATCCTCCGGGTTCTCCAGGCACGCGCGGCCCTTTTTGGCCCTACAATTCACGCACGTGCCGCACCGATTGGCGGAGCCCGACCGGTCCCGCCCCTGGGACGCGCCCTGCAAGGCGAGCGACGCCGCCGCGGCCGCGGGTCGTTTGCGCGAGCGCGTCTCGCCGTCCTCGCTCTTCGTGGAGCCGCTTCGCGGTTTTGTAGTGGGTCTATCGGTGTCGCCCGGCATGCCCCGCCGCAGCGGTTCGGCCACCAACTCCTGCAACGCCGCAATGTGCGCGTTGGACGCCGACATGCTGCACGCGGCGTAGTAGCCGCAGTGGGACTTGAGCGCGTGCACTACTTTCCCTCTTCCTCCATCACTGACCGCGGACTCCGGCAGGACCTGGTCGAGGCCGCACACGCCGCATCTCGCACCGACGCCGCCCCCCGGTAAGGCGTAGGCCTCGAACTGCCGCCGTTCCGTGCCGTCCCGGTCGATGAACACGTTGGCCACGAAGCCGCCGTCCGCGGCAGCCACGCGCACGTCGGCGTCCACGGCGTCCTGGACGTCCCTGACCGGATCAAAAGGCTTCGCCAATTCCTCCTTCTCCTTGTCCGTCAAAGCTTCGTCCATCCTTAGAGCTCTTAGCTGCGACGGCCGCGCCTTCGTCTCGCCCCCTCGAGCGAACCTTACTAACAACCACGACCCCGCCGTCTGCTTCACGACCACGCCCCTCCGTTGCGGATCGTTGGCGCAGCACACGGGCTGGCCCGGGCCCAGTCCGGCGGCCGCGGACGGCGGCTTTGATAAAACGGGCCGCGGGGGCTTCTTCTTCTTCGGCGGCGAGCGCTTCTTCGTCGCCTTCTCTTCCGGTACATCGTCCTGGGACTCGCTTCGGGCGCGCTCCCTTACTTTCCTTGCCCGTTCCACGTAGGACTTGCGCGTGGACTCCTCGACGGCCCGCCACATCTCGGACAAACGGTTGCGCACGGCCCGGTCCAAATCGCCGGGGTGCTCCGCTCTTACCGAAGCTCGATTATCCTGCGCGAAGAGCTCGGACGGGCGCAGGAAGCGCTGCCCCGGCGACGGGGGCGTCTTGTTGTTCTCGTCGCGCGGCACGAGGGGTTGTGCAAAAGTGTCCTCGGGCGTGACCTCGTGCGGCTTTTGGTCAAAGGTCTCACTCAGTTCGCCCTCGAGCGCGTCCGCCAAGAAGCGCTCCTCGACGAGGGAGACGCCGCGCTCGCGCTCCTCGCGCTCCTCGATGGAGGGCTTCCGCACGATTAAGGCGGAGAGCGGGGCGTCGTCGCTGTCCTCGCTGATGACGGAGTTCCGGTCGTTCGTGGTCTCCGTCTCCGGGGCGGGCTCGGCCATTTTTGTGCCGCTTGACTGGATTTTGGCGCCGGGGCTGGGCGCGCGCTTAAACTTTTAAGCGAGGCGTCAGCGCTGGCTTCGCGTGGCAGGGGGGGATCGTTGGGACCCGGGCTGCCGACGGTGACGTCGGCGCTGAATATACTGACCGCTATTTGCTCGTTCGATGGCTTTTTCAGCCGGGGCAAATAAAGTGCCGTGCCGCTCGTAGAGCTGCGCGCCGGAGCTTCTCAGCGAGGAGCGGGCCGCAGCGATGCCTAGAGATAGGCCCCAGCACTAAATATCGCACCAGAGCGATCTCTGCGGCTGTGTACGTCGAAATGCCAGCCTGTTGCGAGCCAAAGATGGTTTTGGCGCCGCGGCGCAGTCGTCCAACGCAACCTTGTAATGCCTACCCGGCGTGTGATCAGTGATCCACGCTGTCCTCTTCTTTCAAAATGAAAATGAAAAAATTCAGGTCCGGGCGTGTGCCGCGGCGCGCGTGCGCATTAACTCGGGACTGCGCTCTCTGGCTTGGCGCCTGGACTCGACTGTCCCTCTCTAAGCTCCCCGCGCGCGCATGCGCCGCTCTCGGAGGTGTAGCGACCGGCCGCGAGCGGGCGCGCGGCTCGCGAAGGCCTCCGCGAGCGCACACGTGCCTCCGCTCCCCACCGCACGCCATCGCCGCGCAGGCCACATACAATAAGACCGAGAGCGTGCAAACCAGCGAGAAAATTAGGGGTCTAGGGTGCGCCGGGCCGGCGGCCGGCGCCAGACACCGCTCACGCCTGGTGGTTCGTGCTGCCCTGGGGGTTGTTCTTGATCAGGTACGTCGCGAGCCACTCCACGGGGTTCGGCGGCCGCTCCTTGACCAGCGCGCTCATGCCGTCGAGCAGGACCGGTACTACAGTGGTGTCGAGGTATGCCCGGATGGGCAGGCTTTGGACGTGCATCGCGTTCTGCACGTCATCGTTGGCCTTCAGCGCGGCCGCTACGTCCGCGGCGTCGGGCGCCTGGACCTGCGGGGATTTGCGTTTTTTTGGCACCGCGTCTCGGGCTGGGAGTTCGGCTGAGTCGAGGCAGCGCTTGAATGGGCGCGTCTCGCGATGATGGCGCGCAGTTGAGGCGTTGCGTGTGCGTGTGGCTGAGTCATTCAAGTCTTGTGTGGCAGGCGCGCGCCGCATTAATGCTAATGCTATTCGCAACTTCTTGGACACTGGCTCCACCTCTGGTGCCGGGGCGCTTTCCGTGATGTCTTTCGTGTCCTCGTCAGCCATCGTCTCTCTATGCGTGTAGCTGTCGAGATAGGTCGCTGTCGAGATAGGTCTAGCGCTTAAAGCTGCTTTAAAAGCTGTTTTTGCCGGGTACAAAACCCGCACGTTAGGACAGACAGCCATAGAGTCCTGCATTGTTCCAGCCACCTGGACGCCTGCCGAACGGCAGCTGCAACGATGCTTGGCGCGTAAACACTTCGGGCGCGCGCAGCTTTTTTGTGCCGCCGCATGCTCTTTGACAGCGCGAGGAGAGTCACGGGCGCACCGCCGGTGCGCCGAGGCAGGAGCCACAGACGAAGTTCTGCGCATAGTTTTCATAACTACAGCAGTCCAGCATAATCACGGCATAGCATGGGTGCCAAGCAGCTGAGCCCCATCTTGTCACAAATGGCCCGCGAGGGCCCCTACGCCTTCAAGTTCCAGGGCCTGACGCTGTGGCTCGTGACGAAGAACGCCGACGCCCAGGCCGCCATCGATGGTATGAACCCGAACTGCCCCCGCTACGAAGCGCACGCCACGCTCCACTACAACACGGGGACCGACGAGGCCGCCGCGCGCCAGAAGTTTTCAAAGCTTCGCGAGCGGCTCCGGGGCCAGGGACCGCTGGACCTAAAATGCGGCCCACCGGAATATTGGGGGGACCACCCGCCCTACGATATGCGGGCCATCGGGCTGACCCACGAGCGGTCCGCGGAATTGGACTCGTTGCACGCCACCGCCGCGGCCATCTTTGGACTGGGCCCGTCGTCGTCGACGCCGACGCCGCACACGTCGTTGGTGTACGACTGGCTCGGCGCGCCGGCCGTCAACCAAGATGTTGTGGACGAAATCCGGGCAAGGTGGCCGGCGCTCGGCGGGTCGGTGCGGTTCGAGGGACTGGCGCTCGTGGACATGCGCGACGCGGCCGTGGGCGAGTGGAAGGTGCTGGACCGGATAGACTTCGAGACCACCGCCTGAGACGGCGACCCCCTGTTGTGTAATAAAAGCAAGTATACCAGCCTTGTGGCACCACTCCGAGTGCCGCCCGATTCGCGCGCGAACCCGACACGAGAGCCAGCTCGGGCCTTGTTGGATGGCCACACTTGCGCGCTGGGCGTGATACGGTGCCTTTGAGCTGTGGAAGCGGTCCAGCGGGTCCATCCGGGCTGCCGCAAAGCGCGACGGCCGCCGCGGTGCTCTCTGGCAGCACGAACACTGCACTTAACAAGGGGCAGCATCTCATAAAACAACCACGATGCCGCGCTACTGGGCATTCTACGCACTCATGCGCACTGCAAGCGCGGATTATCCCTGCGCCAGCGCGTACTACCGGGGCCAAATCATCGCAAAGCGCCGGATCGTCGCGGGCGCGCGGGGCCGCGTCGCCTACGTCGCGGGGCTAGAACACACCGGCCACCATCTCTGGCACGACGGCGTCTTCCGACAACCGGGCCCCTGGCGCGACGCGCGCCACGCGTCACTCATCGAAACCGGAAAACGTGCCAAGACCTGCACCGACGACGAGGCGTTGGGGCGGGCGCTGCGCGAGGACCTGGCGTGCGCCGGCAATAAGGACGTGCTGCTGCACCTGCCGAGCTGTTCTTACCCGTGCGGGAGCGCGGGCGCCACATGGCATCCGAATTTGCTGTGGCTCGCGGCGGCGACCGAGGCGGCCGGTTTTGATTTTCGGGTCATCCTCGCGACGCGACTTCCGGTCAATATCGTGCAGGACGCCGACAACGCATTCGCGGAGGGGCGTATCATCGCACTTGCGCGCTCGTGCCGGCGGTTACACAGTCACCTTCAGTGCCTGGACCCGAGGTTTCTATTTTGCGCGCCGTATCCAGAAGCCTACGCAAACGTGACGGCGCTCTCCCGTTTTTTGGGTGTGGACGTGCGGCCGGCGCTCGCCATGAGCTTCCACGAAAGCGCCCGCGACGACGCGGGCGCCCTGGCGCGGGCCGGGACGCGCGCGCGCGCGGCCTTCGGGCGCCTCGAGAGCTGCTCGCGGATGCTCGACGCGTTTTGCGCGGTCGCCACGGGCCCAGGCGCCGGGGTTTCGGGGGCGCCGCCGGGACCCGCGGCCGCATGCCCCGCATTGCTGTAATCGACATGTTAGTTTCTGCTCCGGATCCCCGGATAGCACCCGCCCGGGCACGCAGCGCACTCGCGACCAGCTTGGCTACTAGCAACACGCGTCCCGGCCAGGCGGCCCTTTGTTTTAGCTATTTTTAGCGGCCAGGCTTAACGCAGGCCGACGCCGGACTCCAACGCGAGCATAGGCAAGCACCCGCGGCACCAGAACGTGTCCACACGTCCCGGACGCACAGATCCGACGGCCACACCTTCCGGTCGCCAGCGCGGCGCCCAAAAGCGCCGCACAACCCAAGAGGGCAGCCAGGCAGCAGCACCAGGCAGCAGCACCCCCGAACGCTGCGGCACTCACAAAAGACAACCATGCCGCTCAAGCCCTACGCGAAGCCCGAGGGCCGGGAGCGCTACTTGCTCCCCCAGATGAATTTTGTAGACCCTGGTGCCGAGGCGAAAACGGCAAGACCGCGCCTCCCAAACAAGGGCCTCCACGTCGTGAGTATTGACGTGGAGGACGAACTCCGGAAGCGCCGAAAAGCCGATCAGTTAAGAGCGCAACTCACGCGGGGGCAGTCCCGAACAATTGATGGTTTCCTCCTCTTGGACGCCTGCGGCGTCGAATTTCCGGACGAAGGTCATAGAGCGGACATTTCCGGAAGGGGCGCGACGGAAGTATCACAGAGCGACCTGGACTACTTTCCGAACTTAGCGATGGTCGACGCGTCGGACAACCGCTTGTCATTGGAACCGTTCGGTGCGTTACCGAGGCTCAAGGATTTGCGCTTCGCGGCGAACGCGTGGTCCCAGTGTCTACAACTGCCAGACACGGAGTGGTTCCCTCGCTTACTTGTCTTGGATCTCTCCTACAACCAGGCTTCATTAGAGGGCATCGGCCAACTGTCCACGTTGCCGCGATTAAGGGACCTCGACTTGACCGGGAACGGGCTCGAGGACGTGCCGTCCTCGAAAGTGTGGGCGCTGTTTGCGAGTCTAGAAAAGCTGTCGCTCGAACGGAATAAGTTGAGAGGCGAGGGCCACTGCCTAACGTGTGTATCGAGTTGCCCGCGGCTGCGCGAATTGAGTTTGGCCCACAACAAATTGTGGGGCACGCCGACCATTGATCAAATGGCCCTGGAGACCCAATTGGACCACACGGAGGTCCTCTGTGAGTTAGTGGCGTTAGATCTCGCCCATAACCGGATCGAGAGCCAGAAGGATATCGACGACTTGACCGTACTACCCAAGCTTGAGCAGCTCGCGCTCTACGGGAACCCTCTTCTTGGTGTTACCGGCGAGGACGCGACCGGCGAGACCGTGCGCACGCTCGTCCAGGCCGCCACTACCCAGCGCGACGGCTGGACCGCGCGGGCGCTGGACGTGACTACGGAGGTGCCGCGGAAACGGGCCGCCCGCGGCACCCCGGGCGCCGCGGCCGGCGCGAAGTGCGACCGGCGCTTCGAGCGCATCGGCGCCAAGCGTGTGGCGGAGGCGCCGATCCCAACGGCGGCGCAGTTCCGGGAGAAGGGCCACCGGGCCCTGGTCGACGCGCTCGAGCGCGAGGCCGGCCGCAAGCCGCGGAGGAAGAAGGTCGTGGCGCCCGCGCCTCCTGCGAAGGACAACGACCCGACCTTCTTCGTCACCGCGTTACAGGACGACGACGCGCTCGAGGAGGCTTTACTCGCCGACGAGATCTACGACGAGGAGTACGCCGACGAGGACCCCGTCGTGGCGCCGTCCGTCCTCGCGGCGCGCGCCATCGAACCAGCTAGACGGTCGGACCCGGCGAAGCTGCGGTCCGCGTTGCGAGCGTTGAAATTCGCCCTGGACCACCCGGCTACTTTACATACCGGGGCGCCGACGCGGCGCGGGGGCGCGGTGCCCGTGGCCGCGCGCGCGACGGCCGCCTCGGTGGCGAAGCGCGTGCCGCGGCAGAAGTACGCGCCCAAGGCGCGGCCCGCGGACAACCCCTTCCTGGCGCCCGAGGGCGACCTCCGGCGGAACGCCCGCCTCGTGCAGGCCGAGGCGCTCCAGGAGATCGAGTCGGTCCTGGACGTCCTGAACCGGGACGTCCTCCCGCCGCCCGGGGGCTACGACTCAGCAGCGGACGGCTCGGACTAATATGTAATCATACAAACAGTCTTAGGTCGCGGCGGTGGCGTGGAGATCCGGCTCCACCTACTTGACGTCAATCCTCCTCGCTCGCAAGAGCCTTAAGATCCACGGCCCGCGGCTGCAATAGCGTCTGGACCAGGTCCTCGACCGGCTCCAGCTCGCTCCGATCTACTAAATCGTAGCGGAGCGCGACGTTCAGGAACGCCTTGAACGCCGCGTTCGCGGCCTCGGTGCGGCCCGCCTGCGACACGGCCGAGAAGTGGTTGTGGTAGAGGTGCATCCAGCACCGCAGGAGCCGGCCGCAGGCCCGGCGCGCGCCCGGTCGGAACCCGGCAGGGAAGGCCCCGCCGTCTTCGTCCGGAAACAGCCCCCGGTCGCGGCAGGCCTTTGTAAAGGACGAGAACGTGCGCGCGACGTAGTCGGCCGCCGCCAGGTCCGTATCTTCCTCGTCGTCGTCGTCGTCCGGGTCCCAGGCGTACGTGCGATCCCCGGCGGACGGCGGGTTATCCCCGCACTTCTCCCGGCACTTCGCGTCGAGCCCGACCTTCTCCCACAGCCCGTGCAGGTCGTTGAAGGCCTCGACGACGTGGATGTCGATCCACAGGTCCTCCTCGCAGCCGGCCGGCGCCTCGACGGCGTTGTCGGGGCCGAGCGCGCGTCGCCGCGCCGCGGCGTCGGCGCGCAGCAGCGCCCGCAACGAGCCGGGCGAGCCCACGCGCTTCAGGAGGAACGCCGATCGCGTCTGCTTTGGTTCCGGCGTGCGCGGCGGCGTCGTCGTGGCGTTGTTTCGAGTTCTGACCACGGGTGGCGTCGGCAAATTCATGCCGCGCGGAGGAGGCCGTCTTGTTGGTGTTGGTGCTGCGTTTGCGGGATCTTCCCCGTCACCGGCGCATTGTGCGCAGCCAAAGGCGTTCCCCATGGGTCACGCTGTGTGCTCTGTGATGTGAGGAATGCTGGTCTCGCACGTCTTAGAGCGGTGGACAGGAAGATTTGGGCGCAAATCTGGCCGCCACGTTTTGCTGTGGGCTTAAAATAAAGCAAATGAGATGGCTCTGAGGTAAACCCGTCCATAAAACCCGTCATGGATGGGATTTTTTGTTTTGGTAGGCTCAGGCGCGCAGGACTCGCGCACAGCCTATCACACTTACCAGACACCGGTGTACCCATCTATCTTCACAAGAGCCGCGCAAAGCTTCGCAGAGCAGGACTTGGTGAAGGAGAGCATGGCGCCCAAGCCGCCCGCGCGCGGCCCGGCACCCGTGCTGATGAAAGACAAGGAGGTCGACGCGCTCTACGAGCTGTTAGGTTGGGTGCAGGACGCGCTCGCGGGCGTGCCGTGGACGCTCACCGGCGGCAGCGCCCTGGGCGCCATCCGGTCCGAGTCCATCCTGTTCTGCGACGACGACGTCGACCTCGCGATCATCGGCCGCGAACACATCGGCCGCGCGCGCGCCGCCCTCAAGGCATGCCCGGGCGCCTACTACGCGGAGGCCGGTGGCCGCAAGGGGCTGCCCTGGGACCGCGTGCGCCACAGGAACTCGCCGCGGGCCTGGGTCGACGTGTTCCTGCTGGTCGAGTACGCCTCGCTCGCCGAGTTAAGGAGAGCGGTCGGCACGAGGCGCAACGGCGAGGCCCAGGACCCGGACGAGGTCGCACGCGCGACGGCGTTCTGCGCATCATTAGCAAACGACGCCTGGCCCCTTTACCACTTCGGGGAATTGGACGAGCGCGGCGCGGGCCTCGCGATCCGCCGGTGGCCGCGCGAAGTCGTCCTGCGGGACGAGCTCCCGTTCGGCGCGGCGTCCTCAAATTTCGGGCCGCTCTCGAATCTACCGCTGCCGCCGCTGCCGCTCTCCTATGTCGTGCGCGCGTTCGGCGCCGACTGCATGGCCGTCTACTACGTCGAGCCGGAAGCGCACGCGCCGGGCACCGAGGGCCGACTTTCGGAGACGACGCACAAGCAGCCGCTCCGCGAGGAGCATTATATGCCGGTCATGCCGGCGGCGCGCCGTCGCCGCGTCGCGTCGACGCACGACCGGGCCGCGCTCAAAATCAAACTGGCGCGCATGGCGGTGGCCGAGGGCACCGCCGTGCCGGCGCTCGAGGCCGTGCTCGTCGTTTCCAACGGGCCGCGGGGCGAGGCGCTCGCGTCGGAGTTCGCCGACGTGATCATCTACCACTACGCGGTCGGCTGGGGCGCGGCGCTTGACGCCGGGGACTGCGTCGCCGCGGCGACGGCGCGGGGGTGCCGCTTCGTGGCGGTCGCCGCCGCGGAGCCCGACCTCGGCGCACCGGGGCCCGAGACGTTTCTGAGACGAGCGTGCGCCGACGCGGGCGTCGAGCTCGGCGTCTTCGGCGTGGCCACGATCGAGCACGGGCCGCTCCTGGACGCCATGCTCGAGGCCAAGGGCTACCGACGGTGGGTTATTGGTGGGAACGCCGAGGGTCTGTTCGTGCCGCTGCCGCCCCGCAACGCGCTCATCGCACCGGCCGAGGGGCTTCTGGCGACGTACGTTGATGCTGGACCGCTCGCGGGCCTCGGCGTGCGCGTCACAGCGCTCGAGCATCCGTCCATTGACGACGTGCGCGCGTTTGCGGCGGCGTGGCCGGCGGCGCCCGCCGGTCCGCGACCCGGCGATTATTTGGTCGTGTTGTGCGCCGGCGTCGGCTCGAGACTCGGCGCGGCGACGCCGAAGTGTTGCGTTGATGTGGGAGGCGCGACGATCTTCCAGCGGCTCTGCGGCCACGCAAAGCGCAATGGCGTGCGCGCCCTTATTGTTGTCGTGGGCTTTGAAGTGGACACCGTGACCGCTCACGCGCGAGCGGCGTGTTCCGCGGCGGGCCTCGCAGCGCCGGCCATCGTCACAAACGAGGGCTACCGGACAACTAACACTTCGAAGTCACTTTTGCTCGCCGTGAAGGCCGTGCCGGCGCTGGCGCGGACGGGCTTCCTGCTCACGGACGGGGATCTCGTGTTGAGCGATGCTGCGTTTGATTTGGTGGCGCGCTTCCCGGGCACGTGTGCAGCGGTGGCGCGGCCGTCGCCGCTGGAGTTTTCGTGCGACGACGAAGAGGCCGTCCGCGCGCATCTCGTCGAAGACGTCGTCGTCGCGATCGGCAAAAAAGTTTCGCCCGGCGCGGCCGGCGAGTGCGTGGGGCTTTACTCGATATCGGGAGCGTCCTTCCTTGCGGCGCGCTTGGACGTGTTCCTGAAACGAGCGAACGACCAGGATTACTACGAAGACGCGTTCCAGGCCTCGCTCGTCGATAACGGCCGCCTTGACATGCGAGTGATCGATGTTACTGGAATGGGCTGCGTCGAGGTCGATACGCCCGAGGATCTCTCAGCGGCGCGCGCGCTCGCGGCTCCGGCGACGGGCGCGCCTGGGCATAGTTCCTCTTTACCGCCACCGCCGCCCGCCGATCCGTCGTCGTGCGCCGATGCGCCGCCGCCACCACCACCCACCGACGATCATTTCTCTCTGGAGAAAATGCATCGGGACCTCGACGACGTCGAGACGCGGACCGCGCGTGCTCGCGAGTTGTAACATATCCCGTCGACGGGATATGTTATACGCCACTCCCAGATAGGAGGACCTCAATTCAGGCACTTGCCTGCACATCACCGGGCAGCTGCTCCAAAGAAGGCCACAGTTGTTGCTGTGTCGGCTGCTGCCTTCTTTCTTTCGTGACGCCGCCGCGCATCTTTTTGGGGCTGGCGCAAGTGATGTGATGATGTGTTGGTGGCTGAGAGCTCTACTCGGAGACCCGTACGTTGTTAACGTTTTAGAACACGCAACGTGCGAAGGTCCAAGTTGGCTTCAGACGACTGGTGCCTTTGTTGATTCGCACGTAGACAACAATTACGAGTACGGGCTTGGTGGTTTTACGACGCGGTCAGAACCGGCAAGTGACTTCAGCATTGTGAAATCGCTCTCGCATTCGGTTTTTCTCGTCGGAGTCCGATCCCGACCCAGACTCGGAATCCGAGTCGGATTCCGACTCGGATTCCGCATCGACCTTAAAATCCCCGTCTTCGCTATCGAGGCTCTCGTCCGCCAAACTGTCGTCGTCCATCAGAGCCGCTTCACGACCCGTGCCATGGCAAGCAAGGGCTTTGTCCGCCCCATCATTAGCGCCGTCGTATTAGCTACCCCCCTTAGACAGGGAGCAAACCTTGAACAGTCCATCGGCCGCTGCCAACGCCAGTGTGAACTCAAACTTTCAGGGACGTCCCACCCCGCAATAGTCTGCAGTTATGCGTGACAGGGTCATGCGTCGTAGACCGACCTCTCCCGGGTGGTGAAACAACTCGAGTATATAGACACGTGTGTTAGCCTCCGCGCGCGTCTACGTCTTCTGGCTGGACAACGTGGGTTCCAGACGACTCCCTAGCGGCCCTCTTAATGTCTTCTCCGCTAACCTTAACGTCAAACGTAACATCGTTGATGGGATCGGATGATGCGAGCACGTGGACGTTGGTGGATAGTTGGACAGAGCTCCGCGGCTTCGGCCCTGGCTTCGATGGTTTGTAACGTGTGCATATTCATCTCGTCGCCGTCAAAATCTGCGTTGTACGGCGTGGTCGCCATGACGTTTAATCTCACGAGTGCCGGATTTGACCTCCGTGTGGAAGTGCCGTAGTTGACCTCCTATCTGGGAGTGGCGTATAACATATCCCGTCGACGGGATATGTTAGTTGTTCCGCAGCGCACGAGCAGAAACGGACGCAGCCAACGCCTGTCTCGCCCGCGGGGTTTGTAGTGAACTAATTTATGTTGTCTTATCCCTCGACGACGCCGACGCGAGCTCCGCGAACGAGCGCCCCAATGCGTCGGCGACGAAGTCCTCGTCGTTCGAGAGCCCGGAGACGAAGGTGGCCCGGGCCTTCGCGCCCTCGCGCGCGTTCGACGGGACGACGGCCGCGCCGGCCCACGACAACATTTCGTGGTCATTTTCCGCGTCGCCGAAGGCGCAGACCTCCTCCGGCTTTATCCCTCGGCTCGCAACGACCGCGTCCAAGCCTTTTGCTTTGGACGTGTCCGGCTTGACAACCACGCTCTCAGGCCCGCCGGGCAGCTGGATCGTCGACGGCTCGCAGCGGAGGCCTTCGGGCGTGACGGCGCGCACTGCCGCCAGGAGTTTGCCAGAGCCGTCGTCTTCCCCTGTTCCGACACAACGGACCCAGTTTACTCGCTCCGCTGCCGCGACGGTGGCGAAGAAGTCGTCGACCGGTGTCTTGCCGGCCAGCATTCTCTCGAAGAAGTAGGGATTACATCGTTCGATGGTGTCCAGGTACGTCTGACTGGAAATCGCAACTCCAGAGGCAGCGTTGATCTCCGCGGCAAACGAGACACCCCCTGGCACCGCGCTGGTTATTTGCCCGAGTGCCTCTGCAACGACGCCTCCCAGCGCTACGCATTCGAAGACGAGCTCATCGAATGCGTCGTCGGAGGTGCGTGCATAAGCGACAGCTCCGTCGGAACAGACCAACGCCTCCACACGAGCGCCGCGCTGCTGCAGCGTCGTTGCAACGATCTCTGCATGAGCTTTACCACGCCCAGTAGCGATGATGACCGTCCCGCGAATGGCGAATTTTGCCAGCGCGGCCGCGGTGGCGTCCGTCACGACGCCCTTGCTGTTGCATAGCGTGCCGTCAAGATCTAGAGCGATCGCGCGCAATTTTCGAGGTCTGCTTGCGAATGCGCGCGCCAGCGCCAGCGTTGCCGTGATCCTGAGCATTGCTGCCTGGCACTGCAGTGATCCAATCTTGCAGTGCGCCCAAGTACACGTCAAATGCTGGCACAAGCGTTGACGTGCAGAACGTATGTACACTTTGCGAATGCGTGCGTGTAAGCGGCGATTCACACGCGCCGTGCTGTGTATTGGCAAAGAGGCTGGGCCTCAAAAGTGGCCGAGAGCCGCTGGCTATAAATGCAAAATCAAAATTGTAAGCGTGCCTTGAGCCTTGAATCTACTCCTACTTGAGCTTTAAGGGAAATCTGAGCACCGCGCCGCACGATGCCCCGCACGCTCGACGCCGCGCCGCCAGCTTCCTATTTCGATTGTGCCAGCCCATTGCATCGTTCGACCAGACTTCTTTGCCTGCCATTGATGGTGCTCGCATCGATCCAACGCACCAATCGATGATGCACGGGGCAGCCCATATGATGCTGCTGCTGGCCGCAGCCCACGCGCTCACGGGTCGCGAGGCCGACACTACTCAAGATGTCAAACCGTACTTCCCGCACCCACCTCAAACCAACTGCTACGCGGGCGAGGGCCACGGCCGCCTCTACGCCGAGGGAAGTGGAGCCTCTTTATCGAGCTTCACGGCCTTTGCGTCAATTAAAGTTAGTGGCTGCCGGCCCGCGCAATTGGGCGCCGCCGGCTACAATAGGACAGCACCCTGGTACGCGCGGGGTTGCTCCCTCCTGAACGCCGTGGCAGCCGTGATGCCCGGACCGGCGTGGGCCCTGGGCGCGATGAAAGAAAGAAGGCGCTTCGTGGGCGCGGACAAGTTCGCCCGGTTGAAGGCGGCGGCGGCGGTCCGGCCCATTTCGCCGACCATGCGCGAGGCCGAGCGCACATTGACCGCCGCGCGAAGAGCGGGGGCCCGCGCAGACTGGGGTCTATCTATCTCAGAAGATGGTTCTGTGCATTTTGGGGCCGGGTTAAGGGTCTATGGGAGTGAGAAGCGGGGCGTGCCCCAAAACACGGTGCGGGCCGTGGGCGAAGCTACAGTTTCGGGTTCGTCGCATTTGTTTGACGACAAATGGCACGACGTCGCCGCGATCCGACGGGTCACGTCGTCCACCACGTCCACGCTGGAGGTCTGGGTCGACGGGGTTCGGGAAGGTCTGGTCGAAGGCGTCCAGGGCGACGGGTTTGATGGCGGTGGTGGCGCTTTGGCATTACACGACGCCCCGGCGCGCGTGCCTCTGGGCCAGTTGTTGATGGGCTGTCTGCGCGGGGCGTCCGTCGTGGGCCACGCGTTTGATGAAGATGTATTACACAAAGCTTTTACTGCCGACGACTTCGCTACTTATTTACGGAACGCCGCGGGTTCTCGACGCGTCCAGCGGGAGTACCCCGTCTACTACTCGGCCCACACGGATTCGGGTTCCCGGGAGATGGCCGAGCTTTTTTTGGGGAGTCTGGTGACGAATTCGCGGCGGGTGGTGCCCCGGGAGTCGACGGTCGACGCCGCGCCCGCGTCCATGGCGCAGCGCTTCGGGACCAAGATCGCGCTGATCAAGGAAGCATTGGACGCGCAGGCCGCGGATTCGTACGTCATCATAACCGAAATCGACGTGCGCTTCTTCGGGAACGGGAGCATGCCCATCGCTGATTTGGTCGACGACGCCCTGGAGCGGTGCGGCCCCAAGTGCGACGCGGTCTTTCAAAGGGAAGACGACCATTCTTTACATAGGAACATGGGCTTTATCGTGTTACGGGTGTGCGCCGAAGTGCGCCACTTGTTCGAAGCTGTGGGGCTCGCGACGGCGGCCGCGAAAACGCATAGGGGCGGCGTGTTCCGGGGCCCGAACGTGCCCCAGGTGCGAGGCATCACGCCGGCCACGGACCAGCAGATTGTGAATGTGGCCCTGTGGGAGCCCGAGCGCCTCCTCCCGTACGACGACGACTTAATGAGAGGACGCGCGGGTGTATCCCCGCCGGGCGACCGGCCCGTGCTTAAGACCGCTCTCATGCCGGGGCAGGAGGTGGCCACGCGCGGGTACCTGCTGCAGGTGTCCCTGCGGTACAAGAACAAGGCCGGCATGACCCTGTACCACGTGAACGACTACGGCGGCATCCCGCAGCCGGAGCGCGCCCGCTCCGCCAAAATGTCCGAACTGCTGCTGGTGGAGAAGGGCGTCCTCCGGAGCAAGCAGAGCGCCGCGCGGGAGCACGCCAAGTTCGAGGGCCGGCGCGCGCGCATGCTGGGCGAGGCTTCGTATACTCCGCGGCGGCGGGCGGCGGCGGCCTAATTCTTGTGGAATTTTACTCATCCCCCCGGAGCCGCCCCGGGCAGCCCCGCCACGTGTGAACTGAGCGCCGGCGCATCGATGGTGCAAAACCCGCTCGCATATCAAAATAGATACTCCTTGTAATCATCTCATGAAAAGTAGCTACTTAGGCTTCTTTGCGCTCGCCGCGATCTCCGCTTCCAGGAGCGCCTCGCCGTCGACGTCGAGCGGCTGTTTAAACATTGGCTCGACCACCTCCGTGAAGAACTCCGCCCGCTTGATCTCGTAGTACTTGTGCATCTCCTTCTTGATCTGCGAGAGGTCCTTGAGCGCGAGCTGCGTCTCGCAGATGTGGCCCGCCACGCGCCAGTTCACCAGGACGTCGCGGTATTTGCCCGGGGCCCCGCCCTCCTTCAAATCCGAAAATTTGTTCTTGACGCGAACGACGTCCAGACAGGTGCGGACGTAGGCCAGGAAGGCGGCGAGGGCGTAGGGGTCATCAAAAACAACAGTTGACCGCGAGATATCAAGCAGGCTCGCCGCGACGGGCGGCGGCCGGTCGGCATAATCATTCTTTATCTTGTCCTCGGACCGCGTCCGCCCCTTGATGGGGCCCGCGCAATGTTGCGCCTTCACGCCGACGGCGTGGCCGTTCACAAGCGGGAGGGGCCACAAACTTTCGTCGAGGTCCAGATCCTTGGGGAAAATCGCGTAGTTGAAGCGCCGCACGAGCTGCTGCATGATCGCCTGGTGCTTGAAGTCGACCCACTTGGCCGTCACGAAGAGGTACCAGATGTAGGCCTCGTCCGCGTCGCAGCCGGGGTAGGGGTTGAACGCAATGTGGTCCCTGCGCAGCTCCTCGTACCAGAACGGGACCGTCTGCATAATTGGTTCCTGCGTTGTTGTGGTCTCGATGGCCATGAGGTACCCCCAGCGGTCCGTGAGAGTTCGGTACTTGTCAGTGCACTTGCCCATGAGCGCCTTGAGGCGGTCCAGCTGCCCGTCGGAGACGAGCCTCGACTTCCGAAAGTGCCTGTCGACCTCCTCCATGAGGGCGTCGCGCGTGCGGCCGGCGCTCAAGCCGGCGTACATGTCGGCCAGCGCACTGCGGAGCTCCTCGCTGGCCGCCGGGTCCGGCGCCGCCGAGACCGCATTCTTCGCCTCGAGGAAGGCCTTCTGCTGGCCCGCGTCCTGTACCTCCATCCTGCGCACGTCGACGACGTGCTGCAGCGCGTCCCTTCCCTCGCCGGCCATGAGGACGCGCTCAACTTCGTAGAACGTGTGCGCCTTGGCCTTCACCTCGGTAATACGCCTCAAATTCAACCGGAGCTCGCCGACGAAGCCGTCTAGTTCGACGTTCAGTTGCAGGTCGCGGTAGCCCTTTTCGAACGGTTTGCCGAAGCGGTCCTTGCAGCGCCGGATCGTGATGTCGCCCCGGCGGGAGGCGGCCCTCAGCAGCGAGACGGCGAGGCTCAGGTCGCCCAGGGAGTCGAAGATGGCCATCGCTCGCTCGACGTCGACGACACGCGCCACGTCGCCGTCAAAATCGCAATTAACCTTTTCAGTTATTCTGCGCTCTTTCTTCCGGGGGCCCCTTAAGAACTCGCCGCCCGCTTCCTGGACAATGGCTTCGAGCGACTTGATCAGCGCTTCGCCGTGGCGCCTGGCCAGCTCGATCAAATCTGCGGCGGACGCGCCCTCCGACAGATTGCAGCTCGGCGGCTCGTCAGGCGTAAAGTCCTCTTCGAGCCGCCTCGTTTCCGTGAGTAAATCGTCGGCCCCCTGGCGGTCGTCGGCCTCGTATCTTTCCCATGCGACGGCGTAGCCGTGATCGGCGAGACGATGCGCAAATTCTAAGGCATCTCGCACCGAATCGCGCTCGTCGTCTTTTATCGAGGTGGGATCTAGCATGAAACGGTTGAGTTTGTCCGCGACCTTGGCGAGGTCGTCATCGGATGCAGTCAGCAGCTTCTCGAGCTCGCTATCGAGGGTAACCTCGTCGACGCTTACTCCGGCGCCCATCTTGGGCTGTGCTTAGGAGACTCGTTAAGTAGGAGATTATCAGGGGATCAGGGGAAGTTACGCAAGCTTCGAGTCGTCCCCCATCGCGAGGCAGCCTGACTATTCAGCCTTGTGCTTTTTGCCAGTCATCGCGGCGCTGCGCACTATGACTATTCAGCCTGTTTGCGCACATTTTTGCGCACGGGCCAGGAGACGGGTTTCTAATCGCGCCTTCCCACGGATGGATCCGGAGGCAATTCCGGCTTTCGAGGCTTGGGGGGGGCCTTCATGGATCCCAGGGGCGATGGGTATTGCGGGGATCGGGATTAGGGCGCAAATGCGCCTCAAAAACGGTAAAACCCGTGAAACTCGATTAAACGCGATTTTGTTTTGGCCTCGTGCGCAGCCTAAACGCACCCATAGGCAGCCCCAAGCTATTTCCGACCGCCCAAGGGGTCGGCCGAGGTGGTGCGCCAAGAAAAAGCGCGGCAGCACAACATTTCGCGGTGCGCCAAATCGCTCTCCCACCACATGTGGTGCGATACGCGATGTGGGCACGCCCCTACACAAAAATTGGTGCGGACAGTACGGTGGGTATGCCCCGAGCCCCGCAGACAACTTCAAGCGCTCGAAAAGCTGGAAATCATTGCACCGCGACGCGGGACGAATTGAGAGCTTCGAGGGCGCTCCTGCGAGAAACCACGGGGCCGGGGACCGGCGCGGGGTTATAGTCGATGATTTCCGACACTGCAGTGGCCCGAACGGCAGCCATAAGCGGCATCGAAGGGGGTTTCAGCCCGACGTTGCCCTGTAACCGCCACTTCCTGCAACGCAGGCTTCTCCAGACTCCGCGCAGGGGTCCCGAGGGGCCTGAACCCTCTTGTTCTCGAACTGCCTCCGGATCCATCAGAAAGCGGCTGCGCTAGAGCCGATTTGGGGGGCTGTCTCCCCCCCCATTTTTGCGCTGCGCATTTAAACCCGCGACGCGAGGCTCATAAACACAACAATTTACCGTCGTGCTGTCGCCGCGAGCAGTGGCGAAACGGGCCGTCGCCGTTACCGCACCGCCGCCACAGGCAACGGCGAAACGACCGGTCCAAGGTCGCCGTTCGCGGCGCTACGCCGCTATTGGACCTTCCTCGCGCCACGCGAACGCGGCGTAGAGGCCGCACCATAATGATGTGTGCACCATGAGCCTGTCGCCTCTCATAACTAGCAGTTTCCCATTGAGCTTCCGTCCCGGACTCCCTTCGCTCGTCGCGAGACTTCGGACGAGCCTCTCCGAGTCACCCCTGGGGTCAATTTTGTATAAATTGCCTTCTGTCCCTTCGGTCGCGAGAGTTCGGACGAGCGCCGTGAGGACGAGAGGACCGAGGAGGAACGCCTGTGTCATGTTGGTTCTGGTTGGCGTTGATATTGATGCTCTTGGAGGCGGGTCAAGAGATCAAACGCTTATAAAACCCGTCCACAAAACCCGTGGGCAGAGCACGCAACCGGGGAGAGTTATTGCGGAAGCGCCACGTTGCTCGCTGCCAAACCCGCAGGATCGAAGAGACAGCGGTAGCTACCCCCGGGACTGCCACATACGACCAATAGAGACGATGCCACGCACCACACGAGCCCTGCTCCTGCTCTCCTGCTCCGCCGCCGCACTAATAATGCCGACGTATCGGAGGAGGCGACCCAGCTGCCGTGCCGTCGCCGAGGACGTCGACGACGTCCCGGACCTCACGCCGCGGAGCCGGCTCGCGGGCTACGTATTGAACGGCGGCACGGAACCGGCGTTCTCGTCAGCACTAAACGACGTGAAGACCATGGGCGACTTCGTCTGCGCGCGGAAAGGCTGCGATGCCGTGCTCTTCAAGGCCGATACGAAGTTCGACTCCGGTACTGGCTGGCCTTCGTTCTGGGATCCCGCGGACGACGAGGCGGTCAAGCTGGACAAGGGGGGGTTGATGTCCAAGGTGTTCGGGCGCGAATGCAAGTGCCGGAAGTGCGACGGGCATTTGGGCCACCGGTTCGACGACGGCCCGATCCTGAAGTCGGGCAAGCGGTACTGCATCAACGGCGCGGCGCTGCGCTTTCGCGAGGACCTCGAGGCGGGGCCGGTCCCCGACACGTTCCCGGACGCGCCCCCACTGTAAGTATCTAGCCAAAATAGATCTCGATAAGCTTCTCAATATGTAAGCGGTTCGTGCGGGTTTTCCTCGAGCTTCGACGCTCCAGGCGTTGGTGCGTGCCCTCGAGGCAGTGCAGGCAATCGCCACGAGTCTTTTAGCGCCGCTTTGGGTCGAGTTTTGCGGGTTCGGGTTCACTGAATTGCCTTGCAGCTAGCAGCGAGTTGGCAATAAAAAGCCTCCTAGCCCCACGCTGCAGCACCGCTGGACGCAGGACTCGTGAGAGCTACTATGAAGACGTTTACCGCGCTGGCGGCACTAAGCGCGTTGTCGCAAGTGGCCGCATTTGCCCCTGCTAGGCCGAGCACCGCGCTGGTGGCGCCCGTCGCCGCGCCGAGCCTCCGCGCCGCCGTCGTCTTGATGGCCGTGCCCAAATCGCGCACGTCGAAGAAGAAGACTCGGCAGCGCAAGGCGAACTGGTTCGCGAAGGCGAACATCCAGCGCGAGCGCGCGTTGACGTTGGGACGGTCTGTTCTCTCGGAGGGCGAGGGCTCGTTCATCTACAACCCGGATGAGGCGGACGATGATGATGATGATGAGTTTGAGGATGACGAGGAGGAAGAGGAGGACGACGAGGAAGACGCCGACGGCGAGTAAACTTCGTGTATTTAATAAAATTCGAGTACCAGTAGTTACACCACAGACGCCTCCGTCGCCGGCGACGAGTCCGCCTTCGCCCGCCACAGCTCCCCGTACACCCGCGACGAGGCCAGAAGCTCGTCGTGCGTCCCCGACGCGACGACAACTCCGTGCTCGAAGACGACGACGCGGTCCGCGCCCGGCGCGACGGCGCGGAGGCGGTGCGCGACGACCAGAGTCGTGGGCCGCACGCCGCCCCGGGGCGCCAATAGCGCGTCCAGCACGCGGCGCTCCGTCCCCGCGTCCAGAGCTGAGGTCGGCTCGTCCAGCAGGAGGATCGGCGTTTGGGGCTTCACGAGCGCGCGCGCCGCGAGGACGCGCTGCCGCTCGCCGCCGCTTAATCTAGCGCCGCGCTCCCCAACGCGCGCGTCCAAAGCCAGGTCTTCCAGCCCCACGCGCTTTAACGCGTCGACGATCTCCGAGTCGGACGGTGTGGAGCCGACGCGCACGTTGAACGCGACCGTCTCGTCGAAGAGCGTGCCGTCCTGGGCCACGACCGTCGTCCGCGCCGCGTCGGGCCGCCGCGGGGCATCCAAACCGTCCACCCGTACGTGGCCGCCCGAGACGTCGTCGAGGCCGCTCAGCAACCGTAAGGCAGTACTTTTGCCGGAGCCCGACGCCCCGCAGAGGACCGTGAGCTTGCCGGCGGGCGCCTCGAAGCTACAATGGTCGAGCGCCGGCACCTCGCCGTCCCGTCGCGCGCTGACGTCCGCGAAGGTGATGGCGGGCGGTTTTAAGATGGTGACGTCGTCCATATCCGCGGCCGCCTCTGCCGACGCCGCCTTGGCGGCTTGCACGACAGCATCCACGTCCACGAGGCCCTGCCGGATCTCCGAGACCGTGTAGCCGAGGTAGTTCATCGGCTGCGCTAACTGCAACAAGAGCGCATTCACCGCAACCACGTCGCCCACGCTGAACGCCTTGGGGTCCAAAAAGTGCGCTCTCAACGCCAATTTGAGGCACGAGAACAAGCCACACGAGAATATAAGTACCTGGCCCAGGTTCAACAAACTGCCTAAAGCTTGTGAGCCTAGAGACACGCGCTGCGTCTCCCTTAGTATAGAGTCGAAGCGCTTCAATTCCTCATCCTGGGCGCCACTTATTTTGACGGCCTCGTGGTTACTTAACGAATCGACTAACGCCGCGCCGCGCGCCCGATCCAGTGAAGCCAGTCTTCGCCGGCGCATGAGTCGGACATCCACTAAAACAGCGGTCCACAAGGCGTAGCACGCAAAGGTTGCTAACGCAACAAAGGAGTACTGCGACGTGCCGAAGCGCTTCTTCAGGGCACCGACCGTCAGGGAGAGCTCGAGGAAGGTGGGTCCCACCGTGAAGGCCGCCAGACCCAGTAAGCTCCGGAAGCCCCTAACTCCTCGAGAAAACGCCACGGCGATGTCCCCCGTGGCTCTTTTACTGTGCCAAGACGACGGCAGCGCGTGCAAAGAAGCGAACGTGGACCGGGCGAAGGATCTTCCGCTCCCGAAGCTCACGCGCGCAAAACATAAACTCCGGAGCTCGCCGCAGACCGACGTCAGCAGGCGCCCGAGCACGTAGGCGGCGGCGGCCTTGGAGGCAGCGGGCGCCTCCGAGGCCTGCAGCGCGTCCACCACGCGGCTGAGTAAAAAAGGCACGCGCACGTTCAACAACTTCTGCGTCACCAAAAAGGCCACCGCCGCGACGACGAGCGCATGCTGGGGCCAATCGCCCGCCGGCCACGCGTGGCGCGCGGCCGCGGCGAAGACGTCGCGGGCCGAGGCGCGCTGCGGCTTGAGCTCGGCGCTGAACGGCTTGACCGCTGGGGCTGCATCTTTTACGGCTGGCGTTGCATCCGCAGCACCGCCCCGGACGCTGCGGCGCCGTCTCAAGGGCGTGCGGGGCAGTGCCAGGCCCACTGCTACACAGCTGCCAATGACCAGCAAGAGCGCTTGCCGCATGATGAACCGATGAATGCGGAGGCCTGTTTTCCTACTTTTAAGGCAACCTCGTCACCGCTTTGGTGTGCCACGGCTTTACATGTTGTTTACGGCAGTGCGCGGGTTTTATGTACGGGTTTCACACATCAAACAAGCAAGCTTTACACGGCCGCCCTCCGCTCCTGGGCGAAAAGTTCGTCACTCCAGCTCTCTGGAAGTTTCAGAGGACCGCCATCTTGGCCTGAACACGCCTGCGGACTCGCGGCGTCGGTGTGTGTAGCGTTTGCAGCCTCAGCCGCCTCAGCCTCTCCGTGCACACAAGGCACGCCATCGACGCACTAATTAGCGACGGATGGAGGAGGTCCGCGGCCTGGTCAAGGCCCTCGGCAACGCCCAGGCCCCGGAAGCCGTGGCGGACGTCCTCAAGGCGCTGAGCAAGGCGCCCGTCACCGTGCCCATACTGCACGAACTGAAGTGCGGCGCGATCGTCTCGAAGCTAAGGAAACACGGGGATGCGACCGTGGCTAGTCAAGCCAAGGCCCTGATTAAACAGTGGAAGGGTCTGGCGACCGCGGCCGGCGTCCCGCGGGCCGCGCCTCCAGCGCCCAAAGCACCCCCGCCGCCGAAGCACGCCTTCGCCGAGGAGTTGCACGACGCGACGCGTGTTGCCGCGCGGAAGAAGCTCCAGACGACGCTGGGCGAAGGTTCCGAAGACCAGGGGCCGTCCTACCGAGCCGCCGAGACCGTCGAACGGGCGCTGCATGCGAAATGGCCCCATTTGGAGCAGCCGGACCAGAAGCGCGATTATGTCGCTAAACTAAGGCAGCTGAGCTTCAACCTGAAGAAGAACGCGGAGCTGCGCGACCAGATCACCTCCTCTCAATTGTCGCCGGAGAAACTTTTAGAATTAGATGCGGACCAATTGGCAACAAAAGCGGTCCAGGAGGAGCGGAAGAAGATGGCCGACTTCCAGCACGACTCCCGGTCCTTGGATTGGCAGAAGAAGAATTATAATCGCCTGGACGAGTCCATAGGAATTGACAACAAGAAGTGCATGTACCCCTGCGGCAAGTGCAAGTCCACCAAGGTCTCCAACTACGAGAAGCAGACGCGGAGCGGGGACGAGCCCATGACCCAGTTCTTCGAGTGCTTCGACTGCGGCAACCGGTGGCGGTTCTAGGGAAGTGCGTAAATTCTTTGAGATAGGTGCATGTCCAGGGCCGCGGCGGCGAGGCGTGCTGTGTTGTTGCGCGCCGCGTGCCCCCTTTCGTGCTGCCGCTGCGCGCCCTCTAGGGAGGAATCTAGGCGCGCCGGCGCACGCCCCTCGGGAAAGGCACGAGGAAAGCCGCGACTATACACTCATTCACAACACTTTAAACTGGAGCCTAGGAGCCGCTATATGCCCGCGTATTTCCAGAGCAGATCTCCCCCCTCGAAGTGGCCAAGTGCGAACTTCATGCGCATGTAGGCCGCCGCGCCTGCGTCCTCTATTCTCTGATCTTTCGAATCGCGGCCTGCCTTCGCTTCAAGGGGAATCTGGGTCCCGCCAGTGCTGCCGTGGGCGAGTGCCAGCTCCCAGTCATTGCGGACGGACACCCACCCCGGGAAGCTCTTTCCCCAGTCGTCGCGACGCGGCATTCGCTCCTTGCCGCGGGAGGTGCGTCGAAAGCCCGTGTCCATACGAAGGGTGCGCCACGCGGCCTGCTCCTCGCTCAGTGCTCTCTCGCAGAGCGACAGCCCGCTCTTGTCTCTTTTGCCAAAAACTTGTGCGCACGCGCTGAGACGCGCCAGCCCGAGCGCGTCGAGGTGCTCTAGGGCGTCGACGCCTAACAGCTCTGCGAACGCCGATAGCTGGTCCGGTTGTGCTTGCCTTGTTGGCTGCGCCCAGATGAGTCCCATGGTGTACCGCTCCTGCCGCGCCAAGACCGCTGCCCGTGATCTGAGTCTCCTAGTCTTGTTACTTGTCTCGTGGCGTTGAACTAGCTGCAGAGCGCAGAGGGTGAGCCAGACCCCAAAACCCGTCGAGCTGTAACCACCGGGTGTCTATGGCCCAGGGCTAATTGTCCAACTATTGATCCAGTATTACTCTGCTCGTGGCCAATGAAACCCGCACGCAACTTTTGGTCCCTGGCAGGGGCCTGCGACCGCTGCCTGGGTGCACTTGAGGCCTCCGGGCGGGCGCAAAGACGCGTAGCGCGAGCCGGCCTGAATTAGTTGAGCCAAAAGCAGAGGCCGTGCTGATTACCTAAGGCACGGACGGCGCGGCGTACTGCAGTGACGCTGCTTTACGCTCGTGGAGTTGTTATTCTTCCAGAGCAGAGCTCGGTCGTAGCGGCGGGCGTGCAAAACGCGCCGTAGACGCGCCAGTCACAAATAGAAGAGCTGCACCTGCAGCCGGCGAGCTCACCGCGATGGCGCTGTTCCAGGTCCTCGCGGCGACGCTGGCCGCCAGCGCGCACGCCTTCGTCGCGAAGCCCACGGCGCTTCCGCAACTCCACACGACGGCGCGGCCGTCAGTACGCGCGCCGGTGATGGTCGAGACGCTCGTCGACCCGGCCGACGTCGACGCCAAGCTGCCGACGCACCCGGCCTTCCGCCGGGGCACGCTCAAGAACGGGCTGGCCTACGTCATATTACCGAACGCGAGCCCCGCCGGCCGCTTCGAGGCGCACTTGGAGGTCTTCGCCGGCTCCGCGGACGAACGCGACGACCAGCAGGGCATCGCCCACTTGGTCGAGCACGTGGCCTACATGGGCTCGCGGAAACGGGAGCGCCTGTTCGGCACGGGGAGCCAGACCAACGCCTACACGGACTTCCACCACACCGTGTTCTACGCGTGCTGCCCCGACGAGGCGCCGCAGCCCGAGGGGGCGTTGAACCAGTTGTTATTGGGCCGAGGCGGGTCGCCGATGCTGCCGCGAGCCCTGGACGCGCTGTGTGAAGTGCTCCAGGCCCAGTTCCTCCCGGCGCGCGTGGAGAAGGAGCGCGCCGCCGTCTTAAGCGAGATGTCCATGGTGAACACCATCGAGTACCGGGTCGAGTGCCAGATTCTAAGGACGCTCCACGCGGAGAACGCCTTGGCGCGGCGGTTCCCCATCGGTCTGGAGGACCAGATCAAGAACTGGTCCGTGGCGGACGTCGTGGCCTTCCACGCCGAGCACTACCGGCCGGACAACGCGCTCCTCTATGTGGTCGGCGACGTCGCGGCGGATGACGTCGAACTGGCCATCCGGACCGCGTTCGACGGCGTGCCCAAGGCGCCGTTGGAACGGGCCCCGAAGCCCTGCTTGAAGGCCCAGTCGCGGCACTTCCCGCCCATCGTGCACGAGTGGTCCGGCGGCGCCCACGACCGCACGGCCGACGTCGTGCTGGACGGTACAAAAGTCTTAGAGATCACCGACGCCGAGAAGAACGAGTACCTGCTGCCGCTGGACGTGCCGGCCGTGCCGCATCCGGTGACGGGCGTGCCCGTGCGGGCGCACGTGTTCCAGCACGAGTTACTCCAGCAGTTCTCGTTCCATTTGTTCGCGAAGCGGCCGGTGGAGCGGATTACTACGTTAGCGGAGCACCGCGCCGTGACCACGAAACGCATCGTGCTTAGTGCGTTGCAGGTTCGTTTAAACGTGCTGGCGCGGGCGGAGCCGTTGTTCAGTTTCGTGGAGTTCCAGCATCTGGACAGTGCCCGGGAGGCCTGCGCCGTGTGCTCCCTGGACATGAACGGCGACGCGGCGCGCTGGGAGGAGGCGGTGGCCGCGGCCGTCAAGGAGACGCGGCGCATGGGCCAGTTCGGGCTGACCCAGAGCGAGCTCGAACGCTTCGGCGCGGCGCTCGTGACCGACAGCGAGCAGCTGGCGGCCATGGGCGACCAATTGGCCCACGGGGAGCAGCTCACGCACCTCATGGAGACCGTGGCCTGCGAGCACACCTTCATGGACCCGGAGACGAGCCACGAGGCGACGATTCTGGCGGTGGAGTCGCTGCAATTGGACAAGGTCAACGCCATCGCGAGAGACCTGATGGCCCACGTCGTGGACTTTGGGGAGGAGAACGCGGCGCGGCCCTCGGCCATGATCGCCTGTTCTCCCGCTTTTTTGGCCAATGGCGCGCCGGTCACGATTGACGCCGCCAAGCTGTTAGCCGTGGCCGCGAAGGCGGCGACGGAGCCCATCGAGCCGGAGCCCGAGCTTATTATTCCGTCTGCTTTAATGGAGCGCGAAGAGGTGGCGGCCATGCTCCCGGAGAAGGTGATTCCCGTCTCTTTCGCCGAGCTCGCGGGCGCGGACGAAGCCTCGGCGGCTCAAACTTTGGGCGTGCGCGCCCAACGCTTAGCGAACGGCGCCCGCATCATGGTCAAGGGCCTGCCGCACGAGGCGCAAAGAGGCGCGTTGCGACTGACGATGGCGGGCGGAAGAGAAGGCGAGCAGGCCCTTAAATCTGCCTTGGGTTCCGCCGCCGTGGGTGCTCGCACCTTGCAGGAGGGCGGCGCCTTCGACCCCTGGTCCCGGGAACAGGTCGAATTATTTTGTGTGGACCGACTCATCATGGTCGAGGTCACCTGTTCGGACGAGAAGATCACCGTAGACTTTGGCTTCCCCACGCCGCCGCCTAGAAGTGGGGGGTGTAGTGGAGTAGAAGCGGCCTTACAATTAGTGCACAAGATCCTGTACCCCGGCGCCTTTTTATGGGAAGACGACGCTTTTAGAAGAGCGCAGATCGGCCACGAGCAGCAGACGGAGACGTCGCTGCGGAGCATGGAGGGCGCCGCGCAGGAGAAGTTACTCGAGGACCTTTTGGGCCGGGACGAGCGGTTTCTCTCGCTGTTGAAGGAAGACGCGGACGCGCTGACCGTGGACGACGTGAAAAAATGCATGCTGGCCCAGCTGGACCCGTCCAACGTCGAGATAAGTGTCGTGGGCGACTTCGACGCCGCGGAGACGGAACGACTAGCGGTGGCCTACGTGGGTTCGGTGCCTAGACCAACGGAGGGCGCGGCCCTCACGGATCGGGATCCTTCAAGTTGCGACTTCCAGCTGCCCAAGACGCCCGGCTCGCCTAGAAGAGTGCACGTGCCCGACTCGGACCCGCGGGCCGTCGCGTACGTCATGGGCGCGGCGCCCAATAGGCTGGGTGTGCTCGCGGACGGCCGGACGCTCGTCGAACGATTGTTGGGCACCGCGGACTTGGCCAAGGCACCGGAGCGCTGGCGCCACCCCCTCTTCGCGGCCGTGGCCTTGTCCCTGGTGCAGGAGGTGGCCAATCGCCGGTTGTTTTCTGTGGTACGCGAGCGGCGGCAGCTCACGTACGACGCAAATTTCCGCTTCTCTGAACACGAGCGCATCAAGGGCGGCTGGTACCTCGTGAGCGTGACGGCGTCCCGGGCGAACGCCGAGAAGGCCCTGGATGCGTGTAGAGAAACGTTACAAGCCCTGGGCGGTTCGAGTCCGCCGACGCCCGATAATTTAGAAGCGGCGCGGCGGGTCTTAATCAACCGCCACCTGGCCGAATTGACTTCGAACAAATACTGGTGCGAGCAGCTCACGGGCTGCGGCATGGACGCGGTGCCCCAGCGGACGCTGACCGGTCTGCGGGGCTACCCGAAGCTCGCGGAGCAGGTGACCATCAAAGACTTACAAGTGATCTTGAAAGCTTTGGACACGTCGGACGACAAGATCCACACGTGCATCGGGACTTCTGGTGCGGACGAGGCGGACGGCGACGCTGAGGTCGCGGCGCCGCCGATCGCGGAGCAGCACGGCGGCGTCATGATCAACCCCATGATGGGCGGGGGGCGGGGGCGGTAGGGGTGCTTTGGCCTAACAAGTAGATTGGACAGCCACCGAAAAACCCGCACTCAGCGAAACCCGTCATGTTGCAGAGTAAAACACGTGCTGGAGCTGCACCAGGCTGGTACGCCCCTGCAGCAAGTCTTGTCTCCCGATTTGCGCTCCTGAGACTCCTTAAATCGGTCAGACGAGCTTCGCACGCCATCTCTGAGTACACCGGTGTGCTTGCAACCGAGACCATACTCAGCTGCAGTCGGGCCAGCTTGCGCGGCACAGCCGTCGGTGCACGCACCGTTCCTCTGCATCTCTCTAGAGACCGCGGGACGTAGCCGCGACACAACTCCACTCGCACGCCACCGCGGCGACAAAGATGCAACGACTCCTCGCCACGCTCGTCCTTGCGGCGAGCGCACTCCGCTGTGCCGGCCTCGCCGCACCAACAGCTCCAGTAGTTGCAAACCCGGGCGCCACCAGCTCGCAAGGCGGCCTGTTTGCAGCGGTGGCCGCAAAAAATGCTGAACTCCTCGCGGTCAAGGAAGGCAAGAAGCTCATCAAGGACGTCAAGCGCCTGCCGGCGGCGCCCTTCAGCATGATGACCGAAAAGGGCCCGACGCTCACCAAGCTCTTAGAACGGGAGGGCTGCGTCGGCGTGCCCGAGGCGCTAACATTGAAAACGGCCGCGACGCTGCGCGCGTTTATTGAAAGCGAACGCGACGTGGCCATGGCCGAGGTCGAGGCCGGCGCCATCCCGTTCGAGGCCCGCTTCGGCGGCGTGAACTGCCGGGGTCAGGGCCTGTTCGGGACGCGGCAGGATTTGTACCTCCCCGTGGACGCGGCGCCGGTCCGAGCTGCTTTAAACGAGTTCTTCACCCGGCTGAGGCCGCTCCTCGAGCCGCTGGTCGGGGTGGACGCGACGTTGCACGAAATCTCTTCCCTTGTGGCGGACCCCGGCGCGCCGCGCCAGTGCATCCACGCCGACACCATTGTGTTGCCGTGCCCGCAATACCCGAAATCGTCCATGGCGCCGCTCTACACGTGTTTTATTGCCCTACAAGACGTCGAGGACGCCATGGGGCCCACGCTGTTCTTACTACAAACACATCAGGACCACACGCTCTGGAACGTGCGGCGCCAGGACCAGGAGACGTACATTTCCTCACGGAAGGCCGTGCAGTCCGGACTCAAGACCGGCGACGTGGCCATCTTCGACTCCCGCGTGTTGCACTCCGGCCTCGGCAACACGAGTGACAAGCGGCGCATCCTCTTCTACTGCACCGTGTCGAGTCAACGCGACTGGCCCCTGCCCGGCGGCCTCCACGGGTCGAACTCCGTGCTGCCGGCGGATAGGGGGAGGTGGCGGGTGAGCGACTTCCTCGAGGGTTAAGTGCGTGTTTTAGCTATTGTCTGGCAAGCGTCTACCAAACGCGAGAATCCACGTTCGGTTGTGACCACACGCGCAGTTGTCGAAGTCGTCAAAACGGGTTTTGAGCTCAGTAGCTACGTAGAAGCGCTTGCCACATCTGCCGGCGCGTCACATTGATAGGTGAGGTCTGTTGGCTTGCGTCGATCTGTCGGCACGTCGCGTGATCCCTGTTGGGCCTAGGGTCAGTAGTGTTTGGGTGCTGCAGACAAAGACCTAACTTAGACGCCGCGCGATTACCGCCATGAGGCTGTCAGTTGCGCTACTATGCGTCGTGTGGGCGACAACTGACGGAGGGCAACCGAAGCGCAAGTTTATCTATGCGGGGTCGCCACCGCCGGGCCTCGATAAAGATGTAATTGTGGCGTGGGAGCCCTCGGAACGCGATTTCGATGACCAGGGGTATAGCTGGCCTCTCAGCCAGAAGATTTGCATCGCCGCGAATGCGGGCAATGTCGAAGAGCTCGAGGCGCTGCTCCTCCCGATGATCCACCAGGACACCGATATCGACCATTTATGTTTGTTCAGTGAACCCGATAGCGCCGATGTCATCAGATTTGAGGAAGGTAGGACCAATAGAGTTACAGCGATTTTATGCGGCCGCGGTGCAGGGACATGCCGAAATTGTCCGGCTGCTCATCCGCTACGACGCGAACCCCGCCCTTCTGTCCTCTAACGGGACGTCCCCGCTGGAAATCGCGGTTTATCACGGTCGTGCCAAGGTTGTGGACGTGCTATTACAAGAGGTGGACCCCCGCCAAAGTCGTCATCAACTATTATATGACGCCGCGCGCAGAGGACATGAACGCGTCGTCTATAGCCTGCTTACTGACGGAAGGGAAGACGTAAACCTGCGGGACAAGACGACCGGCGTGACACCAATGTGGGCGGCCGCAGAAAAAAGGGCACGCAGCAGTGGTAGGATGGCTCTCAATCTAGGAGGGTGCTGACGTCGAAGAGCCGTGCCGATACTCAGGGAGACTCACCGGGAAACACGACCAGTGCAGCGGCTGGTCGAACGGCTCCCCGCCGCTGCACCTCGCCGCCACGAAGGGTTTCGTAGGAATCTTAGACTTGCTCATCAGTGCTGGCGCAGCGGTTGACGCCAGCGACGCTCGAGGGGACACGGCGTTACACAAGGCCTCGTTTTGGGGCAAACGACTAGCTGTTGCGAAGTTCTTGGACAACGGGGCCGATATCAACAAGCTGAACGTTAAACAACATACTTCGTTATTTATTGCGACGGAGCTACAGGAGCGCGGACTTCGCCGACGACGAACGAGCGGCTTGACTCCCTCGCTTTAATTCCGAACCATACGGTCAAGCGACTCATCTCGGCGCTGCTCGAGCGACGCCGCGAGATTTGAGCTTGTAAATTATCGCTTCGCTTGTATCCGAGCCTATCTAGTAAACTGGCCGTGAAACCCGTGCGAAAAAAAACCGCACACTCCGCGCGTCACGTGTCGTCGCGCCGCTCAATAGGTCGCGCTGCAAGACCTTGGACCGTGTGCCAGTTGAGCATATACGATACGTCACGCCGCCGCCGGTCAGCTCATCTTTAGTGATTTATTAGTGCTGCTGCTGACTACATGCCCCCGCTGAGCTTTTTGCAACTCGCCAGCCGCGGCGCGCCACTCCTCATCTTCTGCGCCGGCGGCTCGTACATGCTGAGCCACTTCACGAGCGGACAAGTGGCAGCAAGGGACCTGCGGCAGAAGAGCCAGAGTGTCAAGGCGTTCGCCATCGAGGAGGAGCACCGCAAGATCGCGAAGAAGCTCTACGGCAGCGAGACCGCCGCGCCGGGTTCGTACGAGTACGTGCCGATACCGGGCAAGGAGTAGAGATGCCGTTCTCGGAGAACGCCGTCTACTTCTTCCACTTCACCGCACTGTGCCTCGTGAGTCCCTTCCTGCCGCTGTTCCTGAGCCGGTACATGGACGAATCGGAGCTGGGGCTACTCTTCGGCGCCATGCGCTTGGTCGGAGTAGTGGCGGCGCCGGCCTGGGCCTATTTGGCCGATACGCGTTGCGGTAGAGGGCCCATTTTCGCGATCGGCTGGCTCTGCTGGCAGATTCTGACGCCCGTGCTGCTGTTAATATCGCGGCGCGACCACCTCGCGCTCATGGTGCTCCTGCTCCTCGCCCGGAGCGCCTTCTCGGCGCCCCTGATGCCCTTTGTGGACGCCGGCGTCGTGGCGAAGACGGCGTCCTTCGGCGCCGCGCGGCTCTACGGCTCATTGTCCTGGGGCCTGACCGCGCCGGTCGCCGGCATCGTGTACACGAATTATGGCTTCGCGCTCTGCGTCGCGGCCGCGGCCGTCTTCGCCTGCGGCGCCGCGTTCTTCGCGATCGACGTCGTGCCCGCCGCGAAGAAGCAGAAGCAGTACGACCAGGTGCATCGCCAGAGCGTGACCTCGCGGGTGCTCAATCCGTTTTCTATCGAGGACTCGGACGACGAGGGCGGCGCGCCGCCGGCGGCCGATAGTACGGATGAGGGCGGCGCGCCGGCGGCGGCCGATAGTATATACGACATGAACCCCTTCGAGATTGGAGGGCTGGAGTCGGACGACGATTCGGTCGCGCCGCCGCGCCACGACGAAGAGCAAAAGGCGGAGCCCAACGGGCACAAGGTCAACCCCTTTGAGATCGGTGACGACGACGACGACGACAGACCGCGCGTCGAGGGCGACATGGCCGTGTTCCTGCTGGCGTGCGCGTGCGTGGGGAGCGGCTTCGGCTTCGTGATGAGCTTCTTATTTGTCTTCATCGTAAGGGACCTGGGCGGCGCGGCGACCTTGTGCGGCCTGGCGCTGT
>Ga0302122_10000038_pt1 | contig 60733 bp, 37 predicted proteins | sample CB21_SCM_MG_FD_203115 | JGI IMG/M metagenome (GOLD analysis project Ga0302122, IMG submission 203115) | Marine microbial communities from Western Arctic Ocean, Canada - CB21_SCM | ecosystem: Environmental > Aquatic > Marine > Oceanic | place: Canada: Western Arctic Ocean | collected 2017-09-28 | reverse complement strand
GCCGCCCTAGGGGCTGGGGACCGGGCCTCTTGGTAAAACTCAAAATGCTCTTGCCAGTGCTAGGAATAATCACTTAGTAACGACTATGCGAGCACGCCCGCGACCCAGACCTCGTCCGCGATGCCGAGCGTCCTCGCGCAGGCCCCCGCGTGCGCGCGGCACTGGGACCCGCCCAGACTCCCCGACACGCTCCGGAACCCCGCGCAGTCGGCGAGCGCCCCGAGGGCTAAAGCGTCCCGGTGCACGGCCGTCGGAAAAATCTGCGGCAGGAGCTGCTGGGCCATCATCGCGACTTGCGCGCCGGCCGGCGACGCGCGAAGGCCCGCGGCCGCGGCCGAGACCTGGGCCTGCTGCGTATCAAAATGGTCCCCGTAGCACGCCGCCGCCGCGACGTTGTCCGGGATGCGAGCTCCTTCAGGCGCCCATAATTTCGCGTCGACGGCGTTTGCGGCGTCGCCCGCCGTGCCGTAGGCGCCCCGGACCGACGCCGCGTCGGAGTACGTCAGCGCCGTGAAGATGGTCGACGGCGGGATGAACACGACGTCGCCCGGCTTTTGCGAGCCCTCCCGATAACTCAACTTCTTCGAGCCCAGGTCCTGGTCTTCGATCAGCTCCTCCAGCTGGCTCTCGAAGAACACGAAGGCCGACGAGGGCTCTAAGGAGCCACTCGCTTCGGCCTTGGACCGGAGCTTCATGAACGTGTCGGGCTGCATCGTGAACCAGCGCCGTTCGCCATGCACCAAACCGTCCACAATGGGCGTGTTCTGCTGGCGCAGGTGCTCGCCCGCACCAGCCGGGCCAATTACGAGCCGCGTCGACGCCGAGGCCAGCGCCCGCTTCGCCGCGCCGACACCGCGCGCGATCGCATCTAGGAGAAAACGGGTTCGTCCCAGGTCGGCGTCCAGCGAGGCGCCCGCTATTTCTAAAGCTTCGGTCAATACGTTTGTAGCGTTGCCTTCGAAGAACCGCGACCACGCAACGTCCTGCTCGCAGTGCTCCGTCTGGGCGCCGCCTCGTTTCCGAAAGTCGGGCTTGGCTCGCAAGTTAAAACAGTTCACGAAGTACCGCTCGACGCTCACGTCGTTGTGCTCCCACTCCTGGGGGGCGTTCGACGGGTCGTCGAAGGACCGCTTCTGTTTTGAGATAGCGGGCGTGAAGTATTCGAGCGTGACGTCCGCGTGGCCCATGAGGGCTTCGGCATGGAGCAGCGAACGGAGCTCATCTAACGAACCCACGCCGTCCTCGACGATCAGCGGCTTGGTCATGAGCGCCCCGGCCTTGCCGTCGGTGACCGCCTTCGTGAAGTCCGCTACGGAAATGCGCTTCATGGCGTTGGCCTTTTTCGGTTTCGCGAAGGTCGATTTCAGGGCCCGGACGCCGACGGACGTATTCGTGAGCGTCTTTGGCGGGCCCTCATCTGCCATTTCCGCGGTGGCGCTCTCCGTGGCCTGCTTTGCCTCGAGCTCCAGGAGCGACTTTTTAACCTTGTCCACGGCGCTTCGTAGCAGCAGCTGCACGGACGTACCCATGCCGCCGGCCACGGCCGTCTTGAGTAAAGCCTCGGCGTCGTCGCGCGTCTGCTCAAAGGTGTCCTTGCCGGCCTCCACGATCAAATTGAGATTGTAGGTGGTCTTGCCAAGGTCGACAGCGTGAGCTGCGGCGAGCCATGCGACGACGAGGAGGCGCATCGCTGCAGCAGGGCTTCGCGAGGAATGCGAACGTCTCAAAGCAGCAAAGAGATGGCTGCCACCAGGTAAAACCCGTGGGGAAAACCCGTTTTTGCCCTTAAAAACGTACGGGACATTGGACAGGACAGGTCCGTGAGGAACCTCTTCGATTACAGGACTTCTACAGAAGTACACAGACTCATCGCAGCGCGAGGACTTTTACCCAGGCCAGTCTTCCACAGTTCTCCAACACGTGCATTCTGCGTCGTCCGCGCGCGCGGTTCGCCCTCGCGTGCCTCACCACACGACACTCGTGACCACAGCGTCCACGTTAGAAAACAAAAGCTCCGCGACGTCGCGTCGTCGCGTACACCGCCTCGTGCCGGCGAGATCAAATTTATCGAATCGGCGAAGCGGCATGCCGGTCACTTTAAGTCCCGGCACGGATCCGGCGGGACACGCCTTCACCTGCAACGCCTCTGCGCCCTAACGGCGTTGCCGGCCGTCGTGTCGTTGCGGCCTCCGGGCGCGGCCGCCACGGCACCGGCGCCAGTGGCGGTCCCGCAGCCACCATCCGTCGCGGAACAGCCGCCGGCCGTCGTCAGTCCTGTTAGTGTGCCGCCGCCCGTGGCCTCGCTGGTTATCGCCGCGCCGCCCACGGCCGGCTTCGGCTCGGACACGGATTCCTACGAGGAGCATGGAGTGACACCGCCATCATCACCGCGCATCGAGGACAACGACGCGCCCGTCGGCCAGAAGCGCGCCCTGGGCCAGAGCGAGGACGCGGGCAAACGGGTCCGGCTCGGCGGCGACGCGCGGCCCGCGGCGCAAACCGTGCCGGGCAATTACTACCCGCCGCGCCCCGCGCACGTCGCCCCGCCACAGCCCCCGGTTCAGACGGCGTCGGAACGCCAGCGGGCGGTAGACGCGTTGGCCTTCCAGAGAATGATGCCGCCCCCGGCATACCCGGGAGCCTTCGGGGACTGGTGGACCATCGCCCAGCCGCTGTCGGGGGAGGTCTACTACTACAACGCGAAGACCGGCCAAACGTCGCCGGTCTGGCCACCAAATGGTTGCGGCCCCTTTGGCCGCCCCGAGTAAGACTCAGAGTCCGAGTCGGAGTTCGAAATCACTTTTTTTACACAGGCGGCCAGCTACTGCAGCTGGTCCATGGGGATCTTGTCGATCTTCGAGTAGAACTTGCCCTGGCCCACCTCCCCCCGCGAGATGCGCCAGTAGTGCTCCGGCATGGACGACCCGGCCTGCGCGGCCATCTCCGTCCGCAGCGTGGCGATGAACTCCTCGTCGTGCGTGATGACCACCAACTGAAAGTTCGACTGGCGCGCTCTTTCGGCGATGATCCTGCTCAGACCGTGGGCCAGGGACCGCCGGTTCGCCTCGTCCAAATTCGTCGTGGGCTCGTCCAAAGCTAAAATGCCGCACTTGATGCAGAAGGTCTGCGCTAAGGCCAATCTAATAACAATGGAAGCGAGGACCCGCTGCCCCGCGCTGCACCGGCCCTTCATATCTAAAGCAGCACCCTGCTTCCGCATGCGGACGTGGTAATTATAAGACCGTGCTGCTCTTTTAGACCCGTTGTCCTCGCCACTTACAATTTCAATCGTATCAATATCCTCGCCCATGTAGGTCACGCTCCACAGCTCCTTGATGATGCGATTAATTTCCTCGATCTTCAGGCGGTGGAAGGAACCCAGCGCCTTGTCCAGCGCAGTCCAGTAGTGCTCCACGTCCTTGCACGCCATGTCCGTCGTCTCCTTGTCGATCATGGCCCGGCGATGCCGCTCCTCCACGCCCTTGTAGCGGCTCGTAGCCAGGTCGTTCGCGTGTTCCTTCGCCACCTTGCGAGCCTGGTCCTTCGTGCCGACATGCTCGCCCTTTTGTGAAGCCACCTGCTCCAGTTCCGCGGTGATGCGCTGGGCGCGCCGCTGTAGATCAAGGGGCGTCTTCCCAGCGAACTCGTCGTCCCCGTCCTCGTCGCCGCCGGCCTCCACCTCGGCCTGCGCCGTCTCGAGCCGCTTTATACAGACGTCCCTCTTCTTCTTCTGGGCGCGATATTCGAGGTTGGCCTCGACGTCCTTCTTCTCCAGGATGCGCGTGTCGTCGCTCTTCGTGTGCTTCGAGATCTTCTCGTTGATGTCGCCGACGGCGTCCTCTGCCGCGTCCACCTCCTGCTGGAACGCGGCGCGCTTCTCCTTGAGTGCTTCCAGGGTCGCTTCGGCGTCCGCTATTCTTTTATCGCCTCTAGTAGCCTGGGCCACGGCCTGCTGCACGGCGTAGGCCGCCGCCTTGGCGCCGTTCGTCCGAGCTCTCGCTTTTTTCTTCCGACCGGTCCACTCTTGGGTGGCCTCGTCCTGGTCCCGGCGCGCCTTATCCAGGGCCGCCCTTCTTAATGTTTCGTTCGCCTTGATCTCCTTCTCGCGCTTTTCGCAATCCCGTTTCGCCTTCGTGGCGTCGTCCCGAGAACTCTCCAGGCGCTTCTTCTCGGCCAAGTCCTGCTCCACCTTGGAAAGGTGCGTGGTGTACTGGGACTTCTGGGAGATCATCTTATTTTCCTGCTGTAAGCCTTCGGCTTTATCTTTTTCCGCCTGGGCGCGCTTATTCACGGCCTGCTCTTTTTCCTCTTGGAGGCGTTTCAGGTCTTTAGTGATGTCCCGGCGCGTCCTTCTGCCTCCAACGCCGGCGTCCTGCGCCACGCTATCTAGTTGGTCCTTCTTCGCGTCCCGGGCGCTGACCGCCTCCCGCAGAGCGCTGCCCAGGTCACTCAGGTTACAAGCCTTGTCGAAGCGCGAGGCCGCCGTCACACTCAGAGCCTCGGCGTCGCGTAAAGCACTTGCCGCGTCCTTGGCCGCGTCGGACGCTTTGGCCGCTTGCGCTTTTTGGAGGTCGGAGACCTTCTCCTTCGCCACCTTATCTTTTAAGATCGCGACCCAGCCCCGCCACTGCGGTTCTAACGCGTCCAGGTCGGCCTGGAGTGCACTAAATTGCGTGGTCAGATCGTCAAAGGCCTGGGTGTTGGCCTTCTTCACTATTTTATCGAGCCGATCCACGGTGACCTGGAACTCGGCGTCGTCCTCGTCAAAGTCTCTTTTGCAGACGGGGCACTGGGAGCAGCCCGTTTTTTTGTTGGGCTTGTTCCGTAATTTCTCAAGAATCATGGACATGGCCTTGGGCATCATGACCACGTTCTCCTTCCTTCGGTTGATGATCGTGGAGACGCCGCGCGCCCAACTACTCGCGGCCCGGAAGGCGTCGTGCCGGTCCTGGCTCAGGGGTGTGGTGACCAACGTCTCCAAAGCCAGATCGTCATCACCTTTGTCGACGCGGCTCCACTCGAAGACGCCGTTCGCCTCCGCGAGTTTATCTACTTCGTCCGCTTGCTTCTCGTCGGCCTCATTTTCTTCGTCAATGTTCTCTGACGCGGCCTTCTCCGCGTCGCGCAAGGAAGCGCACTGCTTCCGGATGGACGCTAACTTGGAACGAGTGTCGCTCGGCAAGGCCTCGCAAGCTCTACTAGCTTCGCGCGACGCGGCCTTGGTGGAGGCCTCGCTCTGCTGGGCCGCACGCTCGTCGGCCTTCGTCGACGCGTCGGTTTTCGAAGCTTGGGCGCACGCGTCGTCCAGGCGCGTCTTCGCCGTCGTGATCAGAGCCTTCAGGCGCGCTGCGAACTCGGGCGCGGCCCGCCCGTCGTCGCCGTGCACGCCCGGGGGCTCGCTCACAACAGCGCCATGACCGCCGTCCCCCAACTCGTAGTCCTCGGCCGCCTTCCGCAAGTCCGCGGCATCCCGGCCGTACGCGTCCGAAAAGCGGTTCAACGCTTGCGTCGCCGCGTGTTCTAAAACGCCCAGCTCCCGCTCGTCGTCCTCGTTGCCCTCCATCAAGTTCAACTGCGTGTTAGTCTCTTCGATTTCGTCCGCGAGGCGCCGCTCGTCCTGCTGGCACCATTTGATGACACTGTCGTGCATCTGCGCGCTCCGGTCATTTCTAAAGTTGTCCAGGAGCTTCGCTTGCTTCTCGACCTTCGCCTTGGCCAGGGCTAGGGACGCGTCCGTCGCGTCCCTTAGTTTCCGGAGCGCCTCGTCCGTGTCCCGTTGAACGCGTTCGGCCTCGCCGACTCTCGGCGCCAGAGCCGCTATTTCTTCTGCAGCATTTTCTACGGCGCTACGCTTCTCCGCGACAATGGCCTCGGCCTTGCGCAGGGCCTGGTCCGCCTCCGCTTCTCTTTCACTCTCCTCCCGAGCCATGGCTTTGCTTGTTTCATCTAAGGTCGCTTGCACGAGGGCCGCGACGTCCCGGTCCAGCGGTTCGGAAGAATTTAGGGCTTGCGTTAAGCGCGCGTAGGCGTCCGACGTGTCCTCCAGGTCGCCCTTGGCGTCGCCCAGGGCGTCCCTCAGATCATTTACTTCGGCCTCGCCGCGCGTTTTCTCCGCCTCGGCGCCCCCTTTCTGAGCGTCGACCTTCGACGCCTCCTTCTTCGCCTTCTCCGCCGCCGCCCGGTGCCGGTCGGCCTCGTGTTCTAATTTTTGGATGATGTCGAACTGCGAGGCCTCCTCATCTTGTAAGCGGGCGGCCGTCGCTGTTAAAACGTCGTCGTCCAAATCCATCAACGTGGAATCTTTGAGCCGTTCATCTAAGTACTTCAGGGAGCGTTCTAGCCCGTCGATTTCCTGTTTTGTCTCCGTGAGCCCGCGCTCCATCGATTGGATCTTCCGCAGCCGATCATTAATGCGTTCCTTCTCCTCCCGCAACACCCGTTGCGTCTCGTCGGAAGCTTTGATGGCGGCGTCGGCCTGGGCGATGGCCGCGTCCGCACTGGCCTTGCGCTTGGCGTGGTCCTGGGCGGCTACTTTATCCGCATGTAAACCTTTAAGATCTCCGGAGATGTCCTTCGCGGAAGCCGCTAAAGACTTTTTTTGCTTCTGCAATACCTCGAGGGCCTTGGTGTACCTTGCACTTTCAAAGATGTCGTCGAAGCGCTTCTTGAGGACGGCGCCTTCTTGTAGAGGCCACGACGAGTCCTCCTGGTGGCAGAAGATGACGCTTTCTAACACCGCACGCGACACACCGATCATCAACGGCACGGTCTTGTCGAGTTCCCCGCACTTGTGCGTGAAGGAGGTCTTGGTGCCGTCCGGTTTCGTGGCTCGTATCACACCGTCCAATTGTTTAAAAGTAGCCGTCGTCTTCTTCTGGGTGAGCTGCATGGAGCGCACGACGACCATGCGCTGGGCGCCGTAATTCTTGAACCGAAGCTTGATCTGGGCCTTGACCTCCGTGGCGCCCGAGACCTTGGGGTCGTGCACGAAGGCCTTGCCGGACGAACTCCCGGGCGGGAAGGCGCCCGTCGTCCCGAATTTTAAACATTCGATGACGGTCGTCTTGCCGCAGCCGTTCGCGCCGACGATCATGGTGAGGGGCGACTCGAACTCGATGGCCTGCTCGCGGTCCGGGCTGAAGGCCCGGATGCCGCGGATGGCCAGCTTCTCGATCTGGGACATGGTCGCGCTCCGCTGGTTTTGTTTAAATGGCTCCGCTGGCTGTCTGACGGCGGTGACGCGCGCGGCGGTCTGCTGTCACGGCAGCGCGTAGCCTATGTGGTACGTGCAGCGCTGCGACGATCACTGTCTCTTTTCCGAGAGCAGCGGCTTTGTACTTGGCTCGCGGATCGACGCGGGATCGATGAGTGCTGAACCCGAATTGACCGGCCGGATTGTTCAGACAACTCTCCAGACGCGACAAGCCCCGGATTATCGAGACTGAATACTCCGCATATAGCGAATCTCATACTAATATTTACGATAATTTTTCCCTCGGCCGCCCACCGCACCCGGGTCAGCCAAACACTACAGACAACCACAGACATTACCCCTCGTCCCCGCGCGCCGCGGCGCGCACGGCGACCGCGAGGGCCGCGGGGTCGACGACGACGTTGCCGGTGTACGAGAATTCGCGGGCCGGGAACGCGTAGTAGCGGAGGCCCCGGGCGTAGGAGAGCCCCGCGTAGAAGAGCCGCACGGTCTGCGGCGGCACGATCTCGACGACGGCCGTGCCTGGTGCGCAAAAGACGAGATTGGCCAGGGCACCGCCGTGCGGCGCCACGACGACCGCCGCCGCGGAAAAGGCGCGTCCGCTCGCTTCCGTGGTCTCGAAACGAAAGAGGACGAAGTCAAGGTCCGCTGCCGAGGCCGCCGCGGACACTGCTGCGACGACCGCGCTCTCGTTCACGACGAGGCGCTTGCCGTGGTAGGCGTCGTGGTTTCGCGACGCGTAGAGGACGGTGCGGCGGCGGCACGGCATCGACGCCGCGGCTGCCGCGCGGGTCGTCGCGGGGCACGCCGCCGGTGCGTTCCCGAGCAGCGCCGCGTATGGCTCCGCGAACGGCTCGTACGCGCCCGGCCACAGCAGGTCGCCCCTCACGAGGGCGACCTCGAGGACCGGGAAGAAGTAGGCCCGGCACTTCTCGCCCTCGACGAGGCGCGATGAATTCAGCGCCGCCCTCGCCAGGGCGCACGTGACCCCGTGGCAGAGGAGCCGGGATCCGCTTTGATTAATGAAGCGCGGCCAGACGCCCGCGAGCTGCTGGACGCCGTTGACCATCTCGTGCTGGAACGTCGGCGAGAAGACGTCGAGGCCGAGGTGCGTGCGCCCCGGCACCACCGCGGCGCCCGGCAGCGGGACGCTATCGCACCGGATCCACTCCCGGCGCCGCCACTGCCGCGCCGCCGGCGACCGCCGGCCGCAGCCCCAGATGGTGTCCGCGTAAAGGGGCACCGAGGCGTTCCGGCACTCTACGACCGTGAGCTGCGATGGCTTCTTGAGCCGCGCGCTTTTGTGGAGGCGGACGCGCCACGCGGCGTCCACGGGCAGCGCGCGCCGCTCCACGACCGCGGTCGCGTCGAAGGAGAAGCCGTGGCCGCGGACGCGCGTGCCGTTCGCGGCCGCGCCGGCTAAAAGCAGTGCGGCAGTAAAAGCACGCATCGAAGGTTAGGCATCGATTGGTATCATTACGCGTGAAACATCAAGAAACACATCATGTACCAACTGAGCAGCATCGCCTGGGCTCATGGGCAGCCACAGCGGCAGCTATAGAATCTGATGATGATGTACTTACGCGGGTTTTGGGGCAGCTATAATTTGTGTGAAAACCCGTGTAACCCCGCGCCGCTACGCGTGTTGTTTTGGACCACGGACGCGACAGGCCAAGGTCGGCGAGACACACCCCCTGTGCGACAAAACGAATCTCATACTAATATTTACGAATAATTTGCGCCTCGGCGCGGCGACGGCACCCTCCCAAAGCCCGCCGGGGCGCCGACCGCGGCGTGGGGGCGAGCCCCCCGCACGCCGCCCGCTCAGCACGCCGCCTCGATGAGCCGCGCCAGCAGCTGCTTGCCCGTGCCCTGGATGTCCAAACCGCGCAACTTCAACTCCTCCTTGAGCTGCGCCGGCTTCATCTTCTTGACCTTGATCTTGTTGAGCTTGGGCGGGGCGTCGTCGACCTTCTCGAAGAAGCTTTGGCCTTGCAATTTTTTCGCGAGTTCCCGGCCCTCCCTTTCAAAGTCCTGGGCACCTCTACATAATTCATTCGCCGCCGCCGCTAACAACTTCTGCCGCTCCTCTTCGGCGCTATCTTTCTTCACCAAAGCCTCCTGGGCCTCGCGCCGCGCCTTGGCTTGCTTCAACCTTTCCATGTCGCCTTTGAACTCGTCCGTCTTGCCCTCGGCGTGGCGCTTCTGGTAGGCGGCCTGCTTCCGCTGCTTCTCTATTTCTTCTCTTTCTCTCCGCGTAAGTTCGGGCTTGACGTTGGCGAGGGCGGACATCTTGACATGCGTCTGGGGCCCGTTCGGGTTGGCTGTCTTGATGACCGCGGCGGCGCCCTTCTTCTTTGGAGCTTTCTTGGGTTCATCATTACCCTGTCTGGCCGCGCGCATGGCCTCGAGCTGCGCGTCGCGGTCGGCGTCCTCGGGGGCCTCCTCATCGTCGCTCCTGGACTCCCCGGCCTCGCCGCGCCGCGCCGCTCTTCTCGCCTGGAAGGCCGCCTGCTGCTCGTTCCGCAGTTCCAGGTCGTCGGCGCTCGTGACCATACGCTTGCCGCGGCCGCCGCCCCGGCCCCTGCCTCGGCCGCGACCCATGGTGTGCTAGATTGTGTGCTAGCTTGCACGTCGGCGCGTTGCGCAGTTTCGCGTCGGCGGTAGCTTTTATACTCGTGCGACTGCAGCGGCTACCGTCAGGCTCTCTGAACGGCGGCGCGTCGCGTTTTTTGCGGCGGCTCTGCCTGTAATTACAGGTAATACCCGCGAGAAAAACCCGCATGCGCCGAGTGGAGGCACGCTGTTGCGGATCGGTACGAAGGAAGCTCCGGGAAGGATGCGGCGAGGGCTCACACGGCGCACAGATGCTTCCGACTCCGCTCATTTTTGTTTTTCAATCCCGCAACCGCCGCATAATTGCTCGTATTACACGAGACACCGGCCACGGCTCTACGTGCCAAGCTACGCACTGACTCAGACGTGCTGTGAGACTTCGTGACTGCCACGCGCGTCGAGCTAGCGGAGCAGACAGCTGTAACAGCAGCACATACAATTTGGCAGCTCATCACGCCAGTAGCTGTACTGCGCCTCGCACGCCGCCGCCGCCACGCACCAACCGATACACAAGAATGGCCGAGTGCACCGCGCGCTTCCGCGCGCGCGCCAACGCCGACTCGATCGGCGCCTTGCTCCACCCGGGCACGGAGAGCGCCAAGCAGGCCGCTTTGCGGCGGAAGGGCCGACCTTTGGTAGACCACGCGCGCGAGAACGTGCGGGCCATCCGGCAGGCGCAGAAGGAGAATCGAATGAGGAAGGAAGACGCCGAGAAAAACGCGAAGAAGCCCTATAAGATGAAGCAGTTCTGGAACGTGGCGGGCCGCGCGGTGTCGCAGGCGGCGGCCTGGGAGAACCCCACTTTATCCCCGAGGGACGACGCGGGCGGCTACCTGAAGCGGGGCGCGGGCCGGCGCGCGCCGAAACCGGTCGACGTCCACGCGTCGAGGCAAGCGGACGTGCCCAAGCTGGAGTTCCTGCACATGTCTCCTCGCGAAACGGAGCCATCGCCAAGGAAGGCGGCTCTCCCCAAAGGTAGAGGTGTGATCCAGCACCACTCTTCCGTGGACCGCGTCGAGCAGAATCGGTTAGATGCTCAGCGGCGCCTGCAACCGAAGCCCAAAGCTAGAGCCACCAAAGCCGCCAAGGCGTCACCTAGAAAGCACGAGAGCTTCGGGAGCGTCCCCGCGTACTTAGACGTACGGAAGCGCCAACTGAGAGAAGAGGCCGCGGCCAAGAAGGCGTTGCAGCCGGACCCCGAGTGCCCCGAGGGCATGACCCGCATGGCGGATGCTGAACGAGTGCAGTCGTTAAATGATTTGACGCGGCGCAAGGGCGAGCTCAAGGCCGAGCTCGCCAAGCTGCCCCTGAACGTGACCTCGATGCGCGCGCGGAAGCACCAGGAGGCGCTCCACGCGGCGCTGGACGACGTCGAGGCCTCCATCACGATCTTCGCGCGGCCCGTAGTCTACATCCAGGCCTAGGCGCCCCCGCCTAAGGCATTTTTGGCTCCCATGGTTGGGTTGTTTGTGTTGTTGTTGAAGGGGGGTCGAGAGATCGCGCCGGTCGCGTACAGAAGTCTTCTTATACAAGCTTCCTTCAGCCGAGCCTGATCACGCGCCTGAAAGTCCCGAGGAGGACGCTAGCGAGGCCGTTGGCGAAGCGGAGGTAGAGCGCGCCGGCGACGCAGACTCCGCCGCGGAGAATGCGGAGGAGCAGCGACGGCGCGTGCTGTCGGGCGAAGCCCACGGACGCGCTACCGAGGCACCGGAGGATACCCATCGCGCTGCCGCCGATGCGCCAGAGACCGGTCATCTCGACGAGGCGCCAGAGAAATTCGGTGAACGTGTCCTCGTACTCGTCCGGTGACTCAGCTCCCAGGTGGATCTCTCGGCCAACCTGTGCAACCTTCAAGAGCAAAAGCACCAACAAAATGGGCGGAATCGCGGCTTCAATCGCAAGTCGTCGCTTCCACCGGGCCTCGATCGGCCCCCATCTGCTGCTGTCCGCCAAGACAAGTGCAGTTTGGATGGTCGCGGGGACGCGGCCGTCCAGGGGGTCCAAATGGGGGATTTTGGGACGGTCCGCGTCTTTTCGGATATACGCCAACGCGTTGGAAAACCGCTCCCCCTTATCCAATTGAGGATGCGTCATCTCGAGGCAAGCCGAGACATACACCGATCGCTCAAAGTGCGTCACTTCGCCCTTGGTCGCGACGAGCCGGACGTAGCGGTAGAGGGTGCGTTTCGAACCTCTCCACCCCGGGGCCGGGTAAATTGCAAAGTCGTAGAAAATGGACCCTTTGGACACCCTCCGGATCGGCGCGTCGATGCCCACGTCGTTCTTGTGCGCGTCCAGCCAATCGCTCGCCGACCACGCGTTTGACCCAGATGGAAAAAGTTAGAATCGGAATGACTGACTCGACTTTTTTTAATCTGTCGCGAGGTTGAGGTTAGGATTCGGTCCGAGTAAGGGTTAGGGTGAGGGTTAGACTAGGGTTAGGGTTAGGGTTGGGCGAGAGTCGGGTTAGAGCGGGTCCGAAATGGTCCTAGTGTCGGCGGCAGTTTCGCGGCAACGTGGGCTCGGATGGTTTTGAAAAGGTGCTCATCGGATCGCGGGGAGCGAGAGAAACGTTTTTATAAGGGCGGAAAGGGCGAGCGGCGAAGAACAGCGTTCTGACGAGCGGCGCAAAACAGCTTGAATGCTAGTGGCGCAAAACTCACTAGGGCCTGTGTGCCCCGTACCGTTAACGGTACGGGGCACTCGCCGGCGGCAAGATTGCGGTCGACGGCCGCACCGTCGACATCGGCGACGGCGCGGCGGCGCTCCAGTTCGCTACCGCGTCAGAAGCCGGGGCCTTCGCCGCGGCCGCGGGTTGCGAGCCGCCGCCGGCCGCGTCGCTGGCGTCGCTAAATCTCAACCGCCCGGAGGTGCAGCGCTACGTCGCCGAGCTCCTCGTCGATCCCGCCTTCGACACGTTCGTCGGGGACCTCGTCGAGTATTACGACCGCCTCAAGAAGACGCTGCCCCGCGGCGGCGGCGAGAACGCGCCCTTCGTCCGCGGCCAGGGCGGCACGGCGTCGAAGGGCTCAGACCCCATGGACGACGAATCAATGGTGGCGTGAAGCTCGATCCCGTGCATCGCGACCAACCAAGAACTACTTAAGAAGAACGAAGATTGGATGTGTTTCATTACGCCTGAGCGGGGGCTCAGCCCTCGCCCTCCGGTCTTAGGCATACGAAGCGGTGGGATGGACGCCTCCGAGATATCGAGATCACTCAGGTTTCAGATCAAGATCAAAGATCACAGGTTTCAGACGGGTTTTTCACGCGGGTATTTTTGCAGTGCGCAGCACGTGTGGACGGCGGCGGCCACGATAGAAGCAGCAATCGATTGTGATATCGTTGCGTGTGCATTGCAATACAAAGTGTTCACTCCTAAGCCGGTGGTTCCGTGGAAACAGAGCTGTGCAAGACCAAGGACCAAAGTGCAGGACGCATTTGCTGCGTCGACTGGGTCCTGGACGCCGCCTCGAAGGCGGTCGCCGTGCTGGTCCTCGCGCGCGCGCTCGAGCCGCGCCTGAGCGTCGCCGCGCGCCTCGCGCCGACGATGGAACGCGCGTTGCACCTCCGTTCGAGGCACGACGCGCTGATGGTCCTGGCGCGCGTCGAGAACGCGCTTCGCGACAAATTCAATGCGGTGTTAAGATCGTTGGCCAAGTTGCCGCGGGGCGCGCGGTGGGCCGCGACGGGGTCTATCATAGGCTACGTCGGCGCGTACGTGGCGCTCGCGCGGCGGCCGCGGGTCACGGCGCGTCCGGGCACTTGTCAGGCCATTCTTAAGGCGTGTGCCTTCACCGAAAGACGGTACTGGCCCCACCCGGTCACGGCGCTCAGCGGCGCGTGCGCCACGCTGCAGCTCGGCGCGCGGATGCCGTACGTCGGCTGCGGCGTGCTGCGGACGCCCTACGTGGAGCGCCTGCGACTGGACGACGGGGGCACCGTGGCCCTGAGCTGGTGGCGCTGCCCGCGCCGCACGTCGCGGAGCGACGTCGTCGTTGTCTTCCCCGGCCTCAATAACTCGAGCGAGACGGGCTTCGTGCGCCTGTTACTGGCGCGGCTCGACCGGGCGGGCTTCCTGGCCGTGGCGTACGACTATCGGGGCGCCGGCGCGTCCGGCGTGCTCACGTCGGACAAGCCGCGCGACGCGGCGTCCGTCTGCGCGACGGCGTGACGGTTCCCGACGCAGGTACTCGGCGGACGCGTGGCGCGATTTTGATGGGGTGCTCGACCACGTGCGGAGCGAAGTGGGTTCTCAAACGCGCCTCTTCCTCGTGGGCCAGTCGCTGGGCGGGGCGATCCTGGCCAAGTACCTCTCGACGACGCACCAACATATTACAGCCGCGGCCACGGTCTCGTCCCCGCGGTCCTTTACGGCGAGCAGCGCCTACATGAGCCGAGGGCTATACATGAGGCTCCAGAACTTTCTGATCGCCCTGCCGCTCAAGGTCGGCTGGGTCCTCAGTGGCTGTAAAAGTGGGCGGACGCGGGACGTCTTCTTCGCCTGGAGCATTTATGACATCGAGGCCGCCGTCATCTGCGGGCCCTGGGGGCACAAGGACCCCGAGGCATACTACCAAGCGAACGACGGGTACGCGGACCTCGGGCGGCTGACCTGTCCGTTATTATGCGTGCAGTCGGAAGACGACAATGTCGTGCCCTTCAGCGGACGGTACGCCATTTCGGATGCCACCCTCGTGCGGCTGAGTCCGCGCATCGCGTGCTGCACGACAGTACTCGGCGGCCACCTCTCGTTCCTCAACTGGCGGGGGCGGTCGTGGGCCGACGGGGCCGTCGTCGAGTTCTTCGCGGAGGCGGCGCGCCAGCTGCCGGCGGCCGGCGAGGCCACAGCGGAGCACATCGTCAGTGGGTCGTGGCGCGAGGCCGCGCCGCGCGCGTCGCCGCTCGAGCGGCGGCCCTCGTCCGCCTCGTCCGTGACGCCGATCAGTACGCGGCGTCGCTCGCTGCCGTCCGTCAAGGGAGTGCTTGCGGGGATGTAGTAATAATAATTAATTAACATTTGCGTTTCGCACGCGCGCGTCGCACTCTGTGGTCCTCTCGAGATTGAGCGTCAGGTCGTACTTGTACTCGAGCTCGCTTTTGTCGAAGGCGACATCAAAACGCTGCACGAGGAGCGCCACGCCGATGACCACCTCCGTCAGGCCCAGCCGCGTGCTGAGGCAGCCCCGTGGCCCCGCGCCGAACGGGAGCCAGCAAAAGCTCGAGGGCGCACCGCCGCCCGCGGGATCGTCGATCCACCGCTGCGGGTCGAAGGCGTCCGCGCCCTCGCCCCAGCTCTGCGGGTTGCGCCCGAGGGCGTACAGCCGTCGCGGTCGCGCACCTCTGTCGAAGCGCCGGCTTCTAGCAACATTTTGATCATGATGGATCGAGCTGGTCCTTTCACTGGGTCGTCGTCTACCATGAGGCCCCAGTCGGCGAGTAAAGTTGAGCAAAGCCAACCGAGTGCAGTCTGAGCTCCCCAATCTGTCTGCGCGTCAAGATCGCAGGCTCCTGCCTCGATCAGACTGCGCAGGCGCACAAGGTCGAAGGCCTTGACGGCTAGAACAATTGGAGGATCGTCCATGGCGCTTAGCCCGCGTTTTGCGTGCCCCATTTTCTTGAAACCCGTTTTGTAACACAGGTCAACTTAGGCTGGACGCCCGATGATTCGGCGAAGCGCGGTGTCTCCCTCTCGGGCCCCGCCCACTAGTCCTAGCACCGTCGGGTTCCCCTTGTAGCCATCTTACTCATGGCCATTCGCTACGACCGGTGCTTCCGCCCCCGGGTTCTAGTTCGCAGTACTTGATTCTTAGGCCGGGTCGCCGTGGCGGGCGCGCGCAATCAGCCGTGCTTGAGCGTCTAGTCCGAGTCCACGAAGTCGTCTGTGTCATCCGACTCGTCGCCCGCCCACTCGTCCGCGTCCGAGTCGCTGCCCGCGTCGTACACGACCGCCTTCTTGGCGCGGCCCGCCCGGGGCGCGCGCGCCGGCGCCGGCGCGGCCGGCGTGTCGTCGAACTCCTCGTCCTCCGATTCCTCGACGCGCTTCTTGGTCTTCTTCGGCTTGGCCGAGGGCGGGGCCGGCGAGAAGACGGCCGCGCTCGGCGAGTCCTCCGACTGGCGCGCGCCGCGCTTCGTGCCCTTGGCTTTTGGCAGCGGCGAATCGGCCACCACCGGCGCCGCCCTTGCCTTGGCCGGCGCCTTGGGGGCTTTCTTAACAACGGGCGCCTTTTGCTTCGGCTTCGGCGCCTCCTCAAACTTTACGTCATCATCACTATCATCTAGGGAGAAGTCGGACTCGTCCATGGGCGACGGCGCCGCGACCGTCTCCTGAGTCAGACCGTCGTCGCCGTCCTCCTCGTCATCATCCGAGTCAAACTGGTACGTCTTTGTGGGCGCCTTGGCACGCCCGCTCCGCGCGCGCGGCGCGACCGGCGCGCTGGACGCGAACGCGTCGTCGTCACTGTCGGACCCGAAGCCGTCCGATTCCTCGTCCGATTCCTCGTCGGACCAGGCGGCCTTCTTGGTCGCCTTGGGAGCTGCTTTCGCTTTGGGCGCCGGCGCCGGCTTCGCTACAGGTTTCGGCGCGGCGGCCTTCTTCTTCGCCGGAGCTTTCTTCGCCTTGGCGCCCCAACCGTCCTCGTCCGAAGACTCCTCGGACTCTTCCGAGCTATCGTAAGTTTTTTTCTTCTTCGGCGCGCGCCTGTGTGGAAATCAACCAGTGAGTTAGGTTATCCTGAGAACTATTGCGACGACCTTCAAGAACGTCCACGCCATCGAGGAGACGTAGTTGCGGAGACACATGGCGTCGATCGCGTGGGGCACCTGAACTTTGATTTCCACACAGGCGCGCGCTTGGACGCGGCCTTCTTGCCCTTCTTGTTCTTGCACTTCTTCTGCAGCTCCGCGGCGTCCTTTTCCCCCTCCACCCGCCGCGCGTCGTCCAAATCGAACTGCTCCTCGAGCGCCGCCAAATCCGTAAGCCACATGTCTGTGGTGGCCGTGGCCCGCAGCGTCCACAGTTCCGCGTCCTTCTCTGACAGGTCGGCGCGCATGGCGTCGACGCGCTCGCGCGTCAGGGACCACAGGCGCATGGACAGTAAGTAATCATACCCCTTCGCTAAAGTACGTAAAGCGTCAGGCTCGTCCACGGTCTTAACGGCCTCGTCGTCACTGGCATCATCGTCCGCCGACGCCGCGGCCTTGGCCTTCTTGGCGGACTCGGGGATGACCGCGTCGTAGCCGTCCTCCACCAGTTGCGCCAGTAGCTCCGTCTTTTTGCGGTTGTGCACCACCAGCTCCTCGCTTAAAACAGCTAAGATGAACCGGACCTTGTTCCGCAGCACATTCACTTGGCCCTTCTTCGCCTTCACCAAGTAGGCCTTGCGCTTCGTGTAAGTCTCGACGCGCACTTTATAAAAGGCCTTGCAGATGTCGAAGGGCTGGGCGTACTTCTCGATGGCGATGCCGCCGCTGTCGAAGAAGTTCATGTTCGTCGTGGCCATGCTGGTCTCCAATTTGAACTTCTTCAACAACCCGCCGGGCGCTTTCTCCGCGGCGTCCAGTTGCGCACCAGAGAGAGCGGTGACGGTGAAGGACACGGTCGTGTCCGTGTGGTTCTCCTTGAAGTCCTTGATCCACGCCGGCGCCTTGTCGTCGCCCACCAGCTGCTGCTCGAGCCACTGCTTGTAGTCGTGGGTCCACTTCTTGAGCGGTAGTTCGTCCACTAGAACCTCCGTGTCCCCGAGCCGCTCCACCCTACCAAGCGCCGCGAAGCTCCCGGCCTTCTTCAACACGACGTCGCCCTTGAAGCCTCTATAGGCCGGCGCCATGCCGTCGGCGCCGACGTCCTCGGCCGCGCACGTCGCCAGCAACGACGTCTCGTCGCAGTCCACGTCGTCGCCGGCGTGGGCGATCATCCGCTTTAACACGTTGACCAGCTGGCGCGGGTCGTAGTTCGGCACGCTCGTGGCCCAGCCTGTGCCGATGCCGTCCGCGCCGTTGCACAACGCCAAAGGCAGGACCGGCACGTAGAACTGGGGCTCGATGGACTGGCCGTCGTCGTCCAAGTACTTCAAGACCGCATCGTCGTCCGGGTGGAAGATCTTGCGCGCCACCGCTTCTAATTTCGTGAAAATATAACGAGACGACGCAGCATCTTTGCCCCCCATGATGCGCGTCCCGAACTGGCCGCACGGCGCTAATAAGTTCACGTTGTTCGACCCCACGAAGTCCTGGGCCATGCCCACGATCGTGCCCGTCAGGGACATCTCGCCGTGGTGGTAGGCGCTGTGCTCGGAGACGTAGCCGGCCAACTGGGCCACCTTGATCTCCCTTCTAAGTTTCCGTTTGAAGCACGCAAATAAAACTTTCCGCTGACTGGGCTTCAAACCGTCCACGACGCAGGGAATGCTCCGCTGGTTGTCCGCGACAGAAAACAGGGAAAGCTCCTTGTGCACGAAGTCCTTGTACGCCAACGCGTCCACGCCGTAATCGACAAAGGCCCCCGGTTCGAGAGATCGCAACCAGGTCTTGCGGTCCTCGACGCGTTTCTTGGAGAAGGCCATGTCCACTAGATCGCCGTCGCCCTCCCGCAGTAGGTCAAAATCTAATTGATGCGTCGCGAGATCCGAGAAGTAATCTCTAGCTTCCGCCGCCGTCGACGTCCCTAATCCTTTGTAGTACTTGACGCTGAACTTCGACGCGTTCGTGCCCACCTCGGCCTTCCAGGCCTCGTACTCCGGGACCGTGAAGAACGTGCGAGACGGCCCCTTCTTCGCATTGGAAGTAGCTTTCACGATGGGCGTGATGAAGCACTGGAGGAACCCGGGGATCTGCAAGAGCGATGGCCAGAAGTGGTGGAAGCAGTTGATCAGCAAGCCCTTGATGTGCGAGCCGTCGTGGTCCTGGTCCGTCATGATCATGAGGTGGCCGTACCGCAGCGTTTTGACGTTCTCCGTCGTGTACTTCGTGCCGAACCGGAGCCCTAAAATCTTCACGACGTTCTGGACCTCCTCGTTCTTCATGATGGCCGCGTGACTCGCTTCCCGGACGTTCAGGGGCTTGCCCTTCAACGGGAAGACGCCGTAGAGGTCCCGGCCGACCACGCCCAAGCCGGAAACGGCCAATGCCTTGGCACTATCACCCTCCGTTAGGATCAGCGTGCAGTCCTTGCCCTTGGCGCCGCCCGCGCTGTTCGCGTCGTCGAGCTTCGTGATGCCCGTCAGGCGCATCTTCTTGGAACCACCTTTCCGCTTCAGCTGCTCGTCCTGCTTGAACTTGGTCCAGGCCAGGACGCGGTCCACGACGCCGCTCTTCTCGATGGCTTTGAGGAACTTCTCGGGCAACACAATTTTGGAGCCGAAGCTCCGCTCCTTGGTCGTGAGCGTCTCCTTGGTCTGGGAGTCGAAGGCCGGGTTCACGATCAGGGCGTCGACGTAGATGCAGAGGTGGGCCTTGATGAAGGCCGGCTTCACCTCCTGGCCCTTGTTTTTCTTTTTGACCGCTTTCGCGAGGAAGTCGCAGACCTTCTTGGCCACGGCCTCGACGTGGGCGCCGCCCTTGCTCGTGCAGATGGAGTTCACAAAACTCAATTGCTGGAAGGTGCCGTCGGACGGCGCCACCCCGACGGTCCAGTTGTCGTCGAGTCGCTCCAAGGCAGCAGGAGGCTCCAGGCCGTCGTGGAGCTTCACGTAGGCGGCAAAGTTCTTCACGGGCACGCGGACGCCGTTGAGTTCTACTTTCAATCCACCATTACCGTGGCAGCTCGACGACGCCGCGACGTCGTAGGCCCGCCGCGAGAGTAGACCGACCACGTCGTCATCTAAGGAGTCCATCTTGAACCGTTTTAAATCAGGCGTGAAGCTGACGCGCGTGAAGTCCTTCTTGCCCTTGTGGGCCGAGATCTGGGCCTCCCCGACGGTCCGCGACATGTTGTCGACCCACGTCTGCTTCAGCTTCTTTCCCGACGCGGAGTCCGCCGTCTCCACCGTGAAGGATGTGGAGAAGATGTTCGCCAGCTTCGCGCCGTAGCCGTTGCGCCCACCGGTCGTCTTCTTTTCGTCGTCGTCGAAGTTACTTCCGGTCAGTAAGTGCCCAAAAATGAGCTCGGGCACGTAGCACTTGTGCTCCGAGTGCACCTGCACGGGGATGCCCTTGCCGTCGTTCGCCACGGAGATCGTGTTCGTGGCCCGGTCGATGTCGATTTTGATCGTCGTCATCGAGGGGTCGCGCTGCTTGTTGTCGGCGGCGTTCACCATGATCTCGTCGAAGATCTTGAAGAGGCCGGGCACGTAGGTCGTAGACCGCTTCACGATGCGCTTCGTGGCGGCATCTAAGACCCACATTGGTTGGGTGCTACTCTCGATGGAGCCGACGTACGTGTCCGGCCGCAGCAGGATGTGCTCGAGCTGCGTCTTCTTCTGGTACGTCTGCTCGATCGTCTTGCTCGTCTTCCTCGGCTTCTTGGCCTTGGGCGGCGGGCTGTTCGTGGCGTCTCCCTGCGCGCGGACGCGGTGAGCGTCGTGCGGTGGCGGCGTTTTGTGTGTGCGTGCGGGGGCCAGCTCTCAGCCGTTTGAGGGCGACCGCGGCGGCGCGGCCGAGGGGGCGTTTTGTGTGTGTGCGGGCCAGCTATTAGCCGCTTTTAGCCGCGCGCGAGGCGGCCGCGGCAGCGCGGCCGAGGGGGCGTTTTGTGTGTGTGCGGGCCAGCTATTAGCCGCTTTTAGCCGCGCGCGAGGCGGCCGCGGCAGCGCGGCCGAGCGGCGGTTCTCGTTTTGTCCACGGCGGGGCGGTTTTGTGTGCGCCGCTGGTGCGGCGGTGCAGCGGCGGTGCGCTGAGGGCTGCGCAGCGGCCATGAGGGGCGCGCAGCGCCGCGCGGGCCGCCCGTTTTGCATAAGCGCAGATTCCCGTTTTGCAGCGTATCGCGGCGTTTTGGACGCAGCCAGCGCACGAGAACGGCGGCCATGATGCCTGTAGTGCGTAGAGCGCTGCTCGTCGTCTGTGGAGCGTCTGCGGAGCCCGTGCGCGGCGCCTTCGTCTTGTTGAAACGGCGGTGCAAAAATATTCGGGTTTTAGCCCGGGATCCTTCGCGCGCCTTCTGAGAGGCGTCTAAAACGCACGTTTAGACCACTGCGAGAGGCCCCAGCGGCGCCGCCGCCAAGACCCCCCGGGCCCCCGCACGTTTAGCCAAAAACTCGTGGGGCGCAACTCTCGGAGACGCGGCATTCATCGCTGCCAGTCGACACCTGTTGATAGCATGGCTCTCAAGTTCGCCGCGGGCGGCGCGCTAGCCGGCGTGGCGGCCTACGGCCTCTACTCCCTGAACCAGCCTAAAAAAGACCAGCTCAAGATGATCATCTCCGGCGGCCCCGGCAGCGGCAAGGGCACGCAGTGCGACCTGTTGGTCAATAAGTACGGCGTCAAGCACATCTCGACCGGTGACGCCCTGAGGCACCACGTCAAGACGGGCACTGACTTAGGGCGGGAGGCCAAAGCGTACATGGAGCGCGGCGACTTGGTACCCGACTCCTTGGTCATTGGCATCTGCAAGGCCGAGATGGAGACGAAGGAGGCCAAACAGAACGGCTGGCTTTTAGATGGCATGCCGCGCACGAAAGCCCAATGCGACGCGCTGGACACCATGGGTCTCGTGCCCAATTTATTCTTACGGCTAGACGTGCCCGACGAGGTCATGATGGACCGCGCCTGCGGCCGGCGCCAGGACCCCGTGACGCGCCAGATCTACCACGTCAAGTACAAGAAGCCGCCCACCCAGGAGATTGAGGCGCGCCTCGTGATCCGCAGCGACGACACGGTCGAGAAGATGACGAACCGCATCAAGCAGTACCACACGAACACGACGGCGGTGTCGGGGTCCTACTCGGACAAGCTCGTGGCGCTGGACGGGAACCGGGCGCCGACGGACGTGTTCCCGGCCGTCTGCGCGGCGGTCGACAGCGCGCTGGCGAAGTAGATTTCTTTGGGGTAAGTGTGGTTCTTATCAATCCAGCGGGGGCGCGTCGATAGCGTGCGCGGCTGGCTTTGCCTCTAGGCTTTGCCTTAGAGCTCGAGCTTTGCCTACGGGTTTTACCCCGGCCAGCCTCGACTACCAGGTTGCCACGAAGCGCTAAGGGACTGCCGTGGCACACGGCAGTAGAGCTGACCGGTGGGAAATGATGGTTCAAGAGTACAGCGTGCAGTCCGACAGCAGAGACGACTCCAGCCTGGGTGCTCTCACAAGGGCAATTGGTGTGTGAGCGCTAACGAGCCGCATCGATCAAAAGTTGCTGCCAGAAATATGAAGCGCGGCCACGACGCCGCGGCAGCCGCGGCAGCGACCACGAGGAAGAAACGCCGCAAAAAGAAGAAGAAGAAAGCCGCGGATAGTTGGACGCACAGCACCACGACACGCCACCCCTTCGAGGTCTCGCAGACGTCGGACCACGCCGAGACGCCTGCCAATGCCTACGAGGACCTGGCGCCTTTTCTGCGAGCGGTCGGCGGGCGCGTCTACGACCCGTACTACTGCGATGGAGGCGTGATCAGGCGGCTCCAAGCGCTCGGCTTCCGCGACGTCGTCAACAAGAATCGAGACTTCTACGCAGACGTCTCAATTAGCACGGTTCCGAGTCATTCGGTACTGGTCACGAACCCTCCATATAGCGCCGACCACGTCGACCGCATCATCGCGCATTGCGTCGAAGCGCGGAGGCCCTTTGCGTTGTTAATTCCAACGTATTATCTCGGTCGTGACGCGTGGCGCCGCGCCGCCGCCGCCTTGTCGCCGGAGCCGTTCTACGTCTGCCCGCACCGGCGTTATGCGTACCTGCCGCCCGCCTGGGCGCGCGACGCGGCAGCTCGCGCGACAACTTCCCCTTTTACGACGTGCTGTTTCTGCTGGTTACCGGAAGGATCGACCGGCCTCGACTTCGCGAGCCGCGTCGACGTGTTCCGTAGCGTGGCGTCCGTCGGTGCGCAGTATCGCGACGTGACCGACGCCCAATATAAGCGACCGAATCCAAAAGCTCGCAAGCGGCAGAAAGCGGCGCGCCAGGCACGCGCGGAGGCATACTCATAGGCACGCCATCGACGACGACGACGAGATGTCGCGTCAATGGCGTTGAGCTACGCCATCGACGTCGACGTCGTGGCCACGCCATCGAGGAGACGTCGCGTCGATGGCGTAGTGGAGGTCGAGCGCCACGCCATCGAGGAGGCGTCGCGTCGATGGCGTGGAAGTCGGCGTAGCGTAAACTGCAACATAATTAGTCCGGTTCAGGCTGGTCCCGGGCCGGTTTCGCGAGCCGCCCGCCCGACAGCGGCGCCGGCAGCGCGCCCGTCGCCACGAGGACCATGTAGGACGACGCCACGAAGCCCGTGTACGATACCAGCGTGATTATCTTCGAGGCCAACGATAGCGGCCGCGCCGGCACTTTTTTTGGCCCCGGCGGCGGCGTCGGCGCCCACTTCTTTCTGCCGCGGGCGCCGCTCGCGAGGCGCCTTATAACAATCATGCCTTCTTCTTCCGCGCCCGCGCCTTGCGCCGCTCGTCCCAGAGGATGTAGCCGAAGACCCCCGCCTGCGCCAGGACCACCGCGAGCACGGCCGCCGCGAACCTGGGCTCGCGCAAAATGGACAGGTCGAAGAGCGGGCCCTCGTCGCCGTCCTGCGCCGGGCCCTCGGGCTTGAGCTCAGTGTACCACCAGCCGTCGCCCTGCTGGCGCACGACGGGCATTTATATCGCATCGATGGCGCGGGCAGAGTTGTGCTAGCGCAGCCGGCAACCGAGCAGGCAGCAGCAGGGCAGCGCTGCGCAAAACCCGCGCTATTCACAGAATCATACGGGTTTCACTGGAATTTATTTTTTTATTCTTTGTTTTAGCAAAGGCCTTTGCGCAAGACGACAGTGAGCCCGGCCACGACTGCGCGTGACCTAAACATCGCCATTGCGAGCAGCAGCAAAAAGTTGCGCACCGCTAGCCCTGCACGCGGTACAAAACAGACAAAACAGACCTCCAGTGAGCAAGACACGCTGCACGCCAGCCGCGGCGAACACGTGACCATGGCCTTCATCTACAACTGCTTCGCCGCGCCGCCCAGGCCCCACGCCATCATTTTAGCAAGGGGCGGCAGCAAGGGCATCCCGCGCAAGAACATTAAGCCCATGAACGGCGTGCCTCTCTTGGTGTATAACGTCAAGGCCGCGCTGGCGTCGCACGCCTTCGAGAAAGTAATTGTCTCGAGCGACGACAGCGAGATCCTGGAGATCGCGGTCAAGGCCGGCGCCGTCGCGCACCGGCGGTCCGCGGAATCGGCAAAAGACACGGCGTCGTCGGAATCCGGCATCTTCGACTACGTTGATAGTGTCCCAGGGCTGGTAAGCTGCGCCCTCGTCCAGTGCACCTCGCCCCTGACGACGGCCGACGATTTTAGAAATGGCGTCGCCCGCTTCCACGCGAGTGGCGCGGACTCCTTGGTGACCGTCGTCCGCGCGCACCGTTTTTTATGGGAGGTGAAGGACGGCCGGGCGCAGCCCAAAAACTACGACCCCGTCCACCGGCCGCGGCGCCAGGACTGGGCCGGCGAGCTCATTGAGAACGGCGCCTTCTACGTCTTCAAGGCCGAGGCGTTACGAACCTCGGGGTCGCGCTTATCCGGCAAAATCGAGGCCTTCGAGATGAGCGAGGACACCATGGCGGAGATCGACACGCCCACGGACTGGGCCATCATCGAGGGGCTCGTCGCGGCCAAGTTCGGCAAGGTGCCGCAGACGTGGGGGTTTTAAGGAGCTCTACGGTAGACACAACGGGTCCGGTCTTTGAAATGGAGGGTGCGGCGACGGCGTCGGAACGGACACGGATCTCGTCCGAGCACTCGTGTCCGGTCGGTTGCGGGTTTTGACCGGTAAATCTCGTGGCAAACCAGTATTCCCCGTCACTGCACACCTAGGCGGCCATTCGTTGTTCCGGTACGCGCACGCGCTTACGACAGCTACGCTGCAGCCGAGGAACACAGTGCGGGCGGTGCCAGTTCTCGTAAGCAGTCTTGAGTCAGAGACCACTAAAAGATCAACGCTCGGTCTCCGCGCACCGGAGCCCTGCGCCCGGCTCTACTTCGACGAGTTTCGAGGCATCATGCTCTCCTTGCTGTCCGTTATCGCGTGCGCCGCGGCGCTGTCAACGGCGCCCCGCGCGCCTGCCGCGCCGCGCCTCGTCACCATGCCGACGGTCGAGGAGCGCACCACCACGGTGCGGCCGAAATATAACGTCGGCTCGGCCTCGACGCGAGATGCGGGCGTCCGCCAAGGCCCTTCGGATTTTGAGTGGGCGATCGACGCCGACGCGACGCGGCGCGACGGCGACCTTTTTAGCATCCTGCTCTTGAACGAGACGTTCGCCAAGCCGCGAATGTCCGTGGCCTACGCGGCCGGCGCTTTGACCCTGGTCCTGGCCATGCCGGAGCCCGACGCGGTCGAGCACGCGGGCTTCGCCCAGGCGCAGGGCTTCTCCTGCCTGGGCACGTGGCGCAAGGACGAGTGCCTGAAGTTCTGCGAGCAGCTCCAGGGCCGGGACCTGAGCGTCCGGGCGCTCCCGGGCGTGCGCGGCAAGCAGGCGTGGCAGGGCTCGCCGGCGAACGTGAGCCCCGACGCCCTGCCCTCGGCGCCATGATGTAATTTATACGTAATAGACTTATTCCACCGGTGGCGTCTCAGGCGTCCAGGTCGTGCACGTAGACCACCTCCCCGTTCAGGTGCGCCTCGGCGACGGTCCGCTCGAGCAGCGCGCCCTCGAGCTCGCGGAGCGGGTAGTGCGTCGCGAGGCCGTAATTCAGGTGAGGCAGGCCCGCGTCCTGGATGTGGCACGCGACGAAGTCGCCGAGCAGCGCCACCCGATCCGCCATCAGGAAGCGCCGGTCGACGCGCTGGCCGTCTGGGAACTGCACGCGGACGCGCGCGACGCCTGCGCCCGCGGGCGGCTCCGCGCCCAGGCGCGCGCGCCGCGCCGACTCGGCCTGCGCCGCCTCGGTTTCGGCCCGCTCCCGCGCCTCCCGCTCCGCCCGTTGGACCCGCTGGGCCTCCTCCCGCTCGGCCTGGCGCTGGGCCTCCCGCAACCGGTCGCGCTCCAGCCCCTCGTTGAAGTCGCGGTCCTGCTCCGTCCGCAGCCGCCGGGCCTCCTGGCGCGCGCGCTGCTTGCGCCGCAGCGCCTGCAGCACGCCCCGCTGCTGCGCCAGCGCACCTTCCAACGTAGAAACCAGTTGCCCGCCGTCGCTCGACGCGCCGTGGATCGAGGCCACGACCTTCTCGCCGGCCTCGTCGCAGATGACGATGGCCAGGAACGGGTACCGCGTCGCCCCGAGCGAGTCGCTGAGCGCGTGGCCGTCGGCGCTCCGCACGTCCGCGCCCCACAGCACGAAGCGCGTCCTGCAAAAAGCCTCGAACTGGGGCGTCGTGAGGCCATTCTTGCAGAAGTCCGCGCTGTCCTGGTGGAGCGGCGAGTGCAGGTAGATGAGCAACAATTTCGACTGCGCCGCCGCGGACGCCGCGGCCTGCCGGTACGAGTCCGCGTAGAAGGCCGGCGGGCGCCCGACGTTCAAGGAGTCGCACAGCTTCCTGTAGTCCTGCGCGAAGGCACGCGCGGCGCTCCGTCCGACGGTGCCCAGGCGCGGCCGCGTCAGCAGGCGCGCCACCTTGGCGACCCAGCCGCGCGGGCCCCGCGCGGCCTGGCGCCGCGCCTGGGCGGCCTCGACCTCGGCCTGGAGCTCCTCCTCGAAGCGCCGCTCGGCATCGCTGTCCTCCTCGTCGTCGTCCTCCTCCTTGCTCTCCTCCTCCTCCTCCTCGACGTCGTCCTCGTCGTGCTCGTCGTCGTCGTCGTTCATGGTGTGATGAGGCCTGTCCGATGCTGTGCGCGCCGCCGCGGGTCTATTGAGAGCTTGAGAGCTCTATTAGCTCTCTGCAGTCAGGCCTTTTTGGGAGCGCACCGCGCAGAATGACGCGATAGCGGCGTAGCGAACGCGTCCTAGTGCACTGGATGCAGCGCAGCGGTGTAATACGTCTGCGCTCTGCGCTGCACGGAGCTCGGCCGAGCACGAAGGTATGCCCCATCAGCCGTTTAGCCTTGTGGGAGGGGTGGGGCCTGGTAGCGAGCCGGTAGAAGCCGGTAGAAGACGTGACGAGGGAGTTCAAAAAGAACTCGAATTAGACGGGTTTTACTCCCGACCCAAGCATGGTCAAAAGCACGCGCCACGCTCGTCCTGCGCAGCGAAGTACCTGGCAGCCTCGTATACGTCGTGCACCAACGGGCTGTGCGTGTCAGACCACCAGCGGTCACGCGCTCACGCCGTGCGATCGCAAAGCAGACCGGTGTTTGCTCCCAGTCCAGACAGTCCTCTTCGTTCACCATGGCGGCCATTAAATCGACCGACTACGCCACATTATCAGTAGAAGAATCGGAAGCCGCGCCGGCGAGCTACACGACAGAAGGCCGCTGGCTCGTCTGCAGCGAGGTCATCACCGTCGTCGCCGCGCGAGCCTGGGAGTTCTCGGTCCCGCTCGCCTTGCTGGGCCCGCCCGGCCCCGGCGCGAGCCTGCGGGCGCCCGCCGCGTTAGCCCTGGCGACGACGTTGGCCACGGCCACATTAGCGCCGCCCACTGGCGCGTGGGCCGACCGCAGCGATCGGCGGAAGGCTTCTAGGGTCGCGCGCTTGGCGCAGATCGGCGGCACGGCGTTGGGCGTCGGCGGCGTCTCCGCGCTCGTCTACACCGGCGAGCCGAACTACGCGGCTCTCGTTCTCGTATTAGTGGGTGGCGCCGTCGAGAGCGTCGCGTCCGTCGTGTCGAAGAACGCGCCTAAAAAGGACTGGGCGCCGGCCTTGTTTGACGGCGACGCGCTCGTGGACGAGCTCTCGCACACTACAAGTGCTCTGGCCACGGCCGGCCAGGTGGCCGAGGTCATCGGGCCCCTCCTGGGCGCCCTGTGCGTGTCTTCTTTGGGCCCGCGCCGCGGCGCCGGCGCGGCCGGTATTTTAAACATCGCGTCCTCCGCGCCGGCCCAGGCCGTCTTGGACGGCCTGTACGCCAAGTGCCCGAAGTTGCGGGCGCCCCGCGTCGTGCGGGAAGAGGTCACGGAGGACGGCGCCTGGACGCGGTGGGCCGCGCAGCCCTCGGGCACGGCCCTGGTCACGCTCGCATTCTGCTGCCTGTGGTTCACGGCCCTGGCCCCCCACAGCGCCGTGCTCACGGCCTTTTTAGCGACGCAGCACGCGGACCCGGAGCTCATTGCCGGTTTTAGAATTTGCGGGGCCTTCTTCGGCTTTGTGGGCATCGTCGTCTTCTCCAAGTGCAGCCGCGTCGCCGGGGCGGGCGACGAGGCGGCGGCCGGCTCCAAGTCCGCGCGGCGCGTCTCGTCGCTGCGCATGGCGGCGCTCGGAGCGCTCGTGTTCCAGCTTATGTGCGCGGCCCTAGCCGTGTATGCACTGCGAAACGGCGACATGCTCCTCGTGTTCTGCGGGGCCGTCGCGTGTAGTCGGGCGGGCCTCTACGCGTTCGACGTGGGGTACGTGGAGCTCCAGCAGCTCCTCGTGGATGAAAGGGATCGGGGCGCCTGCCAGGGCGTCGAGGCCGCCTTGTGCGGCGCGATGGAGCTCGGCCTCGCGCTGACGACGCTCGTCTTCTTCTCGGACCCGGCGAGCTTCGTGGCCCTCGCGGAGCTCTCCACATTGTTCGTGGCGCTGGCGTTAGTGTGCTTTGGGGCGTGGCTGGGCCTGTACCGCATCTTCGACCACGTCCACGCGGGGCGCAGTGAAGACCACGCGCACACGGCGCAGGACCTGAAGCGCCTGGCCAACGACGGCCGCCACGTCCACGTGGCCTACGCGGGCGTCAAGGCCTGCACGCGCGCGTCGCCGCGCGCATCGCACGCGCACCACGCGGTGCCCTCGGCGTAACTAGTATGTGCGCCGTCGGTGGTTGCTGCGGTTGGGGGAGGCGTGACACCGTCCCGCGGAGGGAAAAACCCGCGCGTTATGAACCTGGCCTCAGGCACTGCACCCAGCTAGCTCCGAGTTCCGCCCCCCTTTGTGCGGGGTGTCCGGTGGGTTGTCAAAGCTCACGGCTTCTCGCCTGACGCATTTGTATTGGCCGCCACTTAGACTCTCAGGAGCCTCAACTCAACACTAAAATTTTAACAATTACTTTGAGTTTCGGTGCGTTAGCGCAGAGGCGCGCTAGGGATTGAAAATTAGGCCTTAATCGGATCGTCCGTCAGCTACCACGCGCGCGACAGTGAGGCGGGCGGAGGCGGCGCGCCGACGCTCGGACGCCGCTGCCACTAGAACGCCGATAGTCAAACCATTTGACTGGAGTTTTGATAGGCCTCACTCGGCCATCGCAAAACGATGAGCGCACGCGATGATCGATGCTGTGACGGTTATGGTCGATGTGCATTGTGCACATTAATTGTACTTAATGTCGCTACCGTACGTCCAGGTCCAGCGGCGATGGCGTGCCGGTGGGCTCGACAGCACTTGACACAGCGGTTTCACAGGTTCGCCATCTGAGTCAATCAAGCTCACAAATAACTGATCAAGGGTCGTGGCATGTTGGTCCACACGCGTCCCTCGAGAGTTGCACTGTGAGCGGGGGCGAGCTAACAAAGAGCGCTGGTCATAAGCACTTGGTTGAAACCCGGCTAAGGTTTTTCGCATTTTGCTACGCGGGTCTCTTCAGCTAGGGGAGTAACAAACCGGCCGCAAAGCTAGGGGCGGGTTCTTTATTTACAGGCGACGAACTACTTAGACGAGCCCCCAGACCGGGCCCCCCTCCGGCGGCGCGCGGTAGCCCGCGGGCGTCTCCGCCCGGCGCAGCGTTTTGTGGTCGTGGGACGAGAAGGCGTTGCCCCCGTAGCCCTTGCGGACGGCCTCCCGCCGCTTCTCGCGCGCCACTTCCGACACCTCACTTTGGGGAGCGCACGCCACGTACGCCACGAGACGAGATAGAGGAGGCTGCGCCGCGCCGCGCAGCATTGTTGATGGGTCCGCATTAATATCAACGCCCGCCGAGCAGTGTACGACTCTGGAATCCCACACCACTAGGTCCCCCGGTCCCAGCGGCGCGACCTGCACGGCGCGGAACGCGCAGTAGTCCGCGTCCCGCTTGCCGCCCATGCGCACAAAGTTACCCAGGGGGTTCCGCCCGCGGCAGTTTTTTTCGTAGTCCTTGTGGCTGCCGGGCAAACACACAAAGGAGCCCGTATTTGCGTCCGCGTCATATAGAGTCACGAGGCCCTGGAAGCCCTTGCGCTCGGGCGTCTTCCCATAAAACTGGTCGATGTGGTACCACTTGCCCTTGGTAATGACATGCTCGTCGTGCACGTGGGGGTTGAGCCAGGCGCCCGCCCCGTCGAAGGACGCGCAGAGGTCCTCCGTCCCTAAAACCGTGGCCCACGCGTCGCGATGGCCCCGGGCGCAGCGCACGCCCCACATGAACTCCGACTGGCTGACCCCTTTTTTACAGACGACGCCCGTGTCTGCGTACCCGAGGGACCCTAACATGGCGTGCGTCTTGAACTCGTGGCGGTGCAACCCCGGCGCCGCCTTCTCCGCCCAGTCCCAGAAGCGGCCTTCCGCCGCCTTTACTTCCTCCGTACTGAGTACGTTGCGGAAGACGACGACGCCGTGGGTCTCCATCAACTGGGCACACTTAACTCGGTCGCCGACCGCGCAGACGGGTAAATCAGGCCACGCCGGCTGCCGCTTCAAACGCCGCGCGTGCAGAGCGTCAATGCAGTCCCACGCGATGCGCGACGCCCGCCGCGCGTCGAGGCGCTCATGCTCCCGCTTCGTGGCTGTTTGTAACGCCTCGCCCGTCAGCAGCACCGGTTCCCTCACCCACGTCGCAAACGTCCCGAGCTCCTGCAAAGGCGTCATCTCGGAGGCGTCCTCGTCGTCCGGGGGCACGAACCCCCGCGCGTCGAAGTCGTAGTAGGCCGCGCAGAGCGCCTGCACGGTCTCGTCGAAGTAGACCTCGTCCACGCGCCACCGCGTACCCTCATCTTCAAAGACTTGGCCTTCCAAGGCGAGTTCTTCTTCATTTGCCTCGGTGCGCGGCGGCGCCGGCGTCACGGCCACGGTGCAGCCGCTCAGCTTCCACTTCACGAGCTGACTGCGGTCCTTGTCCTGGGTCTTGCGCTTCTTGGGCGGCGTCCCCGCCAGGTGGAGGATGGCGCGGCGCGCGGCCGGCGCGCTGCGGTGCGCCTTGCCCTGCGGGTCCACGTAGTACAGGCGCGTGCCGTGGGTCCCGTCCTTGCGCCGCTCCGTGGTCCAGTCCCGGAGGAGGGCGGGGTCGGCCTTTTGAGCTACTAATTCGTCGCGGAGGCGTGCGAGGGTGGGGTCTAGGAGAGTGGCCATTGCACCGGCGGGGGTCGCTTCGTCGCAGCGCTTCAAACTTGATCGCTGCGTCTACGTAGCGCTTGCAGGGATGCCCTTCCCAGCGCGTGAGTGCCGGGAGATAGGATCTCTGTTCTAAAATTCGGGTTTACGGTTTGGCCCGGTTTAAACTTCCAGGACACATGCTTCTTTCAGACGCATGCATCTTCTCCATGTGGCGGCACCGGCACCGATCACAACGAAAAAAAACGCTTTGACGGGTTTTAGCCGCACAATTTACAGGCTGGGACGCGCCATCCGACCTCTCACAGGCAACAGGCCGTTCACAAGCGCGCACACCTCGTTTGGCGGTTGGCGGCGGAGCCAGATCTTCGGCCCTTGTCGGCCGCGTCGCCGCTGAGACCTTAAAATTGAGTCTTGACTCTTGAGCAAAAGGTCACCGCTGCTCAAGCGTGCGGCGTCTGCGGCTCGCGCGCCAGTAGACGTAACCTATTTGTCGGTGTAAGTGATGGGCGCCTGCGCATCGCGGAAGGCCGTAAAAGAACCCTCCGACGACGCCTCGACGGACCGCGACTCGCTCTTCACCGCGGTGGAAACCGACGACGCGCACCGCGTCGCGAAGCTCCTGAAACGCGGCGTCGACGTGAACGTGCGCGACGAGCATGACTACACCGCGCTGCTCCTCGCCGCGGAGACGGGCGCCACGAAATCCGTCGGAACGCTCATAAACGCCGGCGCGGACTGCGACGCGCGCGACAGCTTCGGGCGGAGTCCGGTCTACGCGGCGGCCGTCGGCGGCAAGGAGGACGCCGTCGCCGCGCTGCTCGTCGCGGGCGCGTCGCCGACGAACGCCGACCGCGACGGCCGCGGCCCGTTCTGGGCGGCCTGCGCAACGCGCGACACGAAGATCGCCGGGCGTTTGCTGCGGGCGGGCGCGGACGTGGACGAACGCGACCATAACGGTGTCACGGCGCTGGGGTACGCCGTGGCCCACGGCAACGCCGACGTCGCCCAATTTCTGTGCGCGCACGGCGCGATGACCGAAGACGGCGGGCGGTTGTCGCTCTCGCCGTTCGTGGCCGGCGAGGTGCCCGGGACGTACACGAACCCGTCGCCGCGGAGCGCCGGCGAGGCGCTGTGATAATCTATTAATTTTACTCAGTCGACCCCGTCCTCCACCAGGCTCTCGTCGAACCACATGTCCCAGGGGCGGATATAATGCCCATTGGAAAAGTCGCGAAGCAGGCTTTCGAGCGCCGCGATGACGAACTGGTGCTGCCTTCCGACCCGTGACCTGGCAGCAACGTCCGGGGGTAGGGGCGAAGCATTGTTCACCGGCGGCAAATACGCGTCCGCCACCGCGACCAGGGTTGCGATGGTCCCCGCGATTGCGTCCCGACCGGGAGGTGCGGACGTGATGGCGGTCCGCATGCGTTGAATTTGGTCTAGCACCACCGACTGTGTAGAGGGACTGTCGTAGAGTTTGGCGAGATCAAATCTCGGCTCCAGCATGACCCGCCGCTCCATTTGGACGCGCGCCCAGCTCGGCGCCACGAGCCGCCTACACCGCGTCGTCGCCGCCGCGAAGGCCACCTGATCGCGCCACGTCCAATACGGCAGCATATACTTGCGCTGGACGTCGTCCGGCACGTGCCTTAAATTATCAAACGCGCACCTCCGCTTGGTCCACAGTATGAGTGCGGAACGTTTCCCGCGCATCAACGGCCTGGCGCCGTGCTGGCAACATCCGGCGTGGACCACGACGGCGCCCAGACGAGGCGTGACATTTACGGCTGGTACCTCGATCTGGTTACCCTCCGGCAAAAACATGTTGAACCCGTACAGGAGCGTGCTACGGCCCGCAAAGAGCGCGGAGATTCTTTGAACGTAGCCCGGCGCGTCGAACTCGTTGTGTTGAAAGCTCATTATGATAGCCGAGAATTTGCTGTAGACATCAGGCTCCTCCTTGACTCGCTTGATGTACTCGTTGGTAGCTTCTTCATCATCCTGCGGCACCTCACTCGGAAAGACCCTGAGCATCAGTTCGCCTCCTTCGTACTCTTCATCAGGCGTGAGCGGGCAATTGATAGTAACGTCGCTACCGGGATCCGTGTGCTCGGCGTGCGACGAACACTCCGTATCAGCGTCGTAGCTTATAACGAAAGCCTTGTGCAGCTCCAGACGGCACCACCTCGGCACGAATACGCTGTCCTCCATTGCCGTCAGAATGCGCTCGACGCCGCGATCCAACAGATCTCGCCCGGCGGCGTCGAAGTCTTCGTAGGCGCAGTGGCGCGCGTCGTCCTCGTCGCGACAGCGTTGCACCGCCTCGCGTAGTCCCTCGTACCAGCGCTTGTCCTCGTCCGAATCGAGCCATTCCCCGGTGTCGCAGCGGCAGGATCCGCTGATGATCTTGCGGAAACGCAATCCTGATCGTCTCCGAGGCTTACGAGCTGATCTTGCTGAGCAAGTTACCAACCCACTCCATGGTCGCAGAGGGTGTTCTAGTGTGATGCAGGTTATCTGTCAAAAGCAAAAGTGCAGGGCTCCCTCAAGCAGACGCGAGCTGCGGTGAGCGACGCGGCACGTAAACAGCTGTGAACGGATGCGTGTACCCGAGAACTGCGAGCAATAGCGGCTCGTCGCGGCTCGATCATGCATTATGCGGAACACGAAACCCGTAACGAAAACCCGTGAGGTTGGCGGAGCAACAGCGAAATTGATCCATATCGCACGTGGCGCTTGTTCGAAGTCAGTGTGGCTCGTAGTGTCGTCGCTACGATAGCTGACGAGTTGTCCGCTGCGGCGGGACGATTTCATTGAGGAATAAGGCACCACGCAAGAGCTCGTTGTGCGGCGCAGAAAGCGTGCCGTGGCACAGCAGCTGAGCGTCGTAACGGCAGAGCTGTGCCCCAGACAGGATGCGCCGCCGCGCCGGCTCGAACGCAAGGCGCGCCGTCGCCGAGTGGCGCCTGCGCTGCGGCCGCCGCGCGCCGCGGCCGGTCAATGAGACGACACTCAAAACAAGCAAGGCAGGCCTCGCGCGGCGCCGCGCCGCGCTCACGCGAACGGTCGTGCAGCGCGCGCTCCAGCGCAGCACGGCGCAGCACCTTGAAGCCGACCGAGCCAAGCTCTGGCACCCCTACGCCGCGACGCCTGGCGCGCCGTGTTTGCCCGTGAAGCGCGCCGCGGGCGTGCGCCTCGAGCTCGAGGACGGCACGCAGCTCATCGACGGCATGTCGAGCTGGTGGGCCGCCGTGCACGGCTACGGCGTGCCCGAGCTCGATCGTGCCGTCACAGACCAAATTGGCGCCATGTCTCACGTCATGTTCGGCGGTCTGACGCACCGGCCGGCGGTGGCATTGGGCGAGTTATTAGTGGCGTGCACGCCAGAAGGATTGGACCGGGTCTTTTTAGCGGATTCCGGAAGTGTAGCTGTTGAGGTCGCGTTAAAGATGTCCGCCCAGTACTGGCGCGGGTTTGGAAGGCCGGACAAATGCAAGTTCGTCGCGCTAAAGGGCGGCTACCACGGCGACACCCTGGGCGCCATGTCCGTCAGCGACCCGGCGACGGGCCGGCACCGCGCGTTCGGGAGCATGGTGCCGTCGCACCATTTTGTACCACGGCCGCCCCCACGCGGCGCGGACTGTGGGCCCGCGCTCGAGGCTCTGGAAATGCTGCTTATGGAGCACCAGGATTCACTCGCGGCGCTCATCCTGGAGCCGCTGGTCCAGGGCGCGGGCGGCATGCACTTCTACGACGCCGGCTACCTGCGCGGGGCCCGGGCATTGTGCGACCGGTATGATGTATTGCTCATCTGCGACGAGATCGCGACGGGCTTTGGACGGACGGGGTCTTGGTTCGCCTGCGACGAAGCGGACATCGCGCCGGACATCCTGTGCCTCGGCAAGGCCCTGACGGGGGGCTACATGACCATGGGCGCGACCCTGGCGACGGAGGCCGTGGCCACGGGCGTGTGCGCGGCGCCGCCCGACGCCGACGCCCTGCCGCTGATGCACGGGCCGACGTTCATGGGCAATCCCCTGGCCTGCGCCGTGGCCTTGGCGTCCGTGTCCAAGCTCTTGAAGCACGGGTGGTGGCGCCGCGTGCATGCTATCGAGGGGCAGTTGTGTGAAGGTTTACAACCCTGCGTGGCGCTGGCGGCCGTTAAAGATGTGCGCGTGAAGGGCGCGATCGGCGTCGTCGAGTTATATGAGCCCCTGGACGCGGCCAAGGTGGCCGCCGCGGGGCCTTCGTTAGGCGTCTGGCTGCGGCCCTTCGGCACGCGGCTGTATACGATGCCGCCCTTCGCCTGCGAATCAAATGACGTGGCGCAGATTTGCGCGGCGGTGCACCACGTCGCTTCAAATGCGGGCGACTACCTCTAACTTAAATTACTTGTCGTCGTGCGTTGTCAAGCACGCGGGGGCGGACCCCCGCGCGCCGTCACGCGTGCACGACGTCCGCGAGCTCCAGGATGAGTGTGTGGCTCCCGTTCTCGAGGGACGCGCCGTGGCGCCCCTGCAACACGCGGCCGTGCGCGCCGTCCCAGCGGCGGCGGACCCGGGCATTACCATCGAGGACGAGCCGCGCCGGCACGCGCGCGACGCCCAGGTCCCGGATCGCACGCTCGTCGAGCCAGTAGTGCTCCAGGTGCGGCCACCGCCTCAAGGCCGCCACCGCGCGAGCGGGCGACGGGTCGACGCAGCAGGCGACGCACCTGATGGCACCCGCCTCAAAGCCGTAGGCGGCGCGCACTTCCTCCAGACCCGCGACAAAGGCGTTCAATTCGTCGAGCGTCTCGCCCTTTGAGACCCGCGATCACGCGTCGACGGCCACGAGCGGTGGGGTCCGCCGCGGCCCGTCCAAGGCGAGGAACTCGATGACAAGACACTTCGTGGGCGCTTTCAATAGCTCCCAAAGCTTCGTCGCGCCGCCTCGTCCCACGGGGCTCCTTAGTAAAGCGTTCGGCAGCTGGGCGTCGCGTGGGGGTTTCGGTCGCGGTGGTGCGCGCTTCTTGACAATTGCGTCGACCGGCGCTGCCAGCGGCGGCGGTTCGACGGCTGGCGTCTCGGTCGGCGTCGGCGGCGGCGGTTCGATTGGTGGCGGCGGCGATGCCGGTGGCGGTGGCGCGCCGACCGGCGGATTAGGCGTGTCGTGTCCTGCGGTCTCTACTCGCAGCGCATCCGGCTCGTCCGCCGGCGGCGGCGGCGTGAGGGCAGCCTGCCCCTCACGCTTCTGCCGCCGGCGCCGCGCAAATTTGAGCCAGGCACGCCAGCAGAGATGGACGTCGACCACCACGCATGGCTCCGTCGCTCCCATCGCGGCCGTCGGGCAGCCCTACGTCGCGTCCATCATGTCGCTTGCATCCAAACCATGGCTAACGTTTATGAAATCCGGCCTCTGCATACACTCAACCTGCATTTTTGCAATTTGCCCAGCTCTCCCAAAGTTTACCTCGGACGCACACAGCGTGGGAATTTGTTTTCAAACCGAAAACGGGTTTCTGACGGGTTTCTCGATCGAGCACTGCGCGTGTATTTATTGAGCTCTCGCGTACCCGTGGACACCTCTCTCGCCCTGCTCGGCGCTGCCTCGTGACAAGAAGAGCGAAAGAGCGACGCTCACCGGAACCAAGCCTCTGGATAAAGCTGTAAAGCCCACAAAAGATGCAGCGCTCAATTGCCGTACTCGCGCTCTGCCTGGTCGACGGCCTGAGACCATCAATAATCACGCGTCCGACCCAGACGCGGCGCCGCAGCGCCGTCGATCTGGAGGAGGAGGCACGGATCCGCGCCCAGCTGGAGGCGCACGCCGAGGGCCAACAAGGCAAAAACTTTAAGAAGCACCTGTCGCCGGCCGCGAAACGACGGAGAGCCAAGCGCGGCGCGAGCTTCGAGGCCGCCCAGGAGATCGGGCGCGAGTTAGCCGCGCAATTAAGGGATACGAAAACTCTCGACGCGACCGCGCGCGAGCTGCTGGAGGAGCTCGTGTCGACGACATCGGGCGCGCGGGGCTGGTTCGTCTCTTTGCTCACGGACGAGGACCTGGCGTCGCTTTTTAAAACTCCTATTGATGATGCGTTCTTACTACCCATCGCCGCGCGGCCGGAGCCGAACTTGAGACTTTGTGTGATGAACGTCGCGATGTCCTCGGCCACGGCCATCGCCCACGAGCGTGACGGCCACCACGACCTGGCTCGGGCGTCGCGATCCACGGCGAAGCGGTCCGCGGCCCTGTGCTCTGCTCTACTGGAGCGCGATCTGATGCCCGGGCTACCCGAAGCATTGCGGGCTTTGTACGATGCGGTCGCGCCACAAGACGACCTCGGCGAGCTGGGGGCCGTCTTGGGCCTCTCGTCCGACTTGCCGGTGATTGATAACGAGTGGTCCCAGTTCCTCGACAAGTGGGGCTACGGCCCGGACCAGCGCGCCGCGATCCGCCAAATGCTCCACGACAACTGGGCGCCGGTCGTCGGGGGAGGGTAACAGAATTACAGTAGTATGATTAGTCCTCGGGTGGCTCCAGCGGCACGCCATGCACTTGCACCAAAATGCCAAGGGGCGGGTTTCACGTCCAATCGGTCGGGTGCGCGTTCCGGCTGCCCGCCTACGCCACTGCTTGATCACACGCTGCCGGCAGCTTCCACCGGCGACCAACGGTGTCCGGCAGCCCCTCGTCACGATCGGTGGTCGCCCGACAACTCAGTGCAGCTTCGGTTAAAAGCATGGCCGACCGCCACAGCGTCGAGGCCGCCTGCCGCGCCGTGCGCGCGGACCTGGATGCGCGCCGCGAGGACGCGCGCACCTTAAGGGACCGCTGCGCGCGGGCCTTCGCCTACTGCGACGATAGGCAGCACCGGGCCGACGCGGAGGCGCTCGAAATATGGTGCGGCGCCGTGGGCGTGACACTAGACAGCGCCCTGGCGGCGAAGGCGCGCATCGCGCCCCTGGTCGCGGCGTGTGCAATGTTGCGTTCTGTAAGAGGGCAGCCGCCGTGTAAGGGCGTGACTTTCGCGGAGCTCGCGGAGCTAGTCCTGGTCCGGGAGGCGCGCGATGTCGAGCCGCTGATTGAACGGTGCCGGGCGTTCTTTGCGGAACGGTGCGCGGACGGGACCGCTCTGATAGCCTGGTTCCGCGCGCGGGGGTGTGAGTCGATTACACATGTAGACGCCTGCGCGGGCCTGTTGGACCTGGATCTGGAGGACGGGGAGCCCCCGCTAAACAGTCTGGGCGCGGTGATCCTAGCGGAGCGCCTGGACTGCGACCGGGACGGCGTCATCGACGAGAGGGATGCGTTGGCGTGGCTCGTCGTCCCTAGACCACTCAATGAGTTGAGGCAGCAGCTCCAGCGCTGGTGTGCGGCCGCGCACGACAGAAACCCAAAGGTCGCCTTCGACGCGCTCGATAAACGAAGCCGGGGCCTGTGTTCGCGGCGGGACCTCGAGAGGACGCTCTGCAAGAAGTCGTTCTTCGAGCAAGGACTAACAAGGACGGAACTCGACGTCGTGTTGCGGGACCTGGACGCGGACGGCAGCGGCTGCGTGGACGTCGCGGAATTTGTGAAGTGGCTCAGTGAGGGCGCGGACTTTGCGGTGGAAGAGGAGGCTCCAGAAGAAGAGGAGGGGTCGGCGCTCTTCCAGGCGGCGGCGCAGCAGCTGCGGGCGGCGTTATTAGAGAGATGTGGTCTCCAGGGCGGCGTGGCGTCGCCAATAGATGCTCTGAAAGTGAAGGACGCGCTGGTTAACGAGTTCTGGAGGGTGGACGCCGACGGTTCGGGCAACGTCGACGAGGACGAGTTTTCGGCTCTGGTAGCGTCCATCGTCGAGGTCGTGGACGACGAGCCGGCGAAGGTAGATTTAAGTGTAGGTGAGGAGGACGTGCTCCTATCGCTGAGCAGCGAGGAGCGCACGTTCGACGCGCTCGGGTGCGTCGTGGTCGAGGCGTGCGAAGGGAAGCGGTCCCTGTCCTTCCAAAGCGCGTCCGGGGCGGCGGAGGCGGCCGGGGCGCGGGCCGGAGATTCGCTGAAGAGCGTGTGCGGCCAAGCCGTGGATGAGATGGCCGCCTCGTTAGACGCCGAGTTCGTGGAGACCCACCCGCTCGACGCCCTGACGCGGCGCGCGGCCTTTGCGCTGCAGGTGGGCCCCGTCGTCTCACTGGTAGTGGCGCGCCGGTCGGCCTACCGGCTCGCCAAGCGGCACGTCGCGGCGCTGTGGCGCGCGGTGGACGCGGACGCCTCCGGTTCGGTCGACCGGGCGGAGGTCGAGCGTTTTGTTTTAAATGATGCGCCGGAGGCCGGCGAGGCCGAGTTCGCGGTCGTTCTGGAAAGCCTAAGGGACGCCGCCCGGAAGACTTTTGACCCGTCGGACCCCCTGCCGCCCGTGGCGCAGGCGTTCCGGTGCGTGGCGTGCAGACCCGGCGTCTTCGTTTTTGAGTCGCGCCTTACGCCATCGATTCCACGCAGGCGCGCCGCCAAGAGGCCCTATAAGGGAGACAGCCCCAACGCATTGCCGACGGCGTCTCTGGGCGTCTGGGCGCGCCAAACCTCAAACTGCTCGCGCCGGCAGGGGGCGCTCTTCCAGGCGCGGCTCGACCGCAACTGCGACGGGGTCGTGAGCCGGTCGGAATTCGCGGCCTGGATCTTCCCGCCGCGGCCCCTGGACAAATTGAAGGCATTGATCTGCGACGTCGTCGATAAGCAGTATAATGGGAAGCTCGCGAAGCTCTGGGCGCGGCTGCAACCGAAAAACCCGAGCGGGGCCATCCGCCGCGAGGACCTCCCGCACAAGCTCCGGTCGACGGGCTGCGGCTACGTGGGCCCGGGCGAGGTCGACGCCCTCCTGGCCGCCTCCGGAGGGAAGGAACTCCAATTCTTCAAGTTATGCGAACTGTGCGGGCGCGCGCCCGAGCGCCTCGCCGCGCCCTCGCCGACGAAGAAGAAAAAGAAGCGCCGGTCGTCTTTGTCCCCGGCCCGGCCGGCGACGGCGCCCGCGCGCGTGCTCGAAAGGCGGACAGTTTCGACGATCCCGCGCCACACGCCCGAGGACATGGCTCGGGCGCGGCAGGCGAGCGATTATGAAGCGCGCCTGCCGCCGCCGCCGCCGAACGCCAGCGAGGACGAGGCCGAGCCCGGGTCCATCGAAGGCGTGACGGCCCTCCAGGCCCGTTTCCGCGCCGCGCCCTGCCGGGGCACGCGCGACGCGCTCCGCAGCCGCGACACGGCTGTGCTCGAGCTGGAGGAGTCCCTGGTCCGGGAGGCGGCGCTCCGGGTCGACGTGGCGCACGCCAAGGCCTCGACGCGCCGGGCCGTGGCCGCGGCGTTGCGGGTCGCGGAGGCCGAGCGAAAGGAAGCCGACGCGGGCAACGACAACATGAAGAACACCCTCGGGGCCGAAAACCGCAAGCTCGCGCAGAGCGTGGAGAAGCTCCGCGCCCAGCTCCAGGCCGCTCTCATTGCTAAACAGCACGCCGTCCACGAGGCCGAGCTCAGGGCCGCGGACCACTTCCGCAAGAAGCTGGCCGAGCTCAAAAAGCCGAAGAAGAAGGCGCGCGACCCGTTAAAGACGGTATCATAGAAACTAATTAGGTCACACGGTATACAGGTTCGATTCGGTCAAGAGTCGCGATTGCGCGGCGGCGGGTCCGTCGAGCAGCGCCCCCGCGGCCTCGAGGGCATCGGCGGCGGCGGCGGGTCGTTCGCCGCCGGCTTTTCTGGCGGCGGCCCGCGCCGCTGGATCCGCTCGAGGTGCAGGTTCCGTAGCACCGCGTTGATTTGCCGGAAGTCGAGGTCCGCCTCGTCGTCGTCGTCGGGCGCCACCGAGAGCCGCTTGGCGCGCGGCGACGGCGAGGCGGACGACGGCGACGCCTCCTCCATCGACGAGACGCGCAGCCGCTTGACGCCGCGGTCCAGGCGCGCCTCGAGCGTCTCGGAGCGGCTGCGCTTGCCGGTCGCCATCTCATGGGATCCGTTTTCGCTGAGGTCCTCGTCGTCGGCGTCCGGTAGAGGTGGGGGGTATTGGTGCTCCATCGGTTTCCAGCACCCCGCGCCGCGGCTGGACTGGCTTCAGTGAGGGCGGCTGAGCTCCGCTCACCGGGTCGCGCACTTTTTTGCAGCTGACCCAAGCAGACAGACTCTTCCAGTGAGTTTGACCGTGCGAGGCGCGGGCGGTCGCAGCACTCGAGCCGGCGCACTGCTGAGTTCTCTGGAGTCCGAGGTCCGGCTAAACAGCCCTGGGCGCCGCTCTCGCACTGCCGAGCTGTGCGAATCGATCGAGCGGCTGAACTGGAAAACCCGTGCACGAAATCCGACGCGGGGCTGGTGCCGGCGATGCGTGCTTTCCGGGTCTCCACGACGTCTCGTTGCCGAGTTACGTGTCTGCACCGCTAGGAAAAATCACTTCTCCCAATGACTTGGGCTGAACTCATGAGAGGCGGCGATATTAAACCATTGTGCGAGACTCACAACAAGCGCAATTGAGGTACAACGCTAAGCACTGATTACCAGCAAAAGCGCGCGCCGCATACCTACGTCGCGCATTTGCACGGAGCGCACAGCTTGAGCACATACACTGTACAACCGCAGCCATGCCTAAGCAAAAGCGCAGCGACAAGCTCAAGAACAAGGGCGACAAGCGCCACAAGGGGGAGAATTTGGAGGTCATCCTACGGGAGGACCTCGCGCAGCAGAGCGGCGTCGTGCAGCCGCGGGCGCCGCGCGCGCCGAAGCAGCGGACGCGCGCGGACTCGGCCGACGAGGAGCTCGATGAAGCGGAGCAGGCGAAGGTCGATGTCATCGCGCGCGCCCAGGCCTCGGACGAGGCGCGGAGGGAGGCGGACGAGCGGGCCGCGTCCATGCGTGCGGACGACGACTCGGACCAGGACGAGAGCGACGACGATTTGGGGCTGGACGACGACGGCGAGGACGTGGATAACGAGCTCGACTTGGGGGCCGAGGCCCTGTCGTCGTCGCAGATGTCGCTGGTCGACTCCTTCCTGAACCCCGGCGGCCGGACGCGGACGCTAGCCGACATGATCATGGAGAAGATCGCCGAGAAGGAGCGGGGGGCGATGGACGAGAGCGACGACGAGGACGCGCTGCCCGAGAAGGTCGTGGAGGCCTACACGGGCATGGTGCCCCTCCTGCAGCGGTATCGGTGCGGCAAGCTGCCCAAGGCGTTCAAGGTCATACCCGCCCTGGAGCGGTGGGAGGAGATCCTGTGGCTCACGCGGCCCGACGAGTGGTCGCCGCACTGCTGCCACGCGGCGACGCGCGTGTTTGCGTCGAACCTCGACCCGAAGCGCGCGCGCACCTTCTACGGGGACGTGCTCCTCGAGCGGTGCCGCGACGACATCCGGGAGCACCGGCGGCTGAACTACCACCTGTACCAGGCGCTGCACCGGGCCCTCTTCAAACCGGCGCCCTGGTTCAAGGGCATCCTCCTGCCCTTAGTGAAGAGCGGCGACTGCACGCTGCGCGAAGCTTTGGTGTTCGGTTCGGTGTTAGCCAAAGCTTCGGTGCCCGCGGCCCACGCCGCGGTCGTGATCATGAAGCTGGCCGAGCTGCCGTACTCCGGGGCCCAGTCGGTCTTCCTCATCGTGCTCCTAAACAAGAGGTACGCGCTGCCCAACCGCGTCATCGGGGCCGTGGCCCTCGCGTTCCTCAAGCACGCGGACGACACGTCGGAGCGGCCCGTCCTGTGGCACCAAAGCCTCCTAGTGTTCGTGCAGCGGTACCGCGGCGACCTGTCGGATGACCTGTCCGGCCAGATCCTCAAGTTGTTGAAGACGCACCGGCACCACACGATCACGCACGACATCCGGCGCGAGCTGACGGCGGGCCACCGGCAGCGCGCGGCGGCGGCCGCGGCGCGGTCGTAAGTTCCCTGGTTCTATTATGGGGACGAGTCGTGCGGGTGCATGTTCCTCGCTCCCGCTTTGCTGTGTGCGGGTTTTTATGTTGGTCTCGATCGAGCCTGGGGGGTTTAAATGAGGGAGGCTGCCCCCATCACAACTAATGATGCAACCCAACGCAGCCAATGCGTAACACCAACAGCACACCGCCGCCGCGCGAGAGCACCGAGGCGCGCCTGACGCGCGAGCTGCAAGCAGAGCGCGAGCAGAGGACCGCGCTCGAGCAGAAGCTGGCCGCCCTCGAGCGCCGCCTCTCGGACAAGGACCAGGGAACCGTCGACGCCTCGACGACGACCTTTTTGCGGTCCATCCCGGCCTTCCAGGGCTTCGGGGAGGGCCAGCTCCGGCGCGTGCGCGGCGCGTTGCGGCAGCGCGCCTACGGGCCCCGCGAGACCCTCCTGGAACAGGGCGCCGCCGTATCCGAAGACGCATTCTTCATCCTCACCAGTGGCCGCGTGCGCGTCTTCGTGGACGGGCGGCAGGTGGCCGTCCTGGCGGCGGGCGACTACGTGGGCGAGCGCGCGCTAATCCTCAAGGAGCCCCGCGCCTCGACGTGCGTCGCCGACGCAACGGGTTGCTCCTGCCTCGTATTGGACGCCGAGTCCTTCGAGGAGGCTATATTAGCAAGGGCGAGCGAGGACCTCTCGCCATCAAAGGCCCGGCGCCGCACGTCGTGCTGGGCGCGCTCCTTCCACGCTTACGCGCACGACGCGGCGGACGCAGGCGCGGGGCGGCTCGGGGCCTTTGCGGCCGACTACGCCGCCTTGTTACCCGAGGCGCTTCTGAGTGGTGGAGACCGCGTCGAGACGTGCGCCGACGCGTTAGCTGGCGAGTTCACACCGTCGATCGCCGCCGAGCTGCGTTTATTGCTACTTGAGGCGCTGACGCCGGAGCTGTCCGTGGACGAGGCCATTGCGCGCATCCTCGCGCTCGCGGAGCGCGTCTTCGCGGGGAACGTGTCCATGCATTACCCCGTCGAGAGCCGGCCCGCCGTTTCGGAAGGTGCGCTCGCGGCGCCCGTGACGAGCGAGGGCCGGCTGCTCGCGACCCTCGAGGTGCGAGGTGCGGTATCCGCAGAAGGCTGGGCGGCCGCGTCCCCGATCTTCACCGGGGCCCTCGCGCCGGCGCTCGCGGCGAAACCGGACACCGCGGACGAACCGCCTCTCCCGCCGCCGCCGTTCCATGGTGATCGTGCGGCGCTCGACCGGGCCCTCGACGCGCACGCGCTCCACCTGCCGTCGCAGGACGAGAAGCGGCTCCTGTGGGCGGCGCGCGATGTGTTAACGGACCGGCCCCGCGCGCTGCCCAGGGTGCTGCTCGCCGTGGACTGGGGCTCCCCGAGGCAGGTAAAGGAAGCGCACCGGTTACTTCATATCTGGACGCCGCTAGCACCTTTGCCCGCGCTGCAGCTGCTGACGAAGCGCTTCCCGGACTCCAGAGTGAGGGCGTTCGCGGTGACATGCCTCGAGGCTCTGGATGATGCGGATCTAGCGGCCGTGACGCTGCAATTGGTCCAAGTCGTGAAGCATGACACAAGCCACGACACGGCCCTGAACCGCTTCCTCCTGAAGCGAGCTTTAAGATCTCCGCTGGTGTGCGGCCACGCTTTGTACTGGAGCCTCGCCACGGAACGGGAAACAGGTCAATCGTGCCGGGTCCTCCACGACTTGTATGCGCGGACCTGCGGCGCCTACCGTTCTAAACTAGGGCACCAGGTGCGCCTGGTGAAGCGGCTATCGGCGATTGCGACCAAGCTCGCTTCCGTGAAAGCGGTTGATAGAGATGGGACCCTGATGAAGCTTTTGTCAGAAACTGTCCTCGCCCCGACCTTCCAGCTCCCGCTCTCGCCCTACATGGTCTGCTCCGGTTTAAATATAGAAAGTTGCCGCGTTCTCGGCTCCGCCAGGGCACCTCTATGGTTGGAGTTCCGGAACGCGGTCAAGGACGCGGCGCCCCACGTCGTCATTTTTAAAGTAGGTGACGACCTGCGGCAGGACCAACTCGTGCTCCAACTGTTAAGAGCCATGGACGCGCTGTGGAAAAAGCGGGGCTTGGATCTGAAGATGTCGCCCTACGGCTGCGTCGCGACGGGGCCCTCAGAAGGTTTCATTGAGATCGTGCCACACTCCTCAACGCTGGCCGCGATAACCTCCCAGGCGGCGCTTCCGCATTCGCCATTAAAGGCTGTGCGTAAATTAGCCGCCTCTTACGAAGCCTACTGCGGGTCCGACGCGTTGCTGAAGTGGCTGACGCGGGCGGCCACGGAGTCAAAAGCTTCTATAAGCTACGGGCCGCCCGGCTCCTTCCGCCACGCCGGCCTCGCGCCCGCGACAGCGTTACCGCCGGCGCCCAAGTGGCGCACGAGTCGCCGGCGGGAGGAGACGAACCCGCTCCAAGAGGGCGCCCGGGTCTACGGCGTGCTAGACGCCTTCGTGCGAAGTGTGGCCGGCTACAGCGTGGCCACGCAAGTCCTGGGCGTGGGCGACCGGCACAACGACAACATCATGGTCTCACGGGATGGCTGCTACTTCCACGTGGACTTTGGGCACTTCCTGGGCCACTTCAAGGCCAAGTTCGGGGTGCAACGCGAGGCGGCTTCCTTTGTCCTGACGCCGCACATGGAGACGGTCCTGGGCGGGCGCGGCGCGGGGTATCGGTTCCGGCGCTTCGAGGAGCTGTGCTGCGAGGCGTTCGTGATCTTGCGGCACGAGGCGGACCACTTGATGATTTTGTTGACGCTCATGGTCGATTGTGGAATACCGGAGCTTGAGAGTGTGGAGGACGTGGCCTGGGTGCCCCGCGCGTTGATGGTCGCGGAGCGCGACGACGCCAAGGCCGCCGCGAAGTTCCTGGGGCACGTCGATGCGGCGCTCGACGACCGCCGCACGCGGAGCATGCACGCGATCCATAGCCTGGTGCACACGTCCTAGTAATGTTTGTTGGTTATGTACAAGTAATTGTTTATGCCTAGAGCCCGAGCTCCTGCAGGCGCACCTCCAGCACCTCGCCGGAGAACGACCTCGCGGCCTTGGCGAACACACGCGAGTGGTCGTGCAATATGCGACGCACGGCGTTCCCAATGTCGTGTCGATACTCGCCGTGGTCCTCCGGGCGGTCCACGACGACGCCGGCGCCGAGGCTCGCGAGCTTTCTGGCGACGGCGTCGCGCTCAGGTGCGAAGGACGCACAGAGGCACGGTATCCCTCTGTGCAGGCCGTCCTCGACCGCCCCGCCGTCGCGTACAACTACATCTTCACCGTCCAGCGATTCAAAAGCTTTCCTCGGCACGGAGATTCGGCACACCGCATTCGGCGGTAGATAAATAATATTCAGACCAGAGCACGGGCAGCCCAAAGCACCCTTCTCGTAATGTGCAAGTGCTATATTTGGTTTCCACTATCGGTGGGGTAGTATGGGACCCAACGAGACCGCTATTACGCTTACTAGGGACCCTCGAGTAATTAGCATATTTGACGGTAGCGGGTGCTGTCGAGCCCAAATAAAACACTTTTTGGGGGTGCTGATCGGCTCTCGGACACCCTATGGGTTAGGTCTGATGGTGGGTGGACGCCTACACCGTTTGCGCATGCGCTTTGGGCATCCCATAGCTCTCAAAGCACTGGATCTGAGAACTCTGCCTTCTCATGTCTAAGTGAGTTGGACTGCGGAGAGAATTGGACGAGATTGACCCAAGCGCCAGCGCATGCGGTGTAGGCGATTGAACGTGTATAGTACCGACCCGAAGTGACTCCAGAGAGACCTCTGGACCACGAATTGACAGCATTCCACCGGCGCGACTGACCACTTCAGCACCGCGAATCAAGAAATTATTTTTTTCGCCCCCCAATAAGTGTCGCATCGATTTCTTTGGACCGGTATCCAACCGAACGATACTCAAACAACTGCATGCCGCGTTTCATCAGTGATCCGACTTTAATTCGGGTTTCTCACCGCCCAAAAAACTGAGTTTTGCTCGCATGAGCTGTCGTCTGTACAAGCGTGCGAGCGTGTTAGTCATCACGTAAAGCTCACGTACAGCTGCGAACGTCTGGTGCCATCACTCAAAGCTATCGGCGCGTCGCTTGGCCTCTCTTGAGCATAGCTGTGCACTAGCAGCCATGCAGGCCGCCCAGCACATAGCCCAACAATTCAGCGTGTTAGCCGTCCCAACCAGGCGGCGAGGCACGAGCCGGTTCAGCCTCTACCTTCTGGAGCACGGCGAGCTCTTCCTCTACGACTTCGGCGGCACGCTCGAGGACGACGGTCAGTCAGCGCGCGGCCGACTGCGGTGCTGCAGCCGCTCGCTGGTCTTCGAGCCGGCCGACGCGCGGGCGCCCTTGTTAAAGTTCCCCCTGAAGAGCCTGGAGCGCCTCGAGGTCGAGAAAGGCGCCGTGGCCCTGAGCTGCGCGACGTATTATGAACTCCTCGCGAACGGCGTGCCGGCGCCCTTCGTCAAGCGCACGAACTACACGGATCGAAAATTCCGGCCGGACCACGCCGACGCCCAGGATCTGGTGGAGCGCATGCAGCGAGTCTGGGACGTCGCAAAGCGGGTGCAGCGGGACGGCGCGCACGTGGAGAGCGATTTACTGAAACCGGTCGCGGACCCCCTGCGAACGGCGACCTTCGACGCCTCCATGCTGGAGGACTTCGCCGAGAACGTCCTGGGCCGCTTCGTTTGTGAACGAGTGGCGCCCCTCGTGCGACTTCCGGGCCTACTGGCCGTAACCACCAAACGCGCCTACTTCGTGCCCTCGGCGTTGAACGATTGCGGCGACGGCCGCGTGTCTATGGCGCTCGCCGACCTGGCATCAGTAACAACGGGCCGGCACTTACTGAAAGACACGGCGCTCGAACTCGACGCGCGGAAACGGACGCGACTGGGTTTGTTGCGGCTGGCGTTTTCAACGACGGACGCGCGGGATCGTTGTAGAGACGTCCTCACCACGTGCCCCGCCGTGCTGCGCAGTGTCGCCGCGCCGGCCTGGAGCCTGGGCGACGCGACGCGGGCCTGGCAGCGCCGCGACCTGGACACCTTCTCCTACCTGGCGGTGCTGAACTTTTTAAGTGGCCGGAGCGTGCACGACCTGAGCCAGTACCCCGTGTACCCCTGGGTGCTCAAAGACTATGCTTCAAGAACTTTAGATTTGGACGACCCGAACAGCTTCCGGGATTTGTCCAGGCCCATCGGAGCGTTAGATAAGAAGCGTCTACGGGGCTTCCGCGAGCGCTACGCCCACATGGGGGCGCCTGCACCTCCAGAACTACCACCGCCGCCCCCGCGGGACGACATGCGCGCGCAGTACGAGACGAAACTAAAAGCGGCGCGCGAGGGCTTCTCGGGGCTCCTGGGCCAGACGGCCTTCGGCCGCAAGCTCTCGGCGCGCATCGGCGACCCGGCGCCGGCGCCAGCGTCGCCCCCGGCGGTGGAGGCGGGTGATGCACCGTTCTTGTACGGGACCCACTACAGCACGCCGGGCTACGTGTTGTTCTTCCTCGTGCGGTGCGTGCCGAAGTTCATGTTGTGTTTGCAGAGCGGCAAGTTCGACAGCGCCGACCGCATGTTCGACTCCGTTGGAGACGCGTTTGAAAGCGTGTGCTCGGCACCGACGGATTTAAAAGAGCTCATACCGGAGTTCTACGACGGCGACGGTTCGTTTTTGGTGAACGGCCGGAACGTCCCTCTGGGCACGACGCAGCGGGGCCGGCGCTTGAATGACGTGCAGCTCCCGCCCTGGTGCGCCTCGCCTCAAGACTTTGTGAGGAGACACCGCCAGGCCCTGGAGAGCGACTACGTCTCCCAGCGCCTGCACCTGTGGCTCGACCTCGTGTTCGGTATCAAACAGAGGTCGATTGACCATGATAACGTCTTCCACCCGTTGACGTACGAAGGGGGCGTCGACCTGGAGACGTGCGACCCGCGGCGCCGAAAGGCGTTCGAGCTCCAGATCGACGAGTTCGGGCAGACGCCCCGCCAGCTGTTCGAGAAGCCCCACGCACCTAGGGACGGCCCGCTCGTGGCGGACCCCGCGGCCAGGCCGCCGAAGCAAGTGGCGAAGCCGCCGAAAGTCGTACCGCGGGCGCCGCAGCTCGTCACGACGCAACTGAAGAAGAGCGCGCCGGCCCCGACGCCATTTAAACCGCCGGCAATAAAACCAGTCGCGCCGCGTGTTGTACAAAAGTACACGCCGCCCGCGCCGGCGCCCTTGCGGCCCTTCCCCCGGGCGGCGCCCGACCGGCGGCGGCCGCGCATAGCCGGCGCCACGGGTCTGGCGCTCAGGAAGACGGCGCGGCCGCACCGCGACGCGCCGACGGACGCGTCGTGCGCGGCCGGCAGGGTCGCGTCGGTCGCCCGGGACGGCACGCTCCGCGTCTCAAAACTGAACGACGACGGGTCCCTTACACCAGCGCGGCAACTGGTCGCGGCCTCGAAAAACACGCTCACCTGCGCCCAGCTCACGGACGACGGGGCGTGCGTCATCTGCGCCGGCTGGGACTGCGCGATTTGCGTGTACGACGCGACGACGGGCGCGCTACTACGCCGGCTGGACGACGCACACGACGCCGCCATCTCGAGCGCGCGGTTGCGGGGCGCGGTCCTCGTCACGGGCGCCTGGGACGCGACGGTCAAGCTGTGGGCGGTGAGCGACCTGTGCAGCGCGGACGACCGGACGGGCCCGTTTTTAGAATTAGTGGACCACGAGGCCCCCGTGACGTGCGTGGCGATATCTTCGTCCGCGTCAATCGTCGCGGCGGGCGCGGACGACGGCGCGCTCCTGATCTGGGACGTGCGGCCGTCCTCCCGACTTGATAGAGCGCCGGTCGGCGACGCGTCGATCTCGCTGGCGGCGCCGGTCGTGTGCGTGGAAATCTGTAGCGTCCCGGCGGGCGACCGGGTCTTCGCGGCGTCGGAGGACGGGTGCGTCGTCGAGGTGGCGTTAGATGGCGGGGAACTGCGGCGCTTCGAGTTGAGCGGCGAGGTGCGGTGCCTGGCCGTCGCCGAAGCGCCGCGCGGCGCCGTGGCCGTGGTCGCGGGCCGCGCCGACGGGTCGCTCGTCCTGCTCGCGTGGGACGAGGCCGACGCGCCCGAGGAGCACTTTATTGTGAAAACGGCGCATGGCGCGGCGGTGGCCGCGCTGGCCCTGGCGGAGGCGGACCGGGGCGGGGCGGTGCTCGTGTCCTGCGCGGACGACTGCTCCGCGGCGACGTGGGACTTCGTCGGCGACGTCGGCGGTACGGCTGTGTGAGTAGTTGTATTTGTGATTATTACTTAGTCTTTCCCGAGGTGCTTCGCCACGTCGTCGTACATGACCGGCGCGGCGCCGTCCTCCTCCGTCTCCTTATACCGTGACGCGCCGTAGATCTGAGCGCACGACACGTCGAAGGCCGCCGCGAACGTGCCGTCGTCCATGTCCCGCCGCAGGCCCTCGCAGAGCGCGCGCGAGAAGGAGGCGACCATGCCGCTCTGGCGCTTCAGGCGCGCGCACGCCGCCGCCCGGCCCAGGCCGCCCGAGAGCGCGAGGACGCGCACGACGTTCGGGTGCGCCACGCACGAGGCGTACAGGTCCTCGACCTCGGGTAACGTGAGTTTGAGCATGACGAGCTCGCCCGGTGCCAGCGCGTGCAGGGCCTCGTGCAAGGCATTCAACAAAATCTCCTCGGCGCGGCCCTTGTCCTCGATGAAGGCGTCGACCTCCGGTTCGATGATCGGCACGAGGCCGCACCGGCAGATGCGCTTCGCCACGTCAAACTGCTGTTGGACCACGGCCTTGATGCCCGCTTCATCGGCCTTAGCTATCCGCGACCGCATCTTCGTGCCCGCGATGCCCAGTAGCTTCGCCCGGGCGAGCGTCTTCTCCAAACCCTCGATCGGCTTCATGCGCTGGCAGCCGTCCTCCTCCGCCGCGAGGCCCTGGTCGCACTTCAGCAGGGGCACGATCTGCTTCGCCCAGAGGTAGGCCGGCGCGGGCCGGCCCTCGAACGTTTTATCCATCGTCGCGGCGAACAATATCGCGGCGACGCACCGCTCATCCAAAGCTCGCGCGACGCGCTCGCGCATCTCGTGCACCAAATCGAACATTTCCTCGTCGTTGGCCCACGCGCTCGCCTCCACGCCGTAGGCTGCGAGCGCGCCGGGCGTGGATCCGCCGCTCTGGTCCAAGGCGGCGACGAAGCCCTCGCCGCTCCTTAAGCGCTCGAGCATGTCGCGCTGCGAGGCCGCGCCGCCGCGAGCGCGCAGTCCTGCGGATGCGCGTGGTCGTCGCGCGCTAACGCTGGGCAACAGGGCAGCAATTGCAAAGGCAATCATTGATGGCTGCTTTTTGTCCCTTTCAGTAGCAGTCAGTTCGTGCAGCGTTAATCAGACTTGTCGTAAGGAACCGCGCAAGCTGGGCACACCGCTGTGAGGGCACGAGTGCTGGCGATAGCGGCGGATTTTGAGACCCCAAATTGTGTGTGCAAGTTTTGTGCTACAACTGTAACTTTTTGCCGCGGCGTTTCAGTCGCGATGGATTGCATTGGACACGATATAAGGAGGAATTATGTGTGGGGCGAGGGTTCGCCACCACAATTTAAGACTTAAACCCGAACAGAGCATTTTGGTTTTCAGTCTCAAACGACAAGCTTAAAACGCCAGCACTTCAGCCAATTCCAGCCTGAAACCAGTGCATCTCGGCAGCTAGGGGCAACGATAGCATCGCTGCCAGCTGACCGCGCGCGCGCCGCGACAGAGCGCCAGTGCAGCCGTCATGAGCAGCATGACACCCACGGCAGCGGCACCGAGCAGCGCCCTCGATGCCACCGCCGCGCCGCCAGCGACGACCGCCGCCCTGGAAAACGCCCGCCAGCGCCTCGCCGCGGCCCACGGCCAGCGCATCGCGTTCGAGCTGGCGCCGACGTCCGTCGCGGTGGCGCGGACGGGCGCGTTCGCGCTCGTCGGCTGCACGGACGGCAGCATCCGCTTGTGCGCCGTCGGCGCGCGCAGCAAGCTGCCGCCCGCCAACCTGGGCCAGCTCGTGTGCAGCGGCATGAACAACAAGCTGCTCGTGACGGTCGCCATTTCGGAGGACTGCCGCACGGCCTTCTCCGGCGCGCAGAAGGGCGCGACCGTGGTCTTAGCCTGGACCTTTGGAAGTTTCGCCAAGAGCGCGACGCCGCAGCAGATCGTGGCCACAACCATCCAGGAGTCGCAGAGCGAGGCGAAGCTGCGAGGCTTCGTGAGCTGTTCGCGAGCCGGCGAGGACGACTATAGGCTGCTGTGCGGGCGCGGCATCAAGAGTGCGCACGTGTGGAAAGTGCGGCGGCCGACGCCGGGCGCCGCGCTAGATTGGTCTCTGCTCTACGAGCTCCCGACCCAGTCCTGCGGGTCGCTCGTCTGCGGCGGCTTCCTGGCGCAGGCGAGTGCCGTGTGGGCCAAGGCCGAGCAGGGCTCCATCCGCCTGTGGAACATTGCGGGGCCGGACGTCGAGCACGAGGACCTAAGGCACGCCCGCACCGCTTTAGGTGTGGTGGCGGTCGCGTCCTGCGACGGCGGCGCGTCCTCGATCGTTTGTGGGAGTGCGCACGTCGCGGTCGGCGGAGCGACGCTCATCGAGGTCTCCGCACCCTCGGGCGCGGTGCGCGCGCCGCTCGCGCCCCCGCCGAAGCCCGGCGCGGGGAGGCGGTGCGCCCCTCGCACCGTGTCGTCGGTCGCGTGCGCTTCCCAGGGCTCGGCCGCAATTGCGTTCGCGGACGGGGCTGTGGCCTGGTACGACGCGGACACGCACCGGCTCTTGGAGGTGGACGCGACCTCCGGCGCCCCGGCGCAAGTGGCCTGTGTTTCATTACCGCTGGGCGGCGCGCTCGTGGGTGCCTGCCACTGGGACGTCAAGAATCGCGAGGGCTGGGTGTCGCTCTTCGTGCCGGAGAAGAGCGCTCCTCGCATTGCGACCGCGGGGGAACTCGCGGTCTCGAAGCTGTGGCCCGTACCTCTCGAGGCGCCTGTACAACCGAAGCGCAAGGCCGTGTCGTCGAAGGTGACGCCGCGCGGCGCCAAGCAGCACTCCAAGGTGACGCCGCTCGGTGCCCTGCCGCCGTCGCCCTCGGATGTCCCGGTCGTCACGACGCAGCGGAAACGGCCGCGCAACCCCCAAACGCCGGTGTCCGCGGTCGAGGGGGTCGACTTCTCTTCTTCGGACGAGGAGGAGGAGGAGGAGCACCCGCTCAACGCGGCGGCGCCGCGTCGGGTCCCCTACGAGGCGCTGCCGGCGCCGGGCCACACGCTGCGCCTGATCGCGGCGTCCGCGCGGCGGGGCGCCGTGCCGGCGCCGACGTGGCACTGGGCGTCGCCCGATGCCCGCGAGCGGGAGACGCTCGAGCGCCTGCGCGCCCTACCTCCGGGGAACGAGGACATCGTCGACGCGACGCTCGGGCGCCTCCGCCTCGAGCGACAGGTCGCCGAGGCGCTGGCGGGGATCGGCATGGGGCCTGAAATGGGGCAGCCGTGAGGGGGAGTTTCCGCGCGGGCCTATTAAACATATGACTAGTACCCGTAGCCTCTACGCTGGGAATATGCAAAGTACCAGTAATAAAACGTTAGAGCGACGAGTCGATCGAAATGCCCGTGATAATTCCGCCGCGGTCGCGGCCCCCAAGGAGGCCGGTCATGATAAAGCGGAACACCAGCGAACGCAAAAAGCCCCTAGCCTCAGCCCCTTCTAAACCCGCCAAAGCCCCCGAACGGGTTGCCGCCGTGCGACCGCTGCTGCTTCTGTATTTCGAGCTGCTGCTCGATCTCCTCCCGGTCGAAGCCCTGGTCCCACAAGGACTTGCGCGATGCGTCGGTGAGGAACTCGTAGGCGTCGTTAATTTTCTGGAACTGCTCCTCGGCCTCCTTTTGCTGCTTCTCGCCCTTACAACTGAAGCGGTCGGGGTGCCACTTCATGGCGGCCTTCTTATACGCTTTTTTGAGGGCCTTCTCGTCCGAATGTTCGTCGAGGTCCGGGCCGACGAGCTTGTAGAGGTCCGGTCGTTGGGCTTTCTTCAATAAGCGCTGGGCCGTCTTGAACTTTGATACGAGGTCCCGATCGCCCTTGCCGTCCGGGAGCGTGTTCAACGCGCTCTCTAACAAATCAACGGCGTCATTGTGGCGGTCCATACCTTGTAGAGCTTCCGCTCCTAGTAAGTAGGCCGTCTTCAACGGTGCGGGAGAGTGGTATAATGCTGCGGAAGAATCAGCGTGCACTCGCCGCCAGTGCGGCATGGCTTTATCCTGCCGCTGGTCCCGGTCCCCGTTACTCCTTAACACTTTCAAAGCTAACAACTGGTGGCACTTGGCCCGCCGCACGTGCATGGCCGCCGTCAGCTTCTTGTCCGCGGGGTCGACGGCGATGCCCTCCGAGGCGGTGTGGGCCGCCTTCTCGAAGTCGCCTTGTTTCACCAAGGCTTCGATCTCCGATCGCAGCCGGTCGGCGTCCCGCGTACTTCGCCGCAAGTGCTTCAAACGCGTCTTGATGTCGCTATTGTCCGGGTCTAATTGTAAGCACGCCGCCAGGTGCTGCTCGGCCCGCGCGCGGTCGCCCTGCGCTAGTAGAGCATCAGCTCTTACACCGTGGGCCAGTACAAGTTCCGCGCCGAACAGGCGCTTCGTGGCCAGCGCACTTAGCGCTTCTCGGCTCCCGTCCGCATATTCTTTGAGGTGCACGTGGCAGTCGGCCAATTTGACGCACGCGTCGGGGTCATCGGTTATGGAAAAATCATCTCTCAGTTTCACGAAACATCTTTTGGCGCGCGAGTACTCCTGGCCGTCGTAGGCTTCCTGAGCGGCCCGCGCCGTCTCCTGGACGGTTTCCAGCTGCGCCCGCCGGTCCTCCAGGGCCTCGTCGTGCTCGAGCGCGGCGTCGACGACGTCGATCGCCTCGTCGATGCGCCCGAGCCGTTGTAGCGAGGATGCTCTACGAGTAGCGACTTTCGACCGCTGCGCTAATAACCGTTGTTTTTCAGAATCAGGCAGGTCAGTGAGCAGACCCGCCTCGACCGTCTCCGCGGCCTTGGCGCAGTCGTCCACGGCTCTTTGAGTTTCATTAACCATCAACCAGCACGCCGCGCGGTTCGCTAAGACCGCGTCCGCCTGGTCGCAATCCAGCGCCAGACATTTCGTATATAAAGCTAACGCCTCCTTGTACAGGCCTCGCTTGTAGTTGAGCGTCGCGGCGTCTCTGAGTTGCCTAGATTGTTGCCCCGGCGGGGCCGGCGGCGGCCGCGCCGTCCGCAACTCCGCCAACAACTTCTCGAGACTCGACGCATCTTCAGGCCCGTCCTCAATGCCCTCTTCCAAGACCTCGCACGCCTCTATTTTACGATCCAGGCGGACCAGGGAACGGGCCAGGTGCAAGTGCCCTTTGGCAAAGGCCGGCTCCAATTCCACGACCCGCCGCGCGTCGTCCGCGGCGCGCTCCCACCTTCCCAATGCTTGCAAACAAGCGGAGCGGTTCGATAAATAAACGTGCCGTTGGCCGTCCGTCAATTCCACAGCCAATGTATACAAGGTCAGGGCTTCGGCGTACTTTTTCTGCTGGAAGAGGCCGTTGGCCGCCTTCTTGGCCGCCTCGGGGATGATCTCGGTCCCCAGCATCTGGAGGTCGGCACTATTGTCCAGCACGTCGTCCGGCGCGTTGCCCAGGGCCTGCGCGGCCTGCGCCGGGTCTCCGGACTCGACCAAACCGGTCACGAGCAGAGCGTGGGCCTCACTTGCCTGCACGTCCAATTTCGCGGCTTTTCTTGCGTCAGTTACGACGGCCTGCCACTTGCCGATCTTGGCCGCGCTGCGGCTCTTGCCCAGCAAGGCCTCGACGTCGTCCGGCGCGAAGCCCAGCGCGTTGGCGTAGGCCGCGTAGGCCGCGTCGAACTGCTCCTCTTTATACGCGGCGTCGCCGGCGGCTCGTCGCTTCAATGCGGCGCCCTCGACGGCCTCGCGCAGCGTGTCGTCGGCGTGTTCGATGGTCTGCTCCAACTTTTCGCAGCGAAGAAGGAGCCCCTTCTTCTCGCCCGGGGCGCGCGCGGACGCGTCGATCTCCGCTGTCAGCTTCGCCTGCGCGCCGAAGAGCTTGGACAACGCGTCCTTGGCCTTGGCGAGCGTCGTCCGCGACGCGTCGCTCGAGATGTGGCCCACGCAGCTGACCATGGCCTCCTCCAGTGCTTTACAGCTCGCCGCGTGGTCGTGGCCGGTGGCGGGCGTGGTCGCATCCGCGCTCTTGCGGAAGGCGACCGCGGGACTCGTTTTGGGAGCAGTCGTCGGCGTGCCGGCGCCTTCGCTGCCGTTCTCGGCAGTCATGATTAGGTCTGCGAGTTGAGTCGCTCTCCGGCGGTTTCAGGCAGAGCGGTGCCGACGTGAGCCGGTTGCAAGCTGAGACTGGGTCTCCAGCAGTCACAGACCAGTCACGATGCCGCAGCTGCGTACGTGAGCGTCGTGCCACTCTGGTCGAAGTGGTCGACTTTTGGACCTCGATTTTACGAGGTCTCGCGGGTTTTGTGCCTTTGAATTTCAGTGTAGCCCGGATGATTCCTGCCACAGTCTCCTGAACTGCGTACTACGCAGTAGCCAGCTCTAGTTTAGCGTCAGACACCGCGCAGATTTAGCTGCTGCACAATTGCTAACAGAGTGTTAAACAAGCTGTGTTGGAGCGGCATCGCTCGCGTGTCGAGCCGTAAAGCATCAATTGCAAGCTTTTCAATGCGCCTGCGCCTCGGCATGATTGGCGGCGCTCTCCTTGCACGCTCTGCGAGGGCCTTCACGAGGCCAGCGGCGCGGGCCATCACGATCAAGCGCACCGACTGGGCGACGACGTACGGTCCGCAGGGCCAGGAACTCATTGTATGCCGGGGCACCACGGAGGATCGCCTGGCGGAGCTCGGCTACGAGCTGCCGCCGGCGTCCGCGCCCAAGGGGAGCTACGCCATGTACAGCCGCGCGGGCAATGTATTATACCTCGCGGGGCATATTCCCGTGCGGCCCGACGGCAGCATCTCCACGGGCGTCGTGGGCAAGAACTTGAAAATGGCCCAGGGGTCCGACGCCGCGAAGCTCTGCGGCCTCGCTTTATTACGCACGCTGAGCGACGCTGTCGGGCTGGACAACGTGACGCAGGTGCACAAGGTGGTGGCGTTTGTGGCGTGTTCTGATGATTTCGAGAACCAGCCCGGCGTGGTCAACGGGTGCTCCGATCTGTTGTTCGAGGTCCTGGGTGACCGGGGCCGGCACGCGCGCAGCGCGGTGGGCACGAACGCGCTGCCGCTGGGGGTGCCCGTCGAGATTGAGGCCATCGTCGAGGTCGCGCCGGGGTCCATTTGTAAATAGTAGTCATTAGTCTGGTGGGCCCCGTCGTATCGCACGTAGCATGTATGGGCGACCGGCGGCAGCGCAGCGAACGGCGAGCCGCTGCGCGAACTATCATTCTGGTGAGTGGACGAATGATTGATTGTGATTTTCACATGAATCATCTGCCTGAAGGTTTCACGGGTGCATACTCCATGGGTTCTAGTGGGTTTCATGGGTTTCTAGTGCTTGCAATTAAGCAGCGCCTGCTATTAATAGGTCTGCCCCAGAGCCGAGGAACGCCTGGCGAGGCACCGCGAAGCTGCCCAACGAGAGGTAGCCGCGAAACGGCTGGGACGCACACCAGAAACACCTGTGGAGGCTGCCCCGCTTCGGAGCAGCAAAAGCCAAAGACGATGGGCCGCGGCGCGGGCGCCAAGCGCAAGCAGCCGAAGAAGAAGGCGGTGGAGATGCCCGTCGAGTGGTCCGACGCCGCGATCAACGACGTCATGGAGCAGGCGCAGTCCTCGGCGACGCTCGCGAAGTACGCGAGCTCGCCCGACAAGGAGTCGCCCGGACAACGCCGCTGGGCGCCGCCTGTGAACGTGTCGCGCAAAGTGCGGAAGCCGCAAACCCTAGCCGAGAAGCTCCTGGCGGCCGAGCGCGCGACCTGCCCGGTGGCCGAACCCGCGACGACCGAGGCGCTACAGCGGCGCCTGGAAGCCTGGTTCGCGACGCCCGTCGGCGCGAAGGTGGCTGCTTCCTCACCGAAACTGCCCCTGGGACCCTTCGTGGACGACGTTTTAGACGAGCCCGTGCGGAAGCGCTTTTCGCGCTTTGAAGGTATAAATGAGGAGGCCGTGGCGTTAACTTCGGACGAGGTCTCCTGCACGACGTGGGCGCCGTGCACGGTGATCGGCGGCTACGCTCCCACGGCACGGACGTACCAGGTCGTCTTCGAGGATCGCACGGAGGAAAGGCACGCGTGCTGTGTAGCTTTTCCGAGCTGGTCCGACGCCGGCGAAATCGTGACAGCGTTCACCGCCGCTTTACGACGCCGGCGGGACGCCGAGGCCTTGCTGGCCTTCGCGCACACAATTAAAAGCATCCCCGTGAACGAGGCCGCCGTGACCCTGCCTTTACGCGAATCGTGGGCGCGGCTCCTGCGCATCGGCCTGAGCCGGGGCCCCTTCGACTCGGATGCAGTGCGGGAGGAGGCGTTACGCGAGGTGGAGCGGACGCATGAACTGGGCCGGCCCTGCTACCCCGGCCTGCCGCCGCCGCCGCCGTCCGCGACCGAGCTCACGGGAGCGGATGTGAAACGCGCGCAAGACGCCGCCCAGCTCTGCGGCGAAGTAGCACACACGTACCACGAGGTCATGAATAGTGTAGTCTTCGCCTCCGATGCGCTGAACCCCTACCATTTGAAGGCCTGGCTCGCGCGGGACCTCCCGGCGCCGCCTCCACTGCTCGCCGCACCGGTTTGCGGGGTCGCTGCGAACCCGCGGGAGTTTGTGCAGCCCCAGAAAACCGTCTTTAGAGCCAAGACGTTCCTGGAGTGTCCCGAAGTGGTCCACGTGCTCGCGACGGCCCTGAGCAGCGCCCAGGACGTCAAGGCCACGCGCCTCCTTACCACGACCCACGCTTTCCCGAGAACACCGTCGCACTTCGAAAAAGATCAAGACGAGCACATTAAGGCCACGGTGCGCAAGTTAAGGGAGGGCTGGGTCATGCGCACCTCGAGTGCCATAAACAACGCGTTGAAGACGGCGGACCAGACCGTCTACGACCTGAACGAGACATCTATTCGGAAGCACGAGTCCGCTTCCAACAAGCTCCATCTTCTGTTAACGAGGATCAACTACAGCATGGTCCAAGATTTATTAGATTTGACACGAACGTCTCTAGAGGAGTACGCGCAGTACGTGCTCACGGTGTGTGAGGGTTCCCTAGACGTCCGGAGCATCGCCGATGTCAGATGCGAGTATCCTCCTCGAAATAAAGGAGACCCGCCGCGCCTGCAGCCGCTGTTCCGGATGACGGTCGTGTCTACTGATGAACCTCGAGTGCTCAACAAGACGGCCGTGGACGACGCCAACCGGCGCATCGAAGCGTGGCGTGTGACGGCGGACGAGGGCGAGGAGTGCCCCATCGCTGCCGTAGAACCTGTGGAAGGAAGGACGTTTGATTACGAGACGCCGTTGCTCGAGAGCGTGGACTGCGTTTTGAACGCCTTCACCAAAGCGATTGCCGAGTGTCGGAACATCCGCTGCTCCCAGAACTACGTCATGGAGCGCCTATTCTGGACGACGCCGGCTCTTATTAAAGCGGTGCGCGGCGAGCAAGTCACGGATCTGAACGGCACCCAGAAGTGGCCCGTTGGCGAGGAGTGGATCGGCGCCTTAGTAGAGACCTTGACCACGGCCATCACGGCTGCATTAAAGCCCTGCGAGGCCTATCTCAACTGTTTTAGGCAGTGGGAGGCCTTCCTGAATTTGGACGTCGAGGCCTACGTGGCCAACTTGACGCATGCGGTGCCCAACGACGAGGAGTACGAGGAGGGCCAGGAGCCCGACGCGCCCTCCATTTCTGTGGAATTACCTAAATTACGGCAGACGCTGACGGAGCACGTCGAGGCCAAAAAAAGTATTGAGGAGGCCATTCCGGCGGAAGCCTTGTCCGCGGGTGCCTGCGAACTCAACGCCTTTGCCCTACGGGAGGAACTGGGGTCCAAGCACATGGCCATCATCAACTTGATTCTAGGAACGCATTCCCAGCACATTCTGGAATTCTCCGATTTCCTCGACGGTCGCTACAAAGCCATGATGCGCGAACTGGAGAAGGACCCCTCGGACATTGAAAAAACGGCGGAGCTGGAGGACTACATCAAGAACATGGGGACCGACTTACGCGCGAACCAGGAATTGATCGACGAGATGCGATCGATGAACGCCGTGTTAGATGATTATTTCTACCGCGTGGAGTACTCGCACTTCGAGCGGCAGACGTCCGTGGCGTTGTGGCCCGTGAAGATCCAGGATCAAGCCCGAATTGCCGAAGGCGTGATTGCGGCCAATAGAGCTAAATTATTACAAGATCAAATTGGCGAGCAGGCGGCCTTCGCGGACGCTCTGAATGACTTGCAGACGTTCGCCTTCTCCTTCGACCAGTACACGTCGCTCACGCAGTGCACCGAGGCGGCGGCCAACGCGCGGGACTGCATGGCCCAGGTCGAGGCGGCCGGCGAACAGTCGCGCCTCTTCAACGCCCGCGAAATCCTTTTTGAAAGGGAAGTCACGGACTACACCCAGTTGGCCGCCATCAAGAAGA
>Ga0302122_10000037_pt1 | contig 60900 bp, 49 predicted proteins | sample CB21_SCM_MG_FD_203115 | JGI IMG/M metagenome (GOLD analysis project Ga0302122, IMG submission 203115) | Marine microbial communities from Western Arctic Ocean, Canada - CB21_SCM | ecosystem: Environmental > Aquatic > Marine > Oceanic | place: Canada: Western Arctic Ocean | collected 2017-09-28 | reverse complement strand
GATCCTCACCAACCAAGAAACCCCTGCCGAGGATAAAGCCTTGCGTATGCAGTATCAGGTATCTCGTCTACAACAGGGTTTTGGTCAGGCTACTTCTGCTAGTGATTCCAATATTCAGAGTCTCACTGTCGAATGGGTCATGGTCGGGCCTGTCCCCACCGATCTCTACCAGCCGTTGTTAGAACGCTTCCAAAAGTGTCGCTAAAAGTCGCTGTTAGTGCACCACAAAATCCGGCTAAAACCTTTCATTGCCGCTGGCGTCCAAGTTGTTGATCTTGGTTCTGCCTAAACTCTTTAGCAGCAAATTTCGGCACACCTTCAGCAGTGGGTATAACAGCCCTGAGACGATCGCCGAGCGAAACACCCAATAATTTAGACGATTGAAAATTCCAGTACGGCTGCTCATTAGAGCCAGTGCTTGCATCGCAACAGCACCGTAATACAACTGACCGTTCATTTTTACTACCATGCCCTGATCAACATCTAAACCCTGCGCAGTAATCTCTGCCAATACATCACTGGACTGACGCGCATCAATAAGGGTCAAAGGCCCCAGCGACTGTTTGATGCCCACATGCTGACAATAGGTATCGCATGCAGGACACTGCTGGTCATAAACCAGCAGAATCTCGTCAGCTGGCCGGTTAGCCACCATGTCGATCGACGAACTAAACCGTTGGTTTAATATTTGCATTTAATCTAAATAAGTTAGTGGGATCATATTTATTCTTGATTTGTACGAGTCTTTCATAATTACCTAGAAAATTAAGATTGACATCTTTTTGACTTTCAGAGAATTCATCATTTATATAGAAGCCGTCAGTATAAGGAGACACTTGCTTCCAATAACTTCTTGACCATGCAATATGTGGAGCTGTATCAACACCTTTTTTCCAAAATGATCCAGTAATCAAATTGTGTTCTGGGTATCTATGAGGAAATGCTGTTGCATCTGGAGCTACAGTATTGATTTTGCCACCAGCTTGTTGGAAAAATGCCATACTTCCTCGCTCTGGGTGGGATTCTAAATTATCAACAATAGCATCTATCAGCCCATCAGTGATGTTAATTGTGAAGCCGCCTTTTAGATATTGAGATCGTCCTCTGGGGTCATTGTCATCACCACTTTTTTGCAGTACAGCATAATCAATAATATCTATATCATCCTGTATTATTTTTCCCGCTTTTCTTAATGGTTCAAACGCTTTATCTGCCATTTCGATAGCGCCCGAATAACACACATCAAAGTAAACTGTATTTCCATATCCCATAGGTGGAGCAAAAACAACAGGATCTTGATACATATCTACCGAAGCTTCCAATGAATGTTCAGCATGAAATTTAAGTAACTGTTTTACTTGTGAAAAGTCGAATGTGATTCTTCCACCCACAACATGTTTATTCATTGGGTGTAATTGAAATTCAAACATTGTAACAATCCCAAAATTACCACCACCGCCTCGTACTCCCCAAAAAAGGTCAGCATTTTCATTCTCATCCGCATAACGTAATTGACCGTCAGCAGTGACAATTTGAATGCTTTTAATATTATCTAATGTCAGTCCGTATTTTCTTCCCAATCTTCCAAAGCCTCCCCCTGTTGCTAGACCGCCAACACCTGTGTGTGAAACCGTACCTGCTGTTGTTCCAAGTCCATAAGGAATTGTTGCGTCATCAAGATCACCCAACCACGAGCCACCCGTAATAAAGAGCCTTCTGTTTTCTATATCCAAACGATTGCGTCTAAAAGGAGACAAATCAATGATAATGCCTTGGTCACATGTGCCTTTCCCAGAAACACTATGACCACCGCATTTGACTGCCGTTAAGAGGTTAAATTCTCTTGCAAAATTTACAGCTTTTTGAATGTCAGTTTCATCAACACATTGAGCAATTAATGCCGGATTTCTATCGATGACTCTATTTCTAACCAATCTAGCGACATCATATCCATTATCATCTTTCAACAGCAGAGTGCCCTTAAGGCTTTTCCTAAGGTTTGCTATATCAGCCTTTTTTAGTGTGAAGTTTTCACCATCACCAGTGATTGCTAGCAAGTCAGTGGGTATTTCACTTTCAGCCGAATATCCTTTCCATGATGGGAAAAACATAGCCGAAATTGCCATGCTTGAATTAGTGATAAAGTCTCTTCTTTTCATAGGTTCACTCCTAACTGGAACCTATGATAATAATTTATCAAATGCTAAACAAGCCGATTTTAGCCTCGCTTTAAATAATAAAGACCCAAAGCTATTAATATGGCCCGACCTAATTTATCCAGATTCCATTGGTAACTTGGCAATCAATAGAATCTAATACCATATGAATCATCAAGCCCACTCCAATAAGCCGGGTTTTTGGTGCGAGACACAACACACTATAAAGCCCTATAAACCATGGTTGATGTAGCGGGTGAAAACCAATGCTACAACGGCTGGCGTCATAGATTGGATTGGCTAGTAGGTGATCAAGATCCACCAGCATCGTCGCCATCAGCAGCAGGTAGGCCATTTGCCAACGCTGTCGAAAAAATAGCCCAACAACAATAGCAGGAATAACAAAGTGTAAGGCTAGATGGAACATTAGAACCCAGTGACACCTGAGGGAATAGCGGGATAATCACCCACTAGGGGCGCACCGCTCTGCACTGTTTGAATAGCCGCTTCAATAATATCCAGCGCTTCCACAAAGACTTTCTTGTCCATATTAAGTGCCGGATACATACGCACTGTAGGCTCGGTGTCGCAAATAGCCCAGACGCCATTAATGAGCATTTCATTACGCACGGTACGAGCAACAAAGCTATCGTCATAATCATCGCCAAACTGCATTTTATCTGGGTGAGTAAACGAAATACCCATCAATAAACCCAAACAACGCACATCGCTAACAATGGTATATTTTTCTGGCCAGTCGCCCATACGTTCCTCAGCGATGGCGGCCAATTCAGCCGCATGATCGATAACACCGTCGCGCTGAAAAATCTCTAATGTTTTTAGACCCGCGGCACACCCAGCAGGCGTGCCGGCAAAGGTACTGCCAGCACTGGCGCGCGGGTTATCGCCAAGTATCTCATCGCGGGCAGCTACGCCAGCACAGGGCTCGACACCCCCAGACAAGTTTTTACCAACCACCATCATATCGGGTATGACATCATAATGATCAATGCCCCACATACGACCCGTGCGGCCAAGACCCGTAAGTACTTCATCAACGATCATCAGCCAGCCATGCTTATCGCAAATACGTCTGATGCCCTGTATAAACTCAGGAGAAGGAATCCAGTTGCCACCCTCAGCCAAACCAGGCTCAACGATAATGGCGGCGATATTGTCTGCTGGCACAATGTATTCAGGGATATGCTCCTCCAGATACCACAAACAATATTTCACATACTGCTCTGGAGTCATGTCCGCAGGAATATTCTGTGAGTAAGGGTAAGGCGCTTTAATTACGGCTCCATCCCAGGGTTCCATATAGAGATTGTGCTCACTGGTGTAGCCACTGATCATTTTGGTACCAATACCTGCACCATGGAAAGAGGAGGTAAAACTAATAATGTAGCGACGCTTTTTATAGCACAGCGCGGTGTGCACCGCTGACTCGACTGCCTCAGTACCAGACACTTCAAAGGTGAACCTTGGTAATTGCTTGCCGGGCATAATCTCGGCTAGCTGCTCTGCCAATTCAAACCGCAACGGATGCTCCCAGTGATAACCATAACGTTGATGGGCATCATGCACTGCCTCTAAAATCTCTGAGTGACAATTGCCTAATGGGTTAGTCGCCCAACCATTTTGGAAGTCAGTAAACCGATTACCGTCCAGATCCCAGACATAGTCACCTTTAGTCTTACCAAGAATAATTTGTGCCGGTGGAATAAAACCCTTGGCAGCGGACTGTTCAGCTGCAGCGTCATAGTTCAAACCATGACGGAAAAGCTTTTTCCCAGAGACGAGTCTCGCGGCGGTTTTTGGACCAGGTAAGGTGTAGGTCATAGATCAATACATCCTGTCGTTAGTGGCGTTGCTTAAACGATAATAAGGGTTGCTAATCACTGCTCTGTGTCACACTATACAGGCATATAGATAATTAAACAGGCGTATAAAGTCGATGTCTAGGATCAAATAGCATGCCAATTACTAATCCATCCATTCATCAAGAACGCCGCAAACTACTCATCGATGCCACCATCACCGCTATTGCTGAATTCGGTCTTTCAAAATTGACCTTAGCAAAAATCAGCTCTATTGCAGGCCTCACAGCAGGAACAGTTAACTTTCATTTTGACAGTAAAGAGTCCTTACTGCTGGAAACACTTAACTTTGTTTCAGAAGAATTTGATCACAGCATTGCCAAAGCCCTTAAAAATGCTGGACCTGAACCTGCCAAACGTCTGGCCGCCATTATGGATGCCTCTTTAGACCCCGATATTACTGAACACCGAAAAATGGCCGTGTGGCACGCCTTCGATTCAGAAAGTCGAGGTAGAGAAGACTACCAGCTTATACGCGGCAATCTAGATCAGCAAAATTTCAAGCTCATTCTTGGCCTCTGTGAAGATATCATTAACAGTGCCGACAAACAGATAGATATCAACGCTCGGGCGATTGCCAATGCGATATCCGGACTTACCGATGAAATGTGGAACGAAATACTGTTTGCTGGAGAGGGTTATGATCGTGATGATGCCCGCCATATATGCCGTAGCTTTCTGGCCAGTATTTTCCCTTGGTGTTATGACATGCCGACCCCTAGGCCAAATAGCAACACCAAGGATACCCAGACAGTTATCAATGTCACCAGAGCCTCTTTGGAGGACGCCGATAAAGCCAGTGCGTTATTTGATCTTTACCGGCGGTTTTATGGCGAGGAACCAGATCTCACTTTGGCTAAGCAGTATATTGTGGATAGGCTAAATACTAATACATCAGTGATCTTTATTGCTTGGGATACAGACAGTCAGGCCTTGGGGTTCACTCAGCTCTACCCGACATTTTGCAGCGTCGATGCGACACCTATTGTGGTTCTGTATGATCTTTATGTAGACAGTAGTGCCAGACAACTAGGTATCGGTAAAGCGCTCATGAATCGCGCTATGGCCTACACCAAGGAAACTGGTGCCTCACGCATTGACCTTGAAACAGAGAGAGATAATATCCAGGCTCAGTCACTCTATGAGTCTTTAGGCTATGTGCGCGATACCGACTTTTATAAATACTCTTTAGCACTATAAGCGTTTCAGGATCCCCGCTTTAGTCTACTTGAGATGCCATCACATAAAGAATTTCTAAACCGATAGTCGCTGCTGCCAAGGCGGTAATTTCAGCATGATCATAAGATGGCGCAACCTCTACAACATCAGCACCAACAATATTCAAACCCTGCAAACCACGAATTATCTTTAGAGCCCGGTCGGTCGTGATGCCTCCCACTACGGGTGTGCCCGTTCCGGGGGCATAGGCTGGGTCAAGACAGTCAATATCAAAAGTAAGATAGACAGGCATGCTGCCGACACGCTGTTTGATGGCAGCAACCAGATCGGCGCTCGACAAATCATTAGCGGCAGCTGCATCTACAACCTCAAACAGATGGCTCTGGGTGTCGTATTCAGTGCGAATCCCAACCTGAATCGAGTAGTCGGGGTCAATAAGCCCCTCTTTGGGTGCGTGATAGAACATGCAGCCATGATCATAATTATCCGATCCGTCATCTTCTGGTGTGTAGGTGTCGGTATGTGCGTCAAAATGCACCAGGGCCATAGCCCCATGATGCTGATGCGCCGCTCTCAATAGAGGTAGTGTGACAAAGTGGTCACCACCAAAGCACAGCGTCTTTTTACCCTTGGCATGAACCGCTCCTACATGCTCAACGACGGTTTCAATCATAGAAGTCGATTCGCTGGGTTTGAATTCTAAATCGCCATAGTCAATAACCTTGAGCCTGTCCATAACGCTAAATTGCCAGGGCCAGCGTTTTTCTTCCCAACGAAGGTTTCCTGATGCCAACCGCACACCTTGGGGGCCGTGTCGTGTCCCAGCACGGCCAGTGGTGCCAATATCGTAGGGGATACCCATGACCACCACATCGGCAGACTCTATGTTGCGTGAGAGTGGCAAACCCATGTAACTGTATACATTGGCAAACATGGAATAGCTGCTGGGAACATCTTTATTAGCCATTTCAAACCCCTACTTTACTGCTGACTTTAGTCATAACAGTGATTATTTTGTTTCAGTCTACCCAGATACCCTGGTCGCGTAAATCAGTTAAGGTTAACTCAAGCCCATGGCGCAGTATCGAGACCAACTCGTCAACCTGCTCCCGAGAGATAATGAGCGGCGGAGATATAATACAGATATTGATGAAAGGCCTAACTAGCAAGCCTAACGTTTGGCAGTGTTGGTCTACCATTTCACCAATGGCATAATCTTTTTCAAGCAAATCTTCCTCGTTGTGCCCCTCAATCGTCATTTCCACTGCCGCCATCAACCCCTCGCCTCGTACATTTCCCACCAAGGGAATGTCCAACAAGGACCTCAACTGTTCTTGAAAATAAGGCCCTATTTCTAAGACTCTGTCGAGCAACTTTTCTTTTTCAATAATATCCCAGCTGGCCAGCGCCGCAGCACAGGCAACGGGACTACCACCCCAAGTATAGCCATTAGAGTAAAGGCAATCCTCAGCATTTTCACCACTGAAGCTAGCTAGGAAGGACTCTGACACTGCATAGCCTCCCATGGGGATATAGCCTGAGGTGACGCCTTTGGCAAAGATAATAATGTCCGGCACGATACCAAACACTTTTTCTGAAGAAAACCAGTGCCCAAGACGGCCGAAAGCGGTCACTACCTCATCAGCGATATAGGTAATCTCATGTTTTTTGACCATCTGCCAACAGCGATAGTTGTAGTCAGTTGGGGGTACGATAACACCGCCGCTGGCCAAAATCGGTTCGGCGATAAAGCACATAATATTCTCTGGCCCCAACTCGAGAATCTTTTGCTCTAATTCATCCACTAAAAAATCGCAAAACTCCGCCTCGGTGGAAAATTCAGGATGGTAAAAATGGCAGGGTGCGGAGAGAAAATGAATGCCATCACGCATAATATCCATAGCGGTTTTATCCCGCTCTTTACCCGTTATAGATGCCGATAAGTATGTGCTGCCATGGTAGGCTTTTTCACGAGTGAGTATATGTTTGCGATGGGGCTGACCCTTTATATTACTGGCCAATTGGCATAGTCTCAGGGCTGAATCGACTGCCGTGGAGCCACCTGTAGTGAAATAAATGCGATTTAGATCCCCTGGAGTCTTTGCGGCTATGCGCTCGGCTAATTCGACCTCGCGGTTGTTAATCACCGTAAAAGAGGTGGCATAGCTCAAGGTCATAATTTGCTGGGACACTGCATCGGCAATTTCACGGCGACCATAACCTGTCTGCATACACCACATGCCGGCTGGCCCATCTAACAGCCTATTACCCTCCGCATCATAGATGTAGACGCCCTCGCCTTTGACAATCACCGAACTAGAATCATCATCTCCCAGAGTAGAAAGATCACCCCAAGGATGCAGCAGGTGTTGGTTGTACTTATCTCTATAACCTTCACTTTTCACAGTATTTGCCTTGTTGTTTTACAGGGATAACCTCGATGTCCAACGCTGATAGAGTCGCTCCGCAACCTGATTTAAGGCTGCGACATTGGGCACCAGAGACTCTTTAATTTGCTCATAATTCTGTGTGCTGGGCGTTGTATCTCGCAAATGATCTCGCCACTTTGTAATCCAATCCAATACAAGAGGCTCAGTCATCTCAACATGTCCTTGCATAGCCAGTACATTATCACCATAACTATAGGCTTGGTTGTGGCAGTGCTTAGATGAAAACAAAAGTTGCGCCTCAGCCGGTAACGCAAAGGTCTCTAAATGCCAATGAAACATGGTGAAAGGATCTTTAATGTCACCTAACCAATCGGCCGCTGAGGCATTCTTTTGCCTGTAGCAATAGTGCCAGCCTACCTCTTCAACTGTGTTCGCAGTTACGTCATAACCCAAGGCCTTTGTAATGAGCTGACCACCCAAGCAGTGGCCGAGTAACGGCACATTATTATAAAGGGCCTGCTGAATTAACTGAATTTCTTGGTTCATCCAAGGAATGTTATCGTTGACGCTCATGGTACCTCCCATAAACACCAACCCCGCCATCGATTCGTCTAATACGGGTATGGGGTCACCCTGATAACCGCGAACAATTCGGTAGGGGATGTTTTTCTTCTGGAGGTGATCGGCAATATACCCAGGATGCTCGTCATCCATATGTAAGAATATCAGCACCTGTTTAGTCATCATGGGGATTACAACGCATCTCGTATTTTATAAAACATCATACCCGCAGCCATAGCGGGTCTACGTAGTAATTTACCGCCCGGCCAAGGTAGGTGGAACATTTTGTTCATAATATCAAAACGGTGAGTATTACCATCAACCGCCTCAGCAAGTAGACGCCCGGTCATGTGCGTAGGAGCAACGCCATGCCCCGAATATCCACTAGCGTAGAGAATATTACTATTTTTAAGGCGGCCAATTTGCGGCATACGACGCACGCTGATACCCATTCTTCCGGACCAGCTATAGTCAATTTTAACAGTCTTCAGCGATGGAAATACCTTGGCCATCTTGTTCCGCATAACAGCCTCGGCATTAGTAGGTTCCAGTCCTGTATAGTTGGATAAACCACCAAATAAAAGCCTTTTGTCTGCTGACAACCGGTAATAATCTAATGCTGTCCTGGAGTCACATACAGCAACATCTCGAACCATCGTTTGTCGTAACTGCTCATCTGACAGCGGTTCGGTACCAATAATACAGCTAGTCGCTGGCAGCACTCGGGCATCTAAGTAAGGTACTAATTTACCCATGTAGGCATTTCCGCACAAAATAACATGGCCTGCTTTAACGCTACCTTTTTGGGTGGTCACAACAGGGTTATCACCATAGGTGATGTTGGTCACTTGAGAGTTCTCAAAGATATTAGCGCCGAGCGACTGAGCAACCTTAGCCTCACCAATACATAAATTAAGGGGTTGAATATGCCCCCAATCTTCGCGGTAGTACCCGCCCAGATAGAGCTCCGAATTAACGTATTCCTTAATTTGATCTTGGTCTAACAGGTGCATGGCCGGATCGTCTTCAGCCCATTGTTGGTATGATTTTAGATGACGTTTTTTTAAACCGACCTCGCAGTAACCCCATTTAAGATCGCAGTCGATATTATATTTTTCAATTCGTTGTTTAATGATATCAACGCACTCGACACCCATACCCTCTACGATATCAACACCCTCACTACCGATGGTCGAGCGAAAGGCACCAGGGTTCTGCCCATACCCACCTATAATTTGCCCTCCATTGCGACCGCTGGCTCCCCAACCGATGCGATTGGACTCGAGCAGAACAACTTTATAACCACGCTCACTAAGCTCCACCGCTGTAGCAACACCGCTAAAACCACCGCCGACAATGGCAACATCCGCTTCTATTGAACCCTCAAGCTCGGGGTAATCAGTTTGCCAGTTGGCAGTCGCCGCATAATAGGAGGGTGCGTGTTGTTTTGTGTCGTCACTGAATTTTAAAAACATAAATAGAGACTCTTCTCTAAGGCTTACGCCTTCAATCCAGCAATAGTGGCGAGATACCAGCTGATAAACTCCATGAGGGTAGACTCATATTCAGGGTGGTAGGGTCCCGGCTCAAAGAACTGAGAATTCACTCCCTCGCTATTGCGCGTAATAATGTATTCATCCTCTAGGCTGGTGTGATGCCAAAGCCATGCGACTTTTTCTTTGTCGTAATCAACGCCTTCCTGTGCATCACCATTAACATACCAAACCAACTCCATATCTGTTTCGGTAATACTTCTTGGAATAAACCGGTACAGCACGCAATGATCAGGATAATTGAGCATAAAGGTAAGCGGACCCATCTGGAAATCACCAGCCCCACCATCAAAGCCTTTCATATGCCCCATTAATGGCGCAACTGGCTGACCATCTTTGCTCCCCGTTTTACAGCCCTCATAAAGGGCATAGCGGCTGTGGTATGAACAGGCTCCAAAGGCAGCGGCGTCGTTATAGTAACCATAGTATTCAGCGGCAATACCAGGCACTCCAGTCATCTCTGCAGCTCTAGCCCACATAGCCTCGTTAATCGGCTTTACCTTCTCAAAGGGAGCCTCAAGAGTATGTAACTTGGCGTATTGACGATGAGAACTAGCACAGTGATAGCACTCAAGATAGTTTTCTAAAACGAGCTTCCAATTGGCATGGATACGATAGGTCTTGCGCTCTGCCACCTTGGCATTTTCAAGATCATATGCACCCAACTGGGTCGTAATCTTTTCCAGTGGCGCCACAAAATCAGGAGCGTCGGGGTCGCAGTTAATAAATATCATCCCCTGAAAAACCACGAAGCGTACTGGCTTTAAAGAATAGTCATCGCAATTAAAATCCTCTCGATGATCCATATCTCGTGCCGACTTTAGCTTGCCATCATTGCCATAGGCCCAACCATGATAAGGGCAAATAAAGGCTTTTCGGTTACCACTTGGCTCTTCACACACTCGAGCTCCACGGTGCCTGCAAATATTGTGCATGACACAAATATCACCCTTATTATCACGACTAATGATGATCGAATCTTCACCAATATCGAATAAGAAATAGTCGCCATTTTTAACAACCTGACTAATATGACCGGCGTAAAGCCAGCTTTTGAAGATGATATTTTCTAATTCGGCTTGATAGGTAACATGTGATCGATAGAAATAAGGATCTATCGCAAACCCTGGCTTACCCAGCTGAGCGCTCGCCTTGTCGGTCATTTTTTCTCTAGTATCAGAAACATCAGTAGCGATAAATTTCATATAAATACAGCCTAAAACATTACTCTAACAGGGATTTTACAGTGCCTATGGAACTATACAACATCTAACTAAATGAGCATATAGTTTATTAAATGATTGTTTAATTTATCGTTTAGCATCCTGGGCCATCCCACCAATAAGATCACATGGAGCGCAGATACCAGTCATAGTCTATGTTCGACACCTGTCCAGCAAACTGTTCGCACTCTCCGCGACGAATCGTACCAAACAGGCGACAGCAATCTTCACCTAAATATTGAGGTAGCACGGCGCTGCTGTCAAACTCATCCAGCGCTAACGACCAGACTTTTGGCAGAGTAATCTCGGCTTCTAGATCAAGCCCTTCCGGCACCATCTCGCCAGGATCGCAACCCTGGCTAATACCATGATGTACCCCGGCAACGAGAGCCGCCATAACAAGGTAGGGATTGGCGTCAGCTCCTGAAAGCCTATGTTCAACCCGACGATCTTGATCACCAGATACCGGAATACGCAGCGCCACATCGCGATGGTTATAGCCCCAACTGGGCGTCAACGGGACATAATCACCCGAAATAAGACGTCGATAGGAATTAGCATTAGGCGCGAATATAGCCATAGCATCAGCCATGGTTTCGGCCAAACCACCAATAGCATGGCGCAGTGTGTCGGAAATCGCTGGCACCTCAGATGAGTCTGAGTCAGCAAAAACATTTGCACCATCGCCATCATATAAGCTGAAATGGACGTGTAATCCGCTACCTGGGATATCCGTAAAAGGCTTGGCCATAAAGGTTGCCGCCATACCGTGCTGTCGAGCCACTCCTTTGACAATACGCTTGAGGAGCACTGCATGATCACAGGCAGAGACTGGATCAGCTACATGACCTAAATTAATTTCAAATTGGCCCGGCGAAAACTCTGAATGCACCGTGGTCATGGGCACATTCTGAATTTCACAAGCTCTGCGCACATCTTCAAGAAAATCATCGTTGTCCCAAAGATCCTCAGGCATTGCATACTGCGTACCCGACTGATCAACATTAGTGCCTGGCACTTTAGCCAAAAGCGGCTCTGGCACGGCAGAATCGCCACTCTTTATTAAGTAAAACTCTAACTCTGTGGCAACAACCGGCTTTAACCCCATCGCCTGTAAAGGCTCAAGTGCTTTAATCAGCATGTTTCGACAATCAAACAGTGCCGGACTGCCATCCAGTTCAGTGAAGGTAGCCAATACCTGAGCCGTATCAGATTTTAACCAGGTAATGGGCGCCAAGGTATTGGCGATGGGATGAATTAATTTATCTGGATCACCCTCTACATTGGCAAAGTCGACCTCGTTGCAAAACTCACCGCGCACATTCAGCAAGATAGTCGACGCCGGACCCTTAACGCCTTCGCGAAAAAAGGTTACAAACTCGCTAGCCGGAATACGCTTGCAACGAATAATGCCGTTCAAGTCCGGCATTAAAATCTCCAGCATTGTGATCTCTGGGTGTTGTTTGATGAATTTTTCTAGCTCTGACTCTACCGCAATATTCATTATGTTTGTCCTGGCTTATCGCCATTTAGTCTTACTTTAACAACACCATCAAGGCATCCAAACCAACGCATCCATCAACACTTATTTTTATTGGATTAATATCCACTTCCGCTACTGTATCAGCCAACATCAGAGCGATCTCAGATAATCTAGCAGCTGCCTCGCAGTAACTATCAACATCTGCTTTTGGTGCACCACGGACGCCCGCTAAAATCTCTGCCATCGATAGTCTTTGTAGCGCCCTTTTTACAGTAGCTGAATCAAATGGTGGCATCAGCACCGCAATATCACCGAGCACCTCAGCGTAAACACCGCCAAAACCAACCACCACCGTGGGCCCAAACTGACTGTCCCGACTGACACCTAAAATCATTTCAACGCCGTTTGACTGCATCATGGGCGCAATCATTGCCTGGGGGCCAAGTCTCTTTGCCATATCGCTATAAGCAGCAAGCAGTTCCGCTTCGTCTAGGATATTTAAATTCACCCCACCGACATCAGACTTATGCTCTATCCCAGGCTGGGCAGTTTTGAGTACCAACGGAAATCCTGTTGCCGCGGCCGCAGACTTCACTTCAATCTGACTACCCACCAGTACACTCTGCAACATGGGCAGCCCTAAGTCTGCAAGACATTGACTGGCTAAGGTTTCTGACACCTTCGTTTCACCACCTAAACGCTCGCGCCAATAATCGCACTTATCCCGATCAACGCCTATAACTTGCATCGGCTCTCGTTGCTGAAAGTCTCGATAATTCATTAGACAACGAGCACCAACCAAAAATTGACTGACGCCGTCAATCACGGGAAATCCCTGATGGGTAGACGTGATGGCCAATTCATCGGCACCACTACCTTGCCTGTTGGCCACGAGAAAAACCGGCTTTCCTGTAGCTCTTTGGCCTTGATGTAAGTAGGTCATATAAGATGAATAGACTTCGCTACTAGGTCCTCGATCATGGACTACCGCGCCTAAGGCCGCGTTCTGATCATTCAGAATGGCGGTAAAACAAGCTGCCATCTTTTCCGGAGCATGAGGACCGCCAGCACCCCAAGCATCCAGCGGATTAACCGCGGGTAACCCCGGATCTAATAATCCCTCAAGGCTGGTAACCGTTGGATCACTAAGCTGGGCCAGGGGTACGTCAGCACTATCAGCTAAGTCAATCAACAATTGTCGCTCACCACCAGAATCGTGAAGACAAACAAGACCTCCCTCACTGACCACCTTGGGTTGAGCAAACATTATTAATGTCGTCGCCAATTGATCCATGTCTGCGACGCGCTGCACGCCATATTGATCGAACAGTGCGCTATAGCATTGATCACTTCCTGCCAAGGCACCAGAATGAGAGATAGCCAGTTCAGCAGCCAAATCAGTGCGCCCCACCTTGAGTACAACGATGGGAATATTGCGCTGATTGGCTTTCTTGAATGCTTGTATAAGCTTCTCCGGGTAGCGACTAGTTTCTAAAAACAAGCCTACAACTCGGGTTTCTGGAAGATCTAAGGCGTAGTCTAGATAATCCTCCATCGCTACGGTCAACTCATAACCACTGGACACCGCAAAATTGAACTGGATGCGTTGCTCACAATCGACAATGCCCGACATACCAGCGCCAGACTGACTTATTAAGGCAACATTCCCCGGATAGGGGTGATCTCGAGTATCAAAACCACCAGCGAGCACCCGATCCCGAACGTTATAAAAACCCATTCCGTTGGCACCTGCAATTAACAGGCCCGCTGACTGCGCTTTGATCGCAATGCGTTGCTTTAAATTTGGAGTACTATCATCAGAGAGGATCAACGCGGAAAAAATAGTGCAGGCAGGAATGCCTAAGGCAATAACATCATCCAGAGCCGCCTCAATACGCTGATCACTAATGGCAAAGATGACCTGCTCAGGGCGTTCTGGAAGATCGGCTAAGGTACTATAACAGGGAAGGTTTTCGACCTTATCATAGCCCGGATTAACAGCATAAATTTCACCCTGAAAGCCACCCTTACGTAAATTGACAATGACCTCATTACCCACTGTGCCGATCTTTTGCGAGGCGCCTAATACGGCAATCGACGCAGGTTTTAAAAGCGGGTCTAGCCAATGAATAGTCATTAGAAATCCGCTGCGGGAGTCTGCCTCTTGCGTGGTGGGTTAAATACGGCGCCTTCTATGACGGTGCACTTGGCCATCACTCGAGTCCATTTTAGTTCGCGCTCATAGTAGATTTCAGCCACTAACGCTTGACCAGGCTTACCATATTTAGCATCCACCTGAGCAAAAGCAACATTGGTTTTTGCCGTTGGACACCAGGCCGCTGTGGTGACTGTGCCCACTTGTTTATCACCGTCATAGATAAACGCATATTCCGCAGGCTTGTTACCCTCAACATCAAGGTAGACAAAAGCGTAGCGAGACCCCTCTTTCTTTTCTTTAAGGAGTGCTTTTCGGCCATTAAACACTGGCTTATCAAAAGACACCAACCAACCCAACCCTAATTCAAAGGGCGAGCGCGATCGACCCGTACGGATTGATTCTTCAGCGGGAATAAAATCTACCCCTGCCTGGACAAAGCCTGCTTCGGTACGCAACATATCTAACGCAAACCCGCCAATTGGTCGAATCTCACGGTGCTTTCCTGCTTCAAACAACCGGTCCCAAAAAGTTTCTGCCAACGAAGGGTCAACCCAAATTTCATACCCTAGATCACCGGTGAAGCCGGTGCGGCTAATCATGACTTCAGATCCCTCAAAGGGAAAGCGAGTTAGCCCAAAAGGTTTGAGGTTCTCGATGCCCTCGAAACCCATATTTTTGAAAATAGCGCAGGATGTAGGACCCTGAACAGCAAGGGCCGCCACTTCAGCAGTCTCATCAACAATAGTCACATCAAAACCTTCGGCCGACCACATCAACCAGTCAAGACAACGAGCATAAGCGCAGAGACGATAGTCATTTTCAGCGAGATGAAAAATGGTCCCGTCATCCATAACCTGACCATTATCGTCACACCAAACGGTGTAAGCCACTCGGCCGACACCAATCTTTCTGATATCTCGTGTTACCAGACGATTCAAATAAGCGCCCGCGTCTGGACCGGTAAAGCGGTATTTGATCATGGGAGAAATATCAAACACCCCCGTATTACTTCGCACTGCAAAATACTCTTGCTCAACACTGGTATAGGCCTGAGGGGTTGTGTAACCCTTCCAGTCTTCCCACATGTTGATCTCACAGGCTGCCAAACAGCGAGAATAAAAAGGCGTTTTAAGCATCATAGTTTCGTTATGTGGAATCATGCTGATTTACCTCGCTTAATGATTTCTTTTGCCGCATTGTGACCTGCTAAGCCCATTACACCCCCACCAGGGTGAGTGCCCGCGCCACACAGGAATAGTCCGTCGACTGACGTTCCGTACTGGGAAGCGCCAGGGAAAGGGCGCATCGTGAGTATCTGATCAAGGCTGATCTCGCCATGGTGCCAATGACCACCATGTATATGGAATCGTTCTTCAAGGTCTGCCGGGGTGAGTAATTCACTGGCAACAATCTTGTCTTTTAAATCCGGCGCGTAATCAGCAATGCGATCGATCACCAGTTGCTTAAACACTTCCTTATTTTCATCATTCCAGCCACCCTCTAGTTCATAAGGGGCAAACTGCACAATCACCGACATAACATGCTTACCCTCAGGGGCAAGACTGGTATCGTGAATAGTTGGAATACTAATATCCATGGCTGGCGCCGCTGAATATTCGCCATACTTAGAGTGATTAAAGGCTTTTTCAATGTAATTCATGGTGGGTGCAATTAACAAGCGCTGACCCATCTGCTGCTCACTAAGCCCCGCAAAGGTTGGCAAGCTATCCAAAGCGATATGCAACTTGGCCGCATCTCCCTTCATACGCACAGCCTTGACCCGGCGTGCAATACCAGTCTCAATATTGGTTAAGCCAACTAACTTATTAAACGTCGTTTTAGGATCTGCATTAGAGACGACAAATCCAGCATCGACCACTCGGCCATCAGCTAGTGTCACACCTGTAGCACGATCAATGTCGATATTGATTTTGCTAACGGCAGTACCTGCTTCAATATCAACACCGCTGGCGCGAGCAGCCTTAGCCATGGCTTCGCCTACTGCACCCATTCCGCCCTTGACCACCGCTGGACCACTGAAACCATATATATCACCCATGCGACGATAAAAGTAACCGTACACTGTGTTCGGTGAACGCGGACCCATGTGCGACCCTAAAAGTGAGTCAAGACTAATGGCAGCTTTTAACAGCTCATTGTCGAAGTTCTCTTCCATGACGTCATAAATATTGATCAACGCTAGACGCATGAGGTCACTCATATCGTCCTTGCCAAGCATTTTCATACCCAAACCTAACTTAGCTAGGGTGATACGATCAGTAAGATTACCCTCAACCAGTTTCGGCGCTCGACGGTTAAAGGCACCAGACAATAACTTAGCAAACTTAAGTATCTGCTTATTAAAGGCAACAAAGGCAACGCGATCTTCATCAGATATTCCTGCGCCCTCAAGATTGTCGCCATCGATGATTAAATGGTTACCATCTTCAGCCAGTGCAATGGTATTAAGGTCACGGGCTGCAAGCTCAAGACCCTGTTTGTTCAAACCCATATCTGAGGCGACATCGGGGTTTAACTGAAACAACCAATGGGCACAGGAAGAAACCGAGAACTGATCACTAAATTCACTAGTGGCAGAGGCGCCACCAAGAGATTGATTAGCTTCAATCACTAACACCTTACGCCCAGATTTAGCCAGATAAGTTGCACAAATTAAGCCATTGTGACCACCACCAACAACAATGACATCATAGTTCTTATTAAGATCAATCATCGTCATACCCTCCAGGCACGGTGTTGGTTAGCTTCAGATCCATGAGTATTTCCCGTGCTGCGTTCGCACCCGGTGCAGCCATCACACCGCCTCCTGGATGAGTGCCAGAGCTACACATATACATGCCTTTTACTGGCCCACGATATTGGGCATAACCTGGGAACGGACGATTGAACAGTAACTGATCAAAGGTCAACTCACCCATGAAGATATTTCCTTCTGTCAGACCGACCTCGTTTTCGATATCCTGGGGTGTTCGCGTCTCACAGTGCAAAATCAAATCTTTGAAGTCAGGACTGTAATTGCTGATTTGGTCAATCACCGTTTTTTCAAAACCAGCCTTGTCTTCAGCAGTCCAATCGCCACCATGAATTTTAGGTGGGGCGTACTGCACAAAGACCGACATCATGTGCTTACCCGGAGGCGCCATTGTAGGGTCAATCTGGGTGGGAATAAGCATGTCCACATAGGGGTCTTTCGACCAGGTCCCATCTTTCCACTCATCGTAGGCTCGCTCCATTTTTGGTAGAGAGTCACTAAAATGTTTCTCACCCAAGCATAGGGGACTGTCTTTAGGTAAACCGGTAAAGGTCGGCAGACCATCCAAAGCAATATTGAGCTTGCCGGATGAGCCTCGAATTTTAAAGTTCTTAGCCTTCTTGACGACATCTGCCGGCAGATCACCCTCGTCCATGATTTTTAAGAATGTTCGTTTGGGATCAAGATTTGACACAACGATATCGGCATAAAGCTCATCACCATTGGCCAGTGCAACACCTTTGGCCTTGCCATTTTTAACAATAATTTGAGCAACCTCAGCATCACACTGAATGGTACCGCCAAACGACTGAAAAGACGCCGACAGTGCGGCAGATACTGCACCCATCCCACCACGAGCAAAGCCCCAGGCACCGACAGAACCATCAACATCACCCATATAGTGGTGTAATAATACGTAGGCAGTACCCGGAGAGTAAACGCCCAGTGCAGTACCAATAATGCCACTGCCGGCCAAATGAGCTTTGATCACATCAGTCTCAAAATACTCGTCGAGGAAGTCACCGATACTCATGGTCCAAAAACGCATGGTATCGGCCAAGGCCTCTTCACCCATGCTGCCAAAAGATTTAGCTAAAACACTCAACTCTTTAAGATCTCTTGGCTTTAATGATGTTGGATCAGGCGGTGTGCGCATCAAAAATGGACGAATCAACCGGGTTTGTTTCATTACATCTGCTTCATAACGCTCATAAGCACTAGCGTCACGCTTCGAATGCCGAGCAAGCTCACGCAGCATGCGCTCATGGTCGGCATGGGCGCCAAGGTAGTCGCCATTCTCCTTAAAAGTTACACCGCCGCCATAAGGTACAACCTGCAATCCGTGTCGAGGTAGCTCTAAGTCACGGATTATTTCAGGTCGTAAGAGGCTACAAACATAAGAACAGTTGGAATATTTCCAGTTGGGATACAGCTCACGACTAACCGTGGCACCGCCAATATAGCCATTTTTCTCCAGCACTAACACATCGAGTCCTGCCTTTGCTAAATAAGCGGCATTAGTTAGACCGTTATGTCCTGCACCGATAATAATCGCATCGTATTTTTTCATAAGATTAAGCCACTCCAAACAATCGGCTAGCGTCAAACGACGCTCTGTTTTTTTAATATTTGAATTTAGAATGCCAAAAATTAAATCCCCTGTCCACAAAAATGAATGGTTATTCATTCAGTTGCGCAGATCTAAGCAATGGTTTATGGTTTGTCGTATTATGAACATAAGCTAGCATAGACCCATTACAGGAAGGGTGAATGGAAGCTGTCAAAGCCGAAATAAATAAAATCCCAAGATCGCTGTCCAAGCAGGCAAGGCGAAAGCAGCTTATTGAGGCGACTATTAAGTGTATCGCCGATAAAGGTCTATCTGGCACCACTATGGCAGATGTAACGCAATTAGCCGGCCTAAGCCTGGGCATTGTTAATCTACATTTTCAAACCAAAGAAAAGCTACTCATCGAGACCTTGAGTTACATTTCGGATGAATACACCAGCGGGCTTAACAAGATTTTTTATGATAAGAATCTGAACACTGAACAGAAGATTCTTGCGCATATCAATTTCGATTTTAGCCGTAAAATTATCGATCGCAACAAGTTGGCGGTGTGGTTCGCCTTTTGGGGTGAAACCAAATCTCGCCCTACCTATCTATCAATTTGCGCCAGCTACATTAACGAAATCGCTAATAATTTGACTGCCCTATTTGCCTTGCTCAAACAAGAGGGCAATTATACCAAGGTTGATCCAGAGCTAGTATGCACCTGCTATACAGCTGTATCTGATGGGTTATGGCTTGACTTACTCGTGACGCCAAAAGGACTAAAGCCAGCTCAGGCCCAATCAGTGGCAATGCATTATCTGGCTACCCAATTCCCTAACCACTTAAAGACCCGAACTGGAATCTAAATAAAGGAGATAAGCCGTGGAGATTCAACATAGGCAAAGCACCATTGACTGGCAACAAAAGGTTCGTCGGTTTGTCGATGCAGAATTGATTCCCTGGGAAATTGAAGCTGAAATGAATAAGGGCGTAATTCCTGAAGCGGTTAGCAAGAATATGCAAGATCAGGCAATAGCCTTGGGTCTTTCAAAAATGGATGTACCCATTAAGTATGGCGGCCTAAGTATGACCATGGTTGACCAAGTCGCTGCCTGGGAAGAACTAGGACGTGTGACTAACGCACTGTGCTGGTGTTTTCCTGAGGCCCAACACTGGATGTTTGAAGCATGCGGCGACAGCCAGTATCAAATTGACACCTATCTCAAAGGTTTAATGGACGGCAGTCTGCGTGAGTGCTATGCGATCACAGAGGCAGAGTCTGGCTCTTATGAGGTTACTAACGCTACTGCTAAAAGCTGTGATGGCGGCTATTCGATTAACGGCGAAAAATGGTTTGTTACTACCGCCAATATGGCGGACTTCTTTTTTGTACAAGCCAAAACTGACGAGGGTGAAGAGGCTCTATTTTTTGTTGACATAGATACTGCTGGTGTAACCATGACCGAAAATCCGGTCTTCTCTCATACATTCCCATCCCACCACCCAACCTACAAATTTGACAACGTATTTGTACCAGAGAAAGACCGTATCGGCGGTGATGGCTCGGGTATGGATTACAGCCGCAGCTGGTTTCGCCATGAACGTCTAACCATTTCTGCACGGATGCTGGGCGCTGCGACACGCATGATAGAAGAGGCAACCGCTTGGGCTGCCCAACGTGATATTCAAGGAGAAAAATTGATTGAAAAACAGGCCATCCAATTTAGTCTGGCCGATAGTGCTACCGAACTCTGGGCAGCCAAGTTAATGGTTTATGAAGCCGCTGAGGCTCATGACCGTGGTGATGACTTAAAGTCTCTCCACGCACGTTGCTCAATGGTGAAACTCTATTCTACCGAAATGGCTAACCGTGTGGCCGATCGATGCCTGCAAATTTGGGGTGGCCGAGGATATCGCAGAGACAACGCCGTAGAAAGGTTTTATCGCGAGGTACGGGTTGACCGCATCTGGGAGGGCAGCAGCGAAATGCAACGTATGATTATTGCTCGTGCGCTTCAAAAACGAGGTTTAAAAGGGATGTAATGTGCTGACATCATCGCGATCTCACGGTCTTACCCGACAACTAACCCGACATCTATGGCTGGTACTGGTTGCTATTGTCACTCCAGCAGTAAGTATCGCCTCTGAACAAGACCTGATTGACGCCGCACGAGGCACACCACAAAAACTCAATATTTATAATTGGGCCGACTATATCAACCCCAAGGCGCTTACCGACTTCGAGAAAGAGTTTGGCATTGAAGTGACCTACGACATCTATGACTCTAGCGAAATTGTTGATACGAAACTAATGACGGGCCGCAGTGGCTACGATGTCGTAGTGCATGCAGCCTCCTTTACCGCACGACTTGCAACCACGGGTATTTTTCATCCAGTAGATTTCGATAAGCTACCTAACTGGCACCACTTAGACCCAGATTTAGTGCGTAAAGCAGATGAGAAATATTCTAATGGCCTTCAAGGTGTACCCTTTTTTTGGGGAACCACCGGCATTGCCTACAACGTTGACCTGATTAAAGAGCGCATGGCCCATCCACCTCTTGATAGCTCAGCGCTGATATTTAACCCCGACATTATTTCTAAGTTCACCGACTGTGGCATTTCCTTTTTAGACGACCCTACCTCGGTTATTCCTATGGCAATGATGTATCTGGGCTACCCTGCTAACTCGGTCGATATACAACAGCTTAAAGAAGTCGAAGCACTGGTCAAAGCGGTACGTCCCTATATTACCTATTTTAGTTCCACCAAGATGCTCTTGGATTTACCCAGCGAGGAAGTGTGTATAGCTATGAGTTGGTCGGGGGACTATTCGGTGGCGTCTAATCGAGCCAAAGAAGCCGGTATCGATATTAATTTAGATTATATTATCCCTAAAGAAGGTGGTGGCATGTGGTTTGACAGTATGTACATTCCTGCGGATGCGCCCCACCGTGAGAACGCCTATCTGTTTTTAAACTATATGTTACGTCCCGAAGTTATTGCCGCCTCAAGTGACTATATCGGTTATGCCAATGCCAACAAGTCAGCCACGCCATTAGTGGACCCAAGCCTGACTATGAATGTTGCCATTTATCCCGACGCAGAAACCCAGCTAAGACTTCAAACCACGGAAGTTTTAGCCCCCAAAGAAGAGCGTAAACGATCGCGCACCTGGACTAAAATTAAAACCGGACTGTAACCGCAGGACTATGGAATAGCCTATGAATAAAAAACATTTGATGGAGGCTCAGCGACCAACTAAGCCCTATGTTGCAGAAACGCCATGGCTAGATCTGGAGGCTAAACCGTTTATTCAGATCAAAGGTCTGAGTAAAAAATTTGATACTTTCTTGGCAGTAGATAATGTTGATTTAGATATCTATAAGGGAGAACTTTTTACCATCCTCGGCGGCTCTGGCTGCGGTAAATCGACGCTACTGCGCATGCTCGCGGGATTTGAAACGCCAAGTGCTGGGCAAATTATTATTGACGGCGTTGATATGGCAAGCATTCCTGCTTATGACAGACCCATCAACATGATGTTCCAGTCTTATGCGGTATTCCCACACATGACCGTCGAGCAAAATGTTGGCTATGGTCTCAAAAAAGATAAGCTGGCTAAAGCAGAGATAGCGACTCGCGTAAAAGATATGCTCGAGCTTGTCCAACTCAGTGAATTAGCCAAGCGTAAACCACACCACCTTTCCGGTGGTCAACGTCAACGTGTCGCGCTGGCTCGTGCCTTAATTAAAAAGCCCAAGGTATTACTGCTAGACGAACCCTTGGCGGCATTGGATAAAAAACTCCGTGAACAAACTCAATTTGAGTTAATGAACTTACAATACGAGCTGGGTATCACATTTGTGGTGGTTACTCATGACCAGGAAGAAGCCATGACACTGTCAACCCGCGTAGCAGTTATGGACGCTGGTAAATTTATCCAGATTGGCACGCCAACCCAGGTGTATGAATCACCCCACAATCGATTTGTAGCGGATTTTTTCGGCACGATTAACTTCTTTAATGCCACCGTACTCAGCACCGACCCCGAAGCTCAAACACTGACCGCCCAGCTGGAGAAAACCGGCACCCAATTAGAGGCTAAAACTGAAGGTAGCTTTTCCGCTAGCGATGAGGTCACTATTGCTGTCAGGCCTGAGAAAATCAGTGTTAGCCAAGAACGTCCAGAAGGCGATAACCTCACCATCACCAAGGGTACGGTCGAAGATCTGGCCTATTACGGCAATCGCAGTGTTTATCGAGTGCGGAGCCAGTCGGGTCGAATCATTCAAGTCAGCGCACAAAACAATCAGCGCTCCGAGCAATTAGTCCTAGAGTGGGACGACGCAGTATACCTATCGTGGAACTCTAGCTGTAATGTTGTGCTATCTGAATGACTGGCTATAAGCGAGCTTTAACTAAGACCTATCACCAGCCACTGGGGGACAAACTATGGCGTAACTTCGTCATTGGCATACCTTACTTTTGGCTACTTTTGTTTTTCCTAGCACCCTTTGCCATCGTATTTAAAATCAGTTTTGCCTCACCGATTGTCGCCCAGCCACCGTTCACCCCGCTATTTGATTTTTCTAGTAATGCCAGCCAGTGGTTGCTGGCTACTTGGGACAATTATCGCTTTCTCACCGAAGATAATCTTTACTGGGTTAGCTATTTTAAGTCGATCAAAATTGCCGCCATTTCTACGCTAATTTGTCTGCTGATTGGCTACCCCATGGCCTACGGTATTGCTCGCGCCACACCCACTACGCGTAATATTCTATTAATGTTAGTGATACTACCCTTCTGGACATCATTTTTATTGAGGGTTTACGCGTGGATGGGGCTGTTGGGGAAAAATGGTATTGTTAATTCACTACTCATGAATGTGGGGCTTATAGACTCGCCACTGCAAATGCTCTACACCGACATGGCGGTATATTTAGGCATTGTTTATACCTATATTCCATTTATGATTTTGCCCCTATACGCCACTCTAGAAAAAATGGATCTCAGCCTGCATGACGCCGCCGCAGATCTCGGCGCCAAACCCTGGCAAACCTTTATCGATGTAACCTTACCCTTATCCATACCTGGTATTGTCGCTGGGTCGCTTCTGGTTTTCATCCCCGCCATTGGCGAATACGTCATACCGGCACTACTCGGCGGTATCGACTCACTGATGATTGGTCGTACTCTTTACGACGAATTCTTTGTCAATCGTGACTGGCCATTGGCCTCCGCGGTTGCCACTATATTACTGATTATTGTGGTCATACCCATCATGCTGTTTCAGCGTAGCCAGCAGGAGCAGGAGTAGTCATGGGGAACTCCTCGCGCTTTGTGTTCTCGGCCCTCTGTTTTGGCTTTGCCTTTTTGTACATACCCATTCTGGTATTGATTGCATTTTCTTTTAACGAGTCGGCTATTACCTCTGTCTGGGGCGGGTTTTCACTGCGCTGGTACACCGCACTATTTAATAATGAGCAAATTATTGAGGCAACGCTACTTAGCTTAAAAATTGCCGCCACCAGCGCCACTTTCGCAACTATTTTAGGGACTATGGCAGGTCTAGCCTTAACCCAAATGGGCCGCTACCGTGGTCGGTTGATTTTTACCGGTTTAATAGCTGCACCTTTGGTTATGCCTGAAGTCATTACCGGACTATCATTGTTGCTAATGTTTGTTAGTCTGCAAGAATTGATCGGCTGGCCCCTATCACGAGGTGCTGGCACCATTACAATTGCACATATTACCTTCTCTATGGCGTACGTTGCGGTCGTTGTGCAATCACGACTCTCTAGCATGGATCAATCGCTACAAGAAGCGGCCATGGATCTCGGCGGCAGACCAATGCAAGTGGCTTTTGATATAACCTTACCTCTCATTGCTCCCTCCATGCTATCTGGTTGGCTATTGGCCTTTACGCTGTCATTGGATGATTTAGTGATCGCTAGTTTCACCTCTGGCGCTGGTGCTAGTACCTTGCCCATGGTGATATTTTCGAAAATAAAACTTGGTGTCACCCCCGATATAAATGCTCTCGCCACACTAATTATTGGTACGGTCAGTATTGGTATTCTACTCGCCAGCTGGATTATGTTCAGACAGAACAAACGCAATAAAGTCGGGTAAAAATCTGCTCTTTCTCTTATGTTTCATCATCTATCAATAACCGGCGCCTGAGATATTCTTAATGAGGAGTAGTGGTGGAAGTTACTCTGTACCATCGCCCCATTTTTAATGATGATCTCGCCAAAAAGCGCCGCGCTCCAACCATAGATGACAAATATAATACCTCAGAGGGATAGTCTGTTAGGAGTTGTAATCACAGCACTAAAAACGATAGCGTATTTTTGCGATTAGGGATTCAACTTGAACCCCATTCCATCCCTCATTAAATAATGTTTTAGGCCCCTCATCACCATCCTCAGTGCCATAAAATCCTCCTCGGCTATAAACAAAAAAGATATCTGAAAGAGGAGCAAGCTTGTAGCGATATCGTATTTGGAACGCCGTATCACTGAGGCTAAAGCTCGAAGAGGTCGTGTTCGATATTGTCAGGTCACCACTGTTATCAAGCTGATAGCTATTTAGAACCCCGGCATCGATCCCTATCCATTGAAATTTCAGACGCACTTCTTGGCGACTTGAAGGATACCAATCTAAACGAACATCACCGGTATATCGGTCGGTTTCATAACCGGCCAACTGGGAGAGGTCTGAATCCCACAAAAGCCATTCTCTATATTTTTTAAACGCGGCTCTACCACCAAGGGTTAAGGTTTCAGTCAGATATAACTGCGGTCGAATAGCGACTCCATAGTATAATTCGCTGGTATCCTCTGTACCTGTAAAGGTTATAACACTAAACGTAAAATCATTACCTCTCGGGCTCTCATAACTCAGCGCAGCTTTGTATTTTGCTGGCCGAAAATATGAACCATTACCTCGGGTGGTGCGATCATCCCAGCCTGAAGATGTTGATTCAAAATTTGCGGATATCTTGCGAGTAGATTTAAATATCCAGTTAAATTTCAATTCAGTCCAAAGGTATAGTCGGTCACCCTCGGCATTCTCAGCATAGGAGTATTCAAATTCAGTAGAACCTGATAATAAGGATGATTCCTGACCATATGTGAGTCGATTGTGCCGATGGTAACCATAAAACTCGTCGAATGCATTTCGCCTCATATAGCCCATGTCATTCATCTCAAATTCATCGCCATAATGAGAAAAATATAACGCATGAGACCATTCATCACTGGGCGTATAAGACCAATTCATCCATCCCGCATAATCTTGCTGATCAATCGTATGATAGTCATTTTTCTCATTAGGTAGTTGCTGAATATCACTGTGCAAAATTTGTGCGGCGAATCTGACTTGATCGCTGGAGTCCCATTTCAAGTCAATACCTTGAACAGTTGCCTGGCGTTCTAATAAATCTCGAGTGACATGGGTTAGTCGATGTCCAAAAGACAAATTATCCACTTTTCTCTGAATACGACTGGCAATAAATTCGCCACCGACACCCTCTTCAGACATATCTTCTCTCACAGCAAACAGACCCATATCAACTGATTTCCCATAGTGGGTCAGCTTTGCTGCTACATCTATGTCCAATAATCCACTGTCGACACCTGCACCGATCCGACGCGTATAGAGGACAACATCTTCATTAGGTTGTGTGCTGTCAAATAGTGCTTGATTTTCGGTAAAGAATGGTCGCTTCTCAGTCACAAATGTCTCAAAGGCAGAAAAATTAACCACCAAATCATCGCTCTCAACCTGGCCAAAATCAGGGTTTATAGCCCCTGTTAGTTGAGTATTGCTGTTCGGCCGCCATATAAAATCTAAACCCACTTTTGTATCATTAGTTGCAATTGTGTCATCTGGGCTCTTTAGATTAAGGCTATGGCTAGCATAAGGAAACCAGTCCAATGTCGAGGCCTTAACCTGTTCGACCTCTACCGGATGCCAGTCCTCCATGAAGGTAGTTCGAGTATAAAACGCATTGGGAAAGGCAAAACGCAACGATTCGTTATAAACCACTCGCGAGAACCATAGAGCCATCTTTCTTTTATCATCCGAAGACCTAGACATTGGCGCAACCGTCCAGGGAATATGAATTTCGCTGTACCAGTAATCTTCATCACTAGATGTTTGTGAATACCAGGTGCCATCCCAGTCGGTAGAGTGTGTCCCGCCCCCCATACTGCCATCTTGCCTGGAGTTGGCTGATCCCACGGTAAAGTCATAAGCCGACTCAGCGGTGCCATCAAAATCAATTCCCACCATGATACGGTCAGCTTTTATGTCCGCATCTCGAGCAAAACGTCTATTAACTCGCTTTACAGAGGCTGGTTGATAATTCGTAAATCCAACAAAAATACCTTCTTTGTTTGTGATTAGCCGGACTTCAGTGGCATATTTGGCAGGATCACTAGTGAGCGGCTCTACGGTGACAAAGTCGCTATAAACCCTCGCGCTTGCCCACTCTGACTCATCGAGCACCCCGTCAATTGTAATGGTGCCATAGGCAATAGGTGCCATTAGACAACTTAGAGCGACTAGCAACAGATAACGATAGCTGGCTTTAGACATAAACGCGGATATTTTCTCTTTAGTTTTAGAACAGGGCTATTTTATGGATTTTCCCTGACATTACTATCCCGACATCCAACAAAGTCCACTATTAAGACGCTGTATAATGCAGTCTCGACTCTTTTTTTTGAGTGTCTAATTTTATTACGCCATTTAACGACCTTTCAAGGGTATCTAAAAAGCGGCGGGAGGAGTAGCCCTAGCGCGGTCTGGCGCCCAAAACGGCTTACTTTGCACCTTGCACTTGGCCACTTTACTATGGTGACGGAGCTCTTTCGCATAATAAATTTCAGCCCAAATACTGCCTTTCATTGCCTCGGTCTTGACCATTGCTAAAGCAATATTGGCCTTTACGACCGGCGACCACATCGCCGAGGTTACATAACCAATTTCTTTCATGCAGCCTTCATCGGCATATAAAAAGGATTCCTCAGCAGGTTTATTACCCTCGATATCCAACTTAATTAGTGTATATTCGGAGCCAGCATCTCGAGCACTCATAAGGGCTGCACGGCCATTAAAATGTGGTTTTTTGAAATCTACTAGCCAATCCAGACTCAATTCAAAAGGGGTTTGATCATAATGATAGTGAATGGTTTTTAATGCTTCATTAAACTCCATTCCAGGCATTATAAAACCTGCCTCCAATCGCGTCATGTTTGTTGCAGCCTCCCCATAAGGCTGAATACCATAATCCTCCCCAGCCGCATAAAGTGCATCCCAGAAAGATAAGGCCAATGCTGGGTCAATCCATAACTCATAACCCAAATCGCCAGTGAAACCCGTGCGCGACACCATCAGCGGCTTATCTTCACTACCGGCAAAGGAAAAATGCGCAATGCAAAAAGGCTTGAGTTGATCGATACCTTCAAGGCCCATTCTCTTTAGCACTTCACAGGTCGTTGGACCTTGAAATGATAGAGCTGCAATAGTGTCTGAAGCATCTTCAATATTTATCTGATTGAAACCAAAAGCACTCTTTCTTAACCAGGCAAGCGATGGACTGCCGCAGGTCAGTAAGAATTTATCAGTACCCAACTTGAAGATTGTACCGTCATCAATTAATCTACCCTCGTCCGTACACCAGCAGACATAGGTCACTCTATTTTCTTTGAGCTTGGTGATATCACGAGTCACCATTCGATCTAACATTGCCTCCGCATCAACACCACTGATAATGTACTTTTGCATTGGGCAAATATCATAAGTAGCGCAGCTATTGCGCACACAGAAATATTCATATTCCTCGTCATAATAATAATCGGCAAACTTATACCCATTCCAACTGGACCAAGCATCGCGCAAATTAAGCGCTTCCTGACGAGGGTGAAAAGGACTTTCTTTTAGACGCTCTCCTGCAAAGGGATCAGTGGTTTCTGCCTGACTATTCATCATAGAAATCATCCTCTGGCACCGTGTTAGGCCGCTTTAAGTCGATCAATATTTCTCGCGCCGCATTGGCTCCACAGGCAGAGGAAACACCCCCTCCTGGATGGGTGGATGAACCACACATATACATATTTTTAATCGGCATTCGATATTGTGCATACCCTGGGAATGGACGGTTAAAAAGTAATTGATCAATCGTTAATTCACCCTGGAATATATTGCCCTCAGTGAGACCAACCTCAGCTTCAATGTCGTGAGGCGTACGCACCTCCATATGAATAATTAGATTTTTAAAGCCTGGGCTATATCGCTCAATCTTATCAATAACGGTCTGACCAAAGGCGTCCCGCTTCTCTGGGGTCCATGGGCCATCAGCTAGTTGTGGTGGGCAGTATTGAATAAAATTAGACATCCAGTGCTGTCCCGGTGGCGCTACAGTCGGATCCCAGGCCGACGGTATCACTGACTCTATGAATGGGTCATCTGACCAGCGTCCATGCTTCCAGCAATCATAGGCGCGTTCCAAGGTTTCCATCGAGCCAACAAAACCTTGCCCACCCCGATTAATATAGCGATTATCCGCAACATTATTAAATTTAGGCAGTCCTGATAGAGCAATATTAACCTTGCCCGATGAGCCACGAATTTTGAAGTTCTTCGCTTTTTCATAAATTCCAGGAGGTAGATCATCTTTGTCCATACACTTGGTAAAAGTACGTTTTGCATCCATATTAGAGACAACAATATTGGCATATAACTCATCACCATTTTCGAGTACTACACCTGTCGCCTTACCGTTTTTGACGAGAATTTTGTCGACGCCCGCATTGGTACGAATCTCACCGCCGTGCTCTTTTACAGAACCCGCAATGGCATTAGAAATCGCCCCCATACCACCTCTTGCCAGCCCCCAAGCGCCAACGTTTCCATCGACATCACCCATGACATGATGAAGTAAAATATAGGCCGATCCTGGAGAGTACACCCCTAAAGCCGTGCCAATAACACCAGGACTAGCCATAGCCGCTTTGATAAGATCATCTTCAAAATAATCGTCAAGAAAATCAGCAGCACTCATCGTAAAAAACCGAATGTATTCATACAGCTCTTTTTCACCCAGCGACCAGAATTGTTTTGCCAGCCATAGCAACTCGCGAATATCTCTAGGTCTGAATGATGTTGGATCGGGAGGGGTTCGAAGTAAGGTTTTTCGAATTAACTGGGCATAGCGGCCAAGATCTGTCTGGAACCTAAACATCGCATCCGCATCATGCGGTGAGCGGCGACGAAGCTGGTTATACTCGGCCTCTTCAGAGTGATAGCTGGTCATGGTATCGCCATTATCAGCAAAGACGACTGTGCCTAAATATGGGACGAGTACCAAACCATGCTTGGTCAGATTGAGATCTCGGTGGATCGCCTGACGCATCATACTGCAGACATAGGAACAACTTGAATAGAACCAACCATCGTGCATCTCGCGGGTGACGGCAGCGCCTCCAATGTATTCATTTTTTTCGACCACTAGCACATCAAGTCCAGCTTTCGCCAGATAGGCTGCATTAGTCAATCCATTATGCCCAGCACCGATGATAATCGCGTCATACTTTTTCATCGTTTCGTTTCCGCTCGCATGATTTCTTTAGCCGCGTTATGGCCTGGACCACCCATGAGTCCGCCACCGGGATGACTTCCTGCGCCACATAAATATAAGCCTTTAATAGGCGAACTGTACTGACCCGCCTCATAGGTCGGCCGCATCATCAACATCTGATCCATCGCCAATTCAGCATGATGCCAATGACCACCGGTGACATTAAAGGTCTCCTCTAGATCAGCTGGCGTCATTAGTTCACTGTGAACGATATGCTTCGTTATACCGGGAGCATACCTCTCAAGGGTCTGAACTAACGTTTGATACAGCGCCTCTTTAGCATCATCTGTCCAGCCAGTTTTGAGCGAATGAGGGATATACATAACATGAGCCGACAGAACATGGCAGCCCTCTGGCGCCAAGGTTGAGTCTTTTACGCTAGGGAGTAATATTTCCATTACTGGAGAATCTGAATATTCACCATACTTGGCGTGATCAAAGGCAAACTCAATGGCATCCATCTTGGGAGCAATGATCATTCGCCCACAGAGTTTTTCAACACCCGTGAACATCGGTAAATCATTCAGTGCAAGATGCAATTTGGCGACATAGCCATCGCATCGTAGCCTATTAATTCGGTTAGTAAATTCAATCTCCAGATTTTTAGCCCCCACCAAGTTTAAAAATGTGCGCTTCGGATCGGCTGAGGATATGACCCGGATCGCCGAAATTTTTCGACCATCGGCAAGTTCAACACCCGTCGCTTTTAGGCCTTTCTCATCGCCATCCACAATAATACGACTGACCGAGGTATTTGTCTGGATCTCTACGCCAGCGCTGACTGCTGCTATCTTTAAAGCATTAATTAAACTCTCAATACCACCTTCTGGCAGCGAGTGAGCACCGTGATCTTTGCCGCTCATCCGAAATAGCATATTGAGAACAGTCGCATTAGGTGAGCGCGGTGCCATTTTTGATCCCACTAACCCATCCCAGCTAAGGACTGCTTTTAAAATATCGTTATCGAAATTCTCGTCCATTAAATCTCGCGCTGGCAGCGTAGCAACGCGCATAAACTCGCCCATATCTTTTTTGCCAAGCATACGTAAATTTAGCCCAAGATGACCAAAGGTCATGAGATCAGGTACCGTATTCTGACCAATACGCGGCATTGTTTTAAGCCAAAACGGCTTTAGTACCTTGGCAAAACGTTTAAGTACGACAAGGTACTCTGAGTATTTTTCAGCATCATCAGTGCTGACTCCGCTTACTTGATCACCGGAAATCACGACAGGGGTTCCCTGTAAATTCAGGCCAATTGTCTCCAGAGTATCGCCGCTAGGGTTAAATCCATGGGCAGAAAGATTTAATTCGCTGGCTACGGTTTCAGAAAAATGGCTGAGGCTATGCGCCACGGATACTTTGTAGCCAGGGTGGAATTCTCGGGTCGCCGCTAATCCCCCGACATGGTTGGACGACTCTAGTAACAACACAGAATGTCCCTTTTGGGCGAGGTAAGTCGCACAGATCAGGCCGTTATGACCAGCACCTATAATGATATTATCGTAATCGTCCAACTGTTAGATTCCTAGGGTATTTGGTGTTGTGATAATCGGTAGCCTACCTTAAGCACCACCGCATTTATACGCTTTGAGTATAGTTACACTACACCTCAGCTTCGTTAATTTCCTTACGCCATTCGACCATATTCATTTCAATAGCGGTAAAGCCAGCAATCCAAACAAACTCATCCCAAGCAAACATATAATGGCCTCGGTAAATCCAGTAAGCAACGGCGATCCAGAGCAAAGAATACAGGGATAGTTTAGTAGCCTTCAACACTTTAAAAATAAGACCTTTGCCAATATTGCGGTCTTGCAACCATACAGCTACCTCAATAGTGAAAAGAATCACTAACCATGTAATTGCCTCAAACAAATCAATCCAAGCTAACTGTTTTTCAATCACTAACCCTGCATGATCCTCAACAATAAGAAAGGTTGGTGGATCGACATAAAAAAACTGAGTAGCAGTAGATAGACTTGCACAATTACTTTGATTAATTTCGGTGTAAACCAAATTAAAAGCGTAAGACACATCTTCACTGACCATCTGGCAGAGGCTAGTAACTCCCTCAATGGGGACCGATGCATAAAGCTCCATCAAATTACCAAACCAAGCATAAAGCGTGTGTGCTAAGGATACATAGCATATCAACCGAATAACCTGCATTAGCAGAGCCTTACTGCGCGACAACGGATCATCGGACAGCAGGTAGGTTTCTAGCTCAAATAGCAGCAATAAAGTAATCCAAGCACTTTCATCAATCGTCGTTGCAAAAGACCGTGTTATCTCTAGAAATGTGCTGCCACTGCGCAGCGTATGACTAGAAGTTACAAAGTCATCACGGATGTATAGGAAAAAATTAAAGATCAATAAGGAGTAGACCACCAGCTTTAATAGCTGCAGGGCATTCAGGGGATACGGCCCAATTTTCATCACGGGTAAATTCGTCACTTACTATCTCGTTTAGTAATTCAGGTTCCCTTACTCTAGCCCTTGATACCAGATCGGCGATGTCCAGGCCATTTCCCTAATCGTCTGGGGGTAACTTTGGTCAGTACATACCATTGGACGTTTATCCTCGTCCAAAGCTGCGCAGTCATAGGTGTGCCAGCGAGGCGTTTCTGGCTCTACTGCTCGCAGATAATAATAGGCTGATTGAGCAGAATCGAAGCTATCATCGGTATAGACCTTACACAGACTATCCGCACCGGCTTCTTCGTTTGCTATGGGTATTACCTGAGTATTCATTTTACCCAAGGCGTCTATCCAACCCTTAACGAGATGCAGCTCTTGAAGCTTTTGGCCGTCAGGATCTTTCGCTGCATAGGCTAAAAATGTCGGCTTGCTGAGTTTGTTAGAACCAATTAAATCAGCTCCCATGGGCACGCCACCGGCATAAGCCTGAGTGATCATGTCATTGCTCTCACACATGTCGCTATCAAACCCCCACCCCGCAAACAACCGCGGTCTTATTCTTGGGCCTGAAGTGCCGAAGACTTCTTTTCGTAGCATTGCATCAAAGATCGCATCGCGGGTATTTTCAGGCGCCCAGATGCCGGCTAAACCACCAGGGTTACCGTCAATGCCACTGGTTAATAATCCTGGTTGTAGCCGCTGTGCTGGGTTAGCTTCTCCTGAAACAGCGCCCACCCAAGCTGACTCTTTAACACCACCGGAGGTGGCGGAATGGGTATCTGTAGCCGCAATGATGCCCAACTTAACCGGATTGAGCCCTATGGCTTGCTCTTCTTTAAGACCCACCAACAAGGCCGATCTTTGGAAGTCTGTCGGATGAACACAACCAGCACCCAGCATTCCATTACTGCCAACGGTGCCCTCTTGGCATTCCAAAGTTACTTCAGACGCCTCTCCAATCACTAGTTCAGTAGCGGTTCGATCGCTCGTCAGATAAGTTTTATCTTCACCCATACGCCTGACTGCTTCAATGTCGCAAAGCTCATCTGGCGCTCCAAAGACTGAACTCAAGCCATTAATACACTCGGAACCACCTTTATGCTGAAAAATCTCCATGATCGGTTCGCGCTTCAGGCGACTTTGTGCGTACGCGCGCTTTGCCGCCGTAGTGTTCTCCAGTTGCATATAAGGCGCCATGCGCCCGTTAGCTAAATTGGAGTTATGTGGAATGGTTAAATAATCACAACCGTTCTCAGCGTCACAAACAGCATCTAAGGCAGACCATAATTTACTATCGATAGGCGCATCAATGTAACTTACGGGTAGTTCTGGAACCGAATCATTCCTAAAAATAACATTGCGGTGATAGTTGGAGGTGCCTGGGGTTCCCGTGTATTCATAAGCCACAAAGCTAGTGAATTCGCAGGGAGTATTGGCTTTGTTAGAAGTAGCTTGAATATCTTGCCACGGAGACTGGGCATAATCGCGACAAAGACCACCATCTTCACCGCAGATCTCTGGAATTCTGGTCGGTGCCTCTGTAGTAACAACCGCCCCCAACATAATCATGCCTTGGCGCTCGTCAGACCTGTAGTCGGAACAAAATTGTGAATCGTAAACGGGAGAACCTGCCGTTCTGCAAAGAGCTCGTTCGCCAAGAAATTCTCCGTGGTCGGTCACTGCCAAAAAATCCAGTGGGCGATCTATTCTTGTTCGACCCACCGCAACGCCTTGATCGTTAATCGGGAAAATAGGTATTTCCTCACCACGAGCATAGCGGTGGGCATCTTCGGGAGTTGCTCCGGTGCTATTAGCTGCAGCATCAAAGGAATAACTAGTGTGAATATGCAAATCACCAAATAATGCAGTGCGGTTCTCGTCGAAAGCCTCACAACTCCCCGATTCAAATGCGGCAGGACTTCGATCTACTTCAACGGCAGGTGATATGGAGGTCTCTGGTTCATTGCAGGCAACGAGCAATAAGGCTACTAGTGTGGCTGGAATTAGTCTGGTTATCATAATCATCCCTATTATTATAAATAATCTACAGTCTAAGCTTAGACTGCATTTCTCTCACTTTAATAATTTAAGTAAGACTAGTCAGTACCACAATATTTAGGCCCTTACGCAAGCAATGTTTGCAAGATCTAACCTCTTACTTTTACGACTATATAGGCCCCCGTAGAGATAAGAAGCATCGGTAAAAACGGCACAAAGGGGTAATATGGAACTAGCGCTTCGACAAGCCTCATCATTTCATGGTATTGATAAATAGGCGCATATAGATTCCACGCAGTCTCACTCCATAATGATCCGACACTTGCAATCAGCCCTATTAGAATAAGAATTTTACCCATCCATCTAATCCAAAAAGTGCGCATTAATACGTTGGATCTTTTTTGCATGCCAAAATTCCTTTTTTATAATTTACGCGAGTTAACCTAACTCAACTACGGCTCTATGGGCCTGCTCGATCGCCGACTCCATCATTGCATTAGCGGCAGAATCTGCATTCGCAATACTGATACGCCCAAAGGGCTTACGGCCAATCATATGGGGATAACGAGGATCGTGGTCGTCATCATAAACCGTGTCAAACAATGGGTTGTACCAATAGGAATAGCCATGAGACCAACGATTAACCGTAATGCCAACGATATCCTCTGCGGCATTGAACCCCCCATCCCCAAGCATACTTTGTAACTGGCTGCGCACATTGCGCTCTATAACGTCGAATGGAGTGGTCAGTAATTCATAACGACCCAACCGATACTGCTGCTGCGCAGTCAAGCCCTCACCATAACGATGAGGAAACCGCTCCATATGAACTATCACCGGCTGATCTTCAGTTTCTGAAAAGCGATAATCACCAAGACTTACTGGAAAGTCGAGCATGGCATTTATGTGATAGCTACCGGGGCACACCGCGGCGCCGATACCTAGTGTCTTCCATGCCTTCCAATTCCGCAGTGCCACTGTAGTGTAAAGAATAGGAGTTCTTACTTGAAAAGCCAAAGCCTCTCGCTGTGCCTGCGGTAGTTCAGGGCACAGATAAGGAATCATACTGCTGTTGCAGGCGAGAATAGATCCTCTGGCTTTAATTTGATAAGCCTGCCCATTTTGCACATAGGACACAGTTACCTGGGCAGTATCTTCAGGATCGCTACTGTTTTGCACATGTGTCACAGTGCTATTCAAACGCAGCTGAACCTTGGCGTCTGCCTGATCAAGTTGCGAATAGTCAAAGTGAGCGATGATAAGGCTCTCTATACTCTCACCAGGCGCCACCGCGGGAATCATCTTTCGCACCAACTGGCGAGCAATAGACGTGTTTCCATCGGGGAAGTGGTGAATATATGGCTCATCTGGCTCTAACTCAGGCAGTCCCGTTGCACTCCACCCCGGTAAACCTGAATAAGACATCGCATTAAGAGCGTTAACCGAATCTATGCCAACCCCTGAGTCAATAGCCAGATCTTGCAAGACGTTTAGCACCTCGGTCTCACTGATACCCAGATGTTTAACGAGGAAATCGCGATAACTAATATTATAAAGATAGTCCCACCTATCAGCCTTCGCTATTTTAGAAAGTCGATCATCCGTCGCGGACAGTAAACCGACAAATTGCCTCTTTGCTTCTGCAGAGATAGGCATTTTGTCGACTGCTTGTTTGGCTGTTAGTGGTGATGGCATGACCATCATGTAGTCATGAAATGGGCCTAAATCGTAAGGTACCATTCTCTTATCACCCCAGACCTCACGATCAAAGTGGATACCTGCACCCAACTTATGTCGTTTAAAAAACTCTTGGTCATAGGCTGTGTCAAACACCTTGGGTTCGACACCAAGATCACCTAACAAATCTTTGACAATACGACTATAGCCCGAGGGCTCTTGCATGGTCTGAGCACCCCCATAGCCGATCAATGTTCGACCATTAACCTCAAATTCATTGCGTTTAGCATGGCCCCCAAAATCATCGTGATTCTCAAGAATAAGGATCCGCGCATTAGGATGTTTTTTACGATAAAAATAGGCTGCTGATAGTCCACTAATACCGCCGCCAACTACCACTAAATCATAGATAAAGCTCGCCCCTAAGTGCACTGGCCCCCAGTCGGTCTGACCTTTGCGCGCAAGCTGATGACTAACTTCGAAGGAACCCTCATGGTTACCACGCAAGCCTCTCAGTTGCGGGGGGTAGTAGGTGGCATCAATTAGGTCTTCAGGCTTTGTTTCACGAGCCTGCTCAGCCCAACTTAGCGGTGGCATTAAACTGGTCACAGCTAACCCCGCCAATCCATTCAGCATGTCTCGTCGAGTGATAAGCCGATCTATGCCCAAATAATCGTCAGACTTTTTCATTAATTAACGCCTGTCACGTAGAAGATTTCAATTTAGTCTTACCCTTATTGACCGCTTTCTTTTGTTCTTTTTTACTCCAAGCCAATATCCGCAAACCCCATGCACCAAAACCAAACCAGTAAAAAACATAGTCAATCAGTTCAAGGGTCCCGTAGTAATAAAGTTCATACCAATAGACGCTCCAGGCGTAGGCCCAAAGATAATAGATACCAGCCTTATGTAAATTACGCCACTGCTTGACGGTCAAGCGACTGCGACCAAATTCAAAGGACGTGGCTACCATGGCCAACAAAAAAAGATACCCACCCACACCTTCAATGGTATCACTCAGGTTGTAGACCTCTTCGGCATAATAGTGACTGTGGATATTGGCAAGCCACAAAATAAATAAGGCCTGCCAAGCCATAGCTGAGGCAAAGCAAAGCCCCAGAAATTTTCGGTTTCTGGCTAACCATCGACTAAAAAGACTAGGCCAAACAACCTGCAGCGAGGACGCCATAAAAACAAGAAAAAGAAAGGGTACCGCACAGCGCACGGTATACTTAATCATGCTTGAAATGGACTCAGCAGAAGAAAGGTCTAACTGGACTACGGTAAGCAGAGTGCTGAGGCTGATGATGGCTGAGCCAATAAAGAATAATCTCCACTGATTAAGGTACGGATTATTGAACAATGCTTGCGAATCTATAGCCACTTTTATAACTCCACTTTAGTCTCATAATTGCTCGCCTAGAGCCGATCAACTAACTTGTAGTACATCATGCCCAGGGCGACCATTTGATTGCGAAACAGATGTTGACCTGGAATCCATAAGGGTTTGATCTTAGCAAATACATCAAAACGCTCAAGGGTACCACAAACGGTATCTGCCATAATTTGACCGGCTAAATGAGTAACATTTACACCATGTCCTGAATAACCCTGCGAGTAAATAATATTGGGGGCTAGCCTACCCATCTGAGGCACCCGATTAGCCGAGACACCGATGGTCCCGCCCCAACCATAATCAAATTTAGTATTGGCCAACTGGGGATATATTTTAAGCATTCTTGGTATTAAGTTTTGTTTAATAACCTCTGGATCGCTACCGAAGTAGGTAAAACGCCCACCAAATAGTAACCGCTTATCTGCACTCAGACGAAAGTACTCCAAGATGTAGTTGGGGTCACAAACGGCCAGATCTTGAGGGTTTATCTGTTCGACCAGGGTATCAGAGAGCGGTTCAGAACCGATAATAAAACTATTAACGGGAAACAAAATGCCACGCAATTTTGGTTCGAGAAAGTGATACGCATTGCCAGCAAGTACCACAAAATCGGCAGTGATTGAGCCCTCCTCAGTGATCACTGTGGCCTTTTCACCACGCTTGATTTCAAGCACTGGTGACTGCTCGTAGATGGTTGCTCCCAAGGACACGGCGGCCGCGGCCTCGCCAAGACATAAATTCAGCGGGTGCACATGCCCATTACCTTCATTTCTCAAGGCGCCAATGTAGGCTTCTGTACCTAAAAGGTCTTGAGTCTCATGCTTAGACAGTATTTGGTAGTGATGTGGAAAATCGTATTTTTCTAGCAACCGGTAGTAGGTTTCTAAATCTCTAATATGTCGAGGCTTTATGGCCACATCAACATAACCAGACTTCAAATCACAGTCTATTTCGTAGGTTGCAACCCGTTCACGAATAATCTCATTCCCTGCCCAGCCCATATCCCAAAGTATACGCTCGCCCTCTACACCAAGCGCAGATGCCATTTTACTGTCACCGGAAATTCCGCCAATCATCTGTCCACCATTGCGTCCAGATGCGCCCCAACCGACTTTATTGGCCTCAACAACATGAACATTGAACCCACGCTCAGCAAGATGGAGAGCCGTCGATATTCCGGTAAATCCAGCGCCAATAACACAGACATCAGCCCTTATGGCACCTTTGAGCGGCTCATAATCGATATGTTGATTAGCGCTGGCAGCGTAGTAAGAACTGGTATGTGATTGGGGTAAGATCATAAGCTTTCCACAAATGACGATATTCTGGGTTAAGAGCTAATACCTTTATCCGAAATAACCCTGCCATCAACATTCTACCCTATAGTCAGAGATAGATTCTAGTTCCGATAGCATAACGGCAGGCGCGCCCTGCCAGAGCGCATTTTGTCTGCGGATCAACTGCACTGCACCGGAGTCTGACCTGCCGTTTTTTAAAGACCCAATAGCTAGCGACTAGACGCTAACTATGCCTATTAGTATTGAGATTCAGGTAACCGCACTACCATACCGTCCATTTCAGCTGAGACCTGGACTTGACAGCTCAGTCGACTCGTTGGCTCACGCACATCGAGCATTTCCAGCAGTTCATTTTCTTCATCATTCGCATCACCGACAATCTTTGACCACTCTGGATCGATCATGCAATGACAGGTGCAGCACACGCAACAACCGCCGCACTCTGCTACAACACCATCAATCATATTGTTCAACGCACCCTCCATCACGCTATTTCCCACCGCCACATCAACATGGTATTCAGTGCCGTCGAATTCAATATAGGTTATTGCTGGCATTGCTACTGTTCTCCATTAATTAATAATTTCTTAACATCACTACTCTCATCTACCAAGGTAGCGACATTAATTTTAGATTGTTGCAAAATTAATTTTTTGGCCACCATGAAATCTTTAGGCCGGTTAATACAATCAGCTGCAATAATATGCTGATCTTTAATGTAAAAGACTGTAAAACTCCGGCTTTCACCGGCGTCACCGCGAACCACCGCTTCAGTGTACCCTTGGCTAATGCCCGCAATCTGAAGTTTGACATCAAACTGATCAGACCAAAACCAAGGAAGTTCAGAGTAAGCTTTTTTTATCCCACACAAACTAGCAGCCGCTGCCTTGGCCTGTTCTGAAGCGTTGGGGACAGACTCTAATCGAAGAGACTTTCCCAGTAGCTCATTTGGATGAAAGGTGCAGTCTCCTGCAGCAACAATATCAGGATGACTCGTCTGACCGAATTGATCTACCACAATACCATTTTCGACAACCAATCCCGCTTCACTGGCAAGTTCTGTATTGGGAATCACGCCAACGCCGATAATCACCATATCTGCACCACTGTGGCTATTATCATCACAGACCACCTTCTTCACTTGGCTTTTACCCTTTAACGCCACGACCTTTGAGCCTAGTCTAATCTCAACACCCTCTTCCTCATGAAGACGCTTATAAAACTCCGAGACCTGATCTGATGCTACACGTTTTAATAATCGAGTCTCGGTCTCCAACACAGTGACCTTAATGCCAAGCTTAGTAAGCGATGCCGCTGTCTCTAAACCTATGTACCCACCACCTATAATAACCGCCCGACTGGCTTTTTCCGCTGACTGGCGAATGGCTTTAACGTCATCCATTGTGCGCAAATAATGGACGCCCTCTAACTCCGCACCAGGCAAGTCCAATTGTCTAACCCGCGCGCCCGTGCAAAGAGCCAGCTTAGTGAATCCTATTTGTTCGCCAGTATCTAAAGTGAGTTGTTTGTTTTTTGCATCAATCGACATTACTTTGCACCCAAGCTTAAAGTCGACTTTTAGTTTGTCATATGTTTCTGCGGCACGAAGAACTAACCGATCTTCTTCAACACTACCGTCCAAATAGGATTTTGATAGCGGCGGTCGCTGGTAAGGCATATGTGGTTCATCACTGATAGCAGTTATCGCGCCTAACCAGCCCTGCTGACGCAGACTGATCATTAACTGAACGGCTGCATGACTAGCTCCAATAATAACGACGTGGTCATCGACTTCCATTTTTAGTCCTTTTAATTGGTTGGCATGCTCTACCAAGCAGTCCTGTCATAGGTTACTGATGGGCAGCATTATCTACCAAGATGTATGGCACTGGAAGTGCTTTAGTTTGTCATTAGTAGTAGGGGTGATTAATCCTGTACGTCGCCTAAACAAGAAATTTTATTTGGGATGAGCTGGAGGAACATAATCAAAGATAAAGTTAATACGACCTTCCGCCCCTTTATTCATGACGCTATGTTTTTGCTGGTTATTAATCTCGTAAACCTTGCCCACCTCAAATTGATAAGGCCTTCCTCCTATCATGAATCTGACACGAGGATTTGTATATATAGGTATATGTATCCGATGGCCATGATGAAAAGAAGGATGTTCATCCGAATGAGGCTTAATAACTCCTCCCGCTTGAAGGCGTGCGGCCATTGCTCTAATAATCGTCCCTCCTGGCGGATAATGATCTTTAAGGATTTGAGTCATGAGTGGAAAAGCCTGCTCGGCCAGTAAGTCCCAACCGGGTTCCTTAGTTACCTCTATATTAGGCCACCCTGAACCATCAGTAAAAATCATTACCATCGACTGCGTCTGCTGATGGACCTCATACTCAAGCTGACGAAAGGTATTCCCCGTCCAGCATTCCTCAGGAAGCTCCATAATCGCGTGTCTCAAAGGGGCGATGTCATATTCGCCCAACTCTTTTAGAGGTACCCCAATATCCATAGACCCTATCTCTCAACTAATATCAACGCTATATTTGACTAACAGTAAAATGAGACGTTCAACAAGTCAACTGGTAACATTTTAATAAAAAGTTAAGCGTACAGATTCACTAGATTATTCTCTTTCCACATCTTAAGACGGTATTCGCACGAAATCATCAGTACAACTAATCTTACTAGCGATATATCTCGTTTTAGTACCCCTAAATAAAGTATTTACCTAAACATAAAAATGCACTATTCTATTGGTTGTAATAGGGGATTATGTGGTGTGATAAGGTGACGGTTCAGCTCACATATACCATAGTAATTTTCAGTTTATCAACTGTCCTAAGGCCGACATAAAAGTAGTGTGACCTTAATATAACAGGCTTTAAAGGGCATTTTTGAGGGTAGAATAATGGCTAGTTTGAAACAATCACAAAGAAAATTTTCAATCCGAAGGAAGTTAATCGTTACCTCCATGGCAACGGCTTTAGGTTTAGTAGGAACACCTGTAGCACTCGGACAACAAGCGTCTCTTGAAGAGATTATCGTTACGGCAAGGCAACGAGCTGAATCTAGCCAAGATGTGCCTATGACTATTCAGGCTCTGTCAGGTGATGATATTCAGAAACAAGGCATAACGACACTTGAAGACTTTTCGCGATTTGTTGGTAATCTTAGTGTTCAAACGACGGCGCCCGGTCAAAATACCATTGTATTTCGTGGAGTAAGCGACGGTGGTGGTTTTCTAGTAGACCCAACGGCAGCTATTTATTTAGATGAGCAACCTATGTCAATGACGTCAATGGCCCCTGACGTTTATCCCGTTGACATTGCTCGAGTGGAAGCCTTAGCCGGTCCTCAATCAACTTTATTTGGAGCCTCATCACAAACTGGTACCATCCGTGTGATTACCAATAAACCAGATGCTTCAGAATTTTCTGCCGATATTGGTTTAGGAATGTCTGGAGTGGCAAAGGGTGATAACGGGTATGATTTTGACGCCACGGTAAACATTCCCGTTGTGAAAGATAAGTTCGCGGTTCGACTGTCCGGTTTTAGTGCCGAAGACGGTGGCTTTATAGACAGTCTGCTAGGAACAACTGTCGTCGATGCATATAGCGGTCTTGGTGGTCTTAAGACCAATGTCGGAAATGTTGAAAACGACATCAATAGTGTTGAATGGTCTGGCGGGCGAATATCAGCGAGATGGCTTGTGTCGGATGACTGGACTGCTACCTTAACCTCCAACTTTCAAGAAATTACAGCCAATGGCTTTAATGACATGGATGACACCGTTGGCGATCTTGAAACAGTCAAATTTTATGATGAATTCCGGACTGACGATTGGAACCAAACTAGCTTAGTGATAGAAGGAGACCTAGGGTTTGCTGAATTAACCGTCGCGGGTTCTTACTATGACCGAGAAACCTTTTATCAGCACGACACTCAGACATACACTGCCTACTTCATGTACACCTTCGGTACCTATTTAGGTTATGCCACGTATGATTTTGGTACAGACCCTATTGGATATCTCACCAACGATCAAAAAAATGAATCTACTACCTTTGAGGTTCGCCTAACAGGCGGTACTGACAAAGTCGATTGGACAGTGGGCGCATTCTACATGGACTCTGATGAAAATTGGGACTTTAAAAGTTATGTTGACGGCTATGCCAACTCCCCTGCATTTGCAGCTTGGGCTGGATATGCAGCTTATTATGATATGACTCTTGCTCCAACTGACGCCTGGTGGTACTCAGATCAAACGACCTCACGTGAAGACAAAGCGGTTTTCGGTGAGATTGATATTAAACTGACAGATCGATTGTCGCTCCTTGCGGGCGGGCGTTGGTATGAAGTTGATAGAGAAATAGAGTACTTCGTTGAAAAACCATACGGTAATCCAAACCTAGCGACACCACCACGTAGTGCTTCGGATGATGGATTTATCCCAAAATTTGGTCTGCAATATGATCTCGCCGACAACTTAATGGTCTGGACTGTATACTCAGAAGGGTTTCGAGTGGGCGGCACGAACCGAGGTAGAGGCATACCAACACTACCTGTTGATTACGGTTCCGACATTGTCGAAAATACTGAATTTGGCCTGAAGTCAACATGGAATGATGGCAAACTTCAGGTTAATGCGACGCTCTACGATATGAAATGGAAGGATATGCAGCTAGAAGTAACCGACCCGAGCTTTGCTATCGGAGAACCTTGGCAAGCGGTTGTTGCTAATTTAGGTGATGCATCCATTAGTGGTGCTGATCTGGACATCAAGGCCGTGATCGGTGACAACCTTCAAGCAGGCTTTAACATCACAAAGATCTTTCACGCCTACGTAGATGCGCCAGAAACTTTTGCTGACTCTCGCTTCCCTGATGGCCAGGCCCCGTTAGGTCTCCAGAGTAAGTCAGATCTTCCGCTATTTGCTGATCTCTCATACTCGTTTTACTTGGAATATACGACCCCACTAGAACTATTTGATGGCGGAGACGCCTTTATGCGTTTCCAGCATACCTTTAACGGACAATCGCTCAATCGAGTTACTGATGGTGCGAATGCTCCGAGACAGTCTCAAGGGGATTATCGGATATCGGATCTTGTCATGGGGTACGAAATGGGTGATTGGAAAGCTCAGCTGAGCCTTAGCAACATTACGGATGAAAGGGGAGTGTCATTTAAAGATTCCTCAGATTTCGATCCATTCTATGGCCGTAATAGTGACAACATAGTACGACCCAGAAACTACAGTATTTCTCTAAGACGATATTTCTAGGTTTTACTTCAACAAAAAAAGGCACGCTTAGCGTGCCTTTTTTTATGCCTCCAATATTATTGAGTTAAAAAGGCCATACCTCTAGCCCATGTATCGCATTGCGTATATCCATGGTCAAATTAACGGCCGAAATACGCTCCTTAGATCCAACATCATATAAACTAATAGTCGACGGTGATGAACCTGCCGCTATTAAACGTTCATTCACCACACACAACCCACGCCCAAACGCCTGTCTGGCAACTTTAGTGTCATCAACACCATGAAACTGCAGTTCTTCTGTGTTGTAGACAGGAACAGGTAATACAATAGACTCACCATTTCGACTGACATGACGTATCACGTCACTTTTGGTGTCATTAAATATTACACCCTCAAGAAAAGGTCTGGCGTTGTGTATTCCTTCAGGAAGACTGCAAGTCTTGGTGATACTCATGTCAGAAGATAGTCTTAGCAACGCACGTGTATGCAACCCACTGAAGTAAACACCGGCCTCTGCAACATGTATCATATTGATATGGTAGTTATTTGAGAACGGAGGACCACTTTTAGCCATAGGATCAAATCGCTGCCCCGTCCAGTCGTCACCGTTTCGAGAAATATATAAGCCCCAAATAAAACTCAATGTTTTCAGATTGAACACCAAAACACTATCGTAGCCGGTTGATGTCAAAAATAACAAATGATCACGTCGGCTTATTTCATGACAGTGCTTTAGGTATTCGTTGCGGTAAGACCCTAGCAGCTCGAATTCGGGGCTGTAGCAAAAAAGCTCGTCACTCGCGGCAATCCATACTTGCTGATCGATGAATTCTATACCCCGAAGACCCCTATCCCAGCCACGTCCTGAAAAATCAATGTCACCGTCATTCCAGTCAATATGTTGCTCCACCTCCTGGCTATTAAAGTCGATGGTATACACACCACCATGACTCTGTCCTTTTTCACTCCCTCTTACTACCGAGGTCGCAATCAACTTAGGTAAATTCATTGAGATTACCGCTTTATAATAGTTGGGTCAGATTCATTTAACAAAGGTGCCAGAATTTCTTTTAGTGCACCAATATGTGCATCAAACCGTTGCCACGTATTCATTGACTTATTGTAGATTGGCTGCCTAACTTGCTCAGAACTTGCAGTTCTGACAGATCGTTTTGTTTCGTGAAAATTCACACAAGCTTCTTCAAAAGGAAGGTCACAATAATCTAAAATACGCCTAACTTGTGTCTCCAAATCCTGAACAACATCTTCATACTGAACTCGCAGCACCTTACCAGGCAAAACCTCATCCCAGTGACTCATTAATTGATCATACTCAAGATAAAACTCACCCAACTCAAACATATCATAGGTAAATGTCTGTCCTTTGGCAAAATGTTGCTTAAAGCACCCTACGCAACTATCTAAGGGATGGCGACGGGCATCTATAATCTTTGCATTGGGCATTATTGCTTGAATGAGGCCTACGTGAGCAAAATTATTCGGCATCTTGTCCGTAAAAAATGGTGCGCCACGACGATGTCGTTGAGTTCTATCTAGATACTCCTGCCCCAGTTGAGTTATCTCAACATCACTCATTTGAAGAATGCCATCAGGAAAGACTCTGCCTTGCACCTTATTGGTAATCATCTGAGAGATAACCCCAAGGTCGGGTAATTCGCTGGTGCCATCAACTAGGCTATGGCTAGCCAAAATTTGTTCCAGTAGGGTTGATCCTGATCTTGGAAGACCAATGATAAAAATTGGAGCAGGGTCTTGAATGCCAACTTGAGTTTCTTTCATTCTGTCAAAAAATTCACGAGTAAAGGTTTCTTTAATTTTGGTATGAGCTACTTCTGTCTGCACGGGATCATAGGCAATACTATTTCGATGTTCTCCATTTCCTTGGCTATAGTATTGATAGGCAAGGTCATAATCCTTTTTATCTTCAAAGGCTTTACCCAAACTGAAAGCAAAATGCACTATCGACTCTGAAGGAAGAGAGTCAAGATTAATACGCTTCACCATATCCTCAATTTCACTATCGCTAAAGCGGAATGTTTTTAAATTTGAAAGGCTAAAGTAAATTTCACCAAAATTGGGCCGAAGTGCGATAGCGGCTCGGTAGGCCTCAATGCCGCCTTCTTGATCACCCAGCGTTTTCAAAACATGTCCAAGGCCAATATAAGCTCCGGCCAAACTCGGATCCAGAGTTACCGCGCTCTTATAAGCGCCCGCCGAGTCCTCTGTTCGCCCCGCCATCGCCAAAGCTGCCGCATAATAATAATGCGATGAAGCGTTATTTGGCTCGAGTTCTAAAGCTTGCTCAAGAGACTTAATAGCCTCCTCTTCTTTACCCTGTTCTTTAAGCGCCGTTCCTAAATCATGCCAGGCAATCATGAACCTAGGCGCCATTTCTACTACTTTTCGTAACAGTTTCTCGGCTTCGCTAAAAGCACGTGCGTGAAGTGCAATCCTGCCAAGCAAAAGTCCAGCGTTCACATCACGAGGGTTCGCAGCCAGTACTTCTTTCGCAATAGTCTCCGCCTCACGAAACTTTCCTTCCGCAAAGAGCTTCGTCGCTTTTTCTAACTTAGCCTGAACAGGAGATATACCGGCGGCATGTTTCAAAGCCGCGTCACCCGCCTCATCTCTACCTAAACTTTTTAGTGCACCCCCCAGCTTAGAAAATGCACTCGCACTTTTCGGGTTCGCCTCGATCGCTTTTTGCAAAGAAACTAAAGCTTCTTCCGGCTTTCCAAGATTGAGCATTACTGTGCCTAAGTCTTCGTGTACATTGGGGTAGCCCGGTGCTATCTGAGTCACTGTTCTTAAAATTTCTTCCGCCTCCTCGAAATCATTTTTTCGCAACAGTATGCTTCCTAATAAGGACAAAAAATTGACGTCTCTAGCATTTTCCGACAGCCATGACCGACAAAGCGCTTCGGCCTCGTCTTGCGAGCCATTTTTCAATAAGGTTATTGCTCTCTCGAAGGTGTTCCTAGGATTGTTTTCTACCACAGATATCTGCCCTTTAATGAATCTTATGTAAGCTACAAGTGAACGTTAATCATTAATATTGTAGACATTTATTATTAATAAAATACTACTCTTTCAGTATATAATTAAAACATCAATTCAAGGGAAAAATATAGTATGCCTATATTAAATACTCTACGCCTGACTCTTATTACTCTCTCGATCACCCTTATATCGGCGGTAAGCGCTGAACAATACGCGCTGGTATCCGACGGTGTAATCGATGGTAAATCAAATGGACTGCTGGAAAATAAGGCTGTTATCGTCACGGACTCTAAAATCACAGGCATAGTAGCTTTAGGCCTTATCCCAGAGCAAGCCGTTAGAGTTAATCTCCCAGGCACAACACTCATGCCAGGAATGATTAACGTGCATGAGCATCCGCTGTTGTACAAAAATGATTATCAGAACGGTCATCTCCAAGCCTCCTCAGCCTACAAAGCACTGCTGGGGCTGGCTACTCTTCAGGGTTTACTAAAAGCTGGCTGGACGAGTATTAGAGTCATGGGTGATGGTGATATTTACTACGCGAATCAAGATCTTAAAAAGATCATTGATTCTGGTGTATTTATTGGGCCCCGCCTAACAGGAGCGGCACATTACATATCAATAACGGGTGGTGGTGGTGACGTTAATTATCTTTCGCCCGAGCAAAATGTGATCGCCGATGGACTTATAGCTGATGGGCCAGATGAAATACGTAAGGCGATCCGAAAGGAAATAAAATATGGTTCTGACTGGATAAAAATTATGGTGACCGGGGCGTTCATGTCTGTTGGTGACAACCCAAAGAACGTTTCATTCAGCCCTGAAGAGCTGCGCGCCGCCATAGAAGAAGCTTCTAGACATAATATTCCAGTAGCCGCGCATGCACATGCTACCGACGGCGTTAATCAAGCCATTATTGCTGGCGCTCGCTCAATAGAGCACGGTAGTTATCTCGATGAGGAGTCCATCGCTCTAATGGTTGAACACCAGACCTATTACGTACCTACCATTTATGTTGGCGACTACTATGCTAATAGCGGCAAGCTACTAGCCCAAAGTAAGAATGATGACTTTTATCTGTCTTTTAGGGATGACTGGCTCAAAATGATTGGAAAAGCACATAGAGCTGGGGTAAAGATAGCGGTCGGCTCTGACCTATGTGGCTATGCAATAGAGCCGCACGTGTGTGCGCGGGAATTCGCCACTTTGGTAGAAGCAGGTTTAAGCCCCATGGATGCCATTAAAGCTGGCACCAGCGTAGGGGCTGAACTTCTGCAATGGGATGATCAAATAGGCAGTATTGAGGTCGACAAACTGGCTGACATTATTGCCGTACCCGGAAATCCTTTGGTAGATATTAGCGCTCTCGAAAAGCCAGTATTTGTCATGAAAAATGGGCAGATTATCGTAAACACATTGGAGAACTATTCCGCTATTACCAACTAAATTACGCCCCTTTAAATCATATTTGCCATCATAGTGTCAGGGGTTTCTAAGTACGCTTTCCAATGGTTATTGAAGCGGGCCATAGTTGCACCATCAATAACTCGATGATCCCCTGACCAACTTACCGTCATAATCTGTCGTTCAACTAACTGGCCATTACTGTCAAACCGCGGAAGCCCTTGAATTTTGCCCAGAGCAACAATGGCAACTTCAGGTTTATTAATAATGGGGGCCGCTGAGATACCACCAATGGCACCAATATTAGACACGGTAAGGGTGCCGCCTTTTAAGTCTGCCGGACTAATAATACCCGAGCGAGCAGCCCCTGTTAAACGTCCTATTTCTTGTGCTATTTCAACTATTGATCGCTGTTGTACATCCTTTACATTAGGCACTAGCAACCCTGTTTTACCGTCCACTGCCATGCCAATATTGTGACTCGCAAGGTAAGTTAGTTCGCTAAAGTCACTGTCAACTCGACTATTGATAATGGGAAACGCTAATAATGACAAAGAAAGAGCCTTTATCAACAAAGGCATCAACGTTATCTTAAGATCATCATTACCATATTTCGCCTTTAGGCTAGCTCTTAGCTTTATGAGTTCGGTGACATCAATTTCATCAACAAACGTAAAGTGCGGAATACTTGAAACAGATTCACTCATATGGCGTGCCATGATTTTGCGCACCCCAAAAATTGGCTCTCGTCGATCCTGAATTGCGGCAACGAGTGCCGGGGCAATGGGAGCCAAAGGTTTATCTAAATGTCTCAATACATCTTCTTTTAGCACACGCCCGTGCTTTCCTGACCCTGAAATTTTAGACAGATCAAGATCATTCTGGCGAGCCAACTTACGTACTGCTGGTGTCGTCAGCACCTTAGAATTATCGAGGGGGTTCTTAGCAATCGGCTGTTGTTTAACCAGTTCAAGCTTAAGATCAGGCTTTGTCTCCTCGCTCACTGGTTCTGACGTCTGTACATCCTCAATTTCAATGGCGTAAAGCGGCGAGTGGACCTTAGCGATATCACCTGCAGCATAGTAAAGCTTGACGACTCGCCCAGGGTACATCGACGGAATTTCAACAATGGCTTTGTCAGTGCTAACATCAGCTACAATTTGGTCTTCCTCGATGAGGTCGCCCTCTTTCACCTTCCATTCGATCACTTCGCACTCGATAATGCCCTCACCAATATCAGGTAAAATAAAATCTTTTTTCATAGCCTGTTTCCTAGTTCTTTGTTAGCCCGTTATTAAAAGTTAACGCTTGTCTTAATGGCTTCATAAACCTTTAAATAGTCTGGCATATATTCTTTCTCAAACACCAGAGGAAACGGAGTGTCCATTCCGGTAATGCGCAGAATGGGTGCTTCTAATGACAAAAAGCAGCATTCTTGAATAGTGGCTGAAACCTCACCGGCAAAACCGCCTGTGCGAGGTGCCTCATGACTAATAATTAGACGTCCTGTTTTTTCCACAGACTGAGCCACCGTATCGACATCCCAAGGTAGAAGTGTGCGCAAATCAATCACCTCACAGGAAATCCCATCCTTAGCGGCCATTTTCGCGGCCCGATGAAGCTGATGCATCTGGGCGCCCCATCCGACCAAAGTGATATCAGAACCCTTACTCGTTACCTCGGCCACACCTAGGGGCAAAACATAGTCAGTCTCTGGGACCTCGCCGACCTCGGCCCTATATATAGCTTTTGGCTCAAAGAAAATCACTGGATCTGGGTCCCTAATCGCGGCCAGTAATAGTCCTTTAGCCTGATATGCCGTACTGGGAATAACTACTTTAAGCCCTGGTGTATGACAGAAATAGGCCTCGGGCGATTGGGAATGATAAAGGCCACCCGAAATACCACCGCCATAGGGAGCGCGAATGGTTAAACCCCCACAATTAAATTGATCACCACTGCGATAGCGAAATTTAGCCGCCTCATTCACAATTTGATCAAAGGCTGGAAAGATATAATCAGCAAACTGAATTTCAGCGACTGGCACCGATCCTTGAGCTGCCAAACCAATTGAAAACCCAACTATCCCTTGCTCTGTGATTGGCGTATTAAAGCACCTAGCTTTTCCATACTTGTCTTGCAAATCACTGGTCGCTCGAAAGACGCCGCCAAATTTACCAATATCCTCGCCCAAGCAGATAACGCGATCATCTGTATCCATTGCCGTATCTAGCGCACTGTTGACCGCTTGTAAAAGATTAATCTGAGCCATGATTGTTACCCTAAGGAAGCTGTACTGACGCTGACGGATAAGTGCCGTTGGCCTTATCTGGATTAGCTAAATAATGATCAGGATACTTGTCGATATGCTGTTGTAATTCGGCGTACTGCTGTCTTAAATGCTGTGGTGGTGTTTGATAAACATCTGTTATCAAACCATTAAGAGAGGGTGAGGGACGCTTTTCTTGTGCCTTTAAGGCATCCAAAATTTCTTTCTTATAATTAGTTATTAACTGATGATCTTGTTGATCACTCCACCAACTTTTACCCAAAAGCCATTTTCTCATACGAAGGATCGGGTCTTTTTCCGCCCATAATTGCTCTTCTTCTGCATTTCGGTAACTTGTTGGGTCATCGGAAGTGGAATGGGCACCAAGACGATAACTCATCGTTTCTATCATCACCGGGCCACTACTATCGATGGCTAACTTCCGTGCTTCTACCCCCGCCGCGTAGACTGCCAAGATATCATTGCCATCAACTCTAATTGTTTTAATACCATAGCCAATACCCCGTGGGGCAATACCATCACCAGCAAACTGTTCAGAGCTGGGAGTGGAAATAGCATACCCATTGTTTCTAACTACAAACACCACTGGACAGTTAAGTACCGCCGCCATATTCAGGCCAGCGTGAAAGTCACCTTCAGAGGCAGCGCCATCGCCAAAATAACAAACTGTACAGGCATCGTTGCCTGACAATTTCTGCCCATAGGCATAGCCAGCGGCTTGTGGTATTTGCGTTGCCAAAGTTGAACTTATGGTCATGTAATTGAGTGCTCTGCTGCCATAGTGAACCGGCATCTGACGACCCTTTCCTAAATCAAGATCATTACTCAAGAGTTGATTCATGAACTGTTCAGAGGTGAAACCGCGGTAACGTAAAGCTGCCTGCTCCCGATACTGAGCCATGACCATATCGCGATCGGTAAACCCAGCGATAGATCCAACAACCGCAGCCTCTTCACCAGTGCAGGTCAGATAAAAGCTAAGTCGTCCCTGCCGCTGAGCTGCCAGCATTCGTTCATCAAGAACACGAATATAGGTCATGTCACGATATATTTTTAGGGCGGTCTCTTTGTCTATTGCGGGTAATTTAGCATCTTTTCTCAGCTCACCCTCAGAGTCTAAAATTGACAGGGTAGGGATCGATAGATCGGTTGATTCAGTAAACCTAAGAGTGCCTGTCGTACCGCTAAATTTAGACATAACAAATTCCCCTCTGAAAGCTATTTTAGTTATCTTTGTAAGTATATAAATTACCATGAGAAGTCACGGAAAATCCTGTCAAAAAACAAAGGAAATTCGAGCCGATAATGCTAGTTATTGCTCAGTAGGTAATTTATATGCACAATAATTGCGCTACAGCTTATAAATTACTTTGCAAGCCCCCTATTAATATCACTGATTAGCATTTTATGGATATTTGGTGTTAAATAATTACTCATTACATTCGGTGAGATCACACCGAAGGATAGCTAGGGAGCAATAGTAAAATGGCGCAAGATACTTTAGATGCAACGGATTGGAAAATCCTGTCGATACTGCAAGGCAACGCCGCCATTCCAAATATTGAACTCGCAGAAAAGGTATTTCTGTCACCATCACCTTGCTCACGACGGGTAAAAAATCTTGAAGAGAAAGGCTATATTAACAAAAGAGTTACTTTGCTAGACCCTAATAAAGCCGGGCTGCCAGTCACTGTTTTTATTCAAGTTACTCTCGACCACCATCTAAAGAAAGAGCTAGACAGCTTTGCTAATCAAGTAAAATCATGGCCTGAGGTAATGGAGTGCTACTTGATGACTGGAGAGTTTGATTATCTGATCAGAGTGATCACTCCAGACCTCCAGCGCTATCAGGAATTTCTTGATCAACGTCTTACTCCGCTTGAGGGAATTAGTCATGTCAAGAGTAGCTTTTCGCTGAAACCCGTTTGCTATAAAACTGAATTACCTCTAGGGCACCTTATTTAAGTTATAAAAGATTGACTAATAACTAACCTTAACTTTCCACAAGGATCTCAAATGATTAGAAATTTTATGATTATAGTTCTTGCGATGACTATTATCGGTTGCTCACAGACTACCGTTACTCAAGTGGACCCCAAACCCAGCCTGCCAAATTCTCAACTAGGTAATGAGGTTAAGCGAATCTGCTTTGCAAGCTCTATTAACGGTTGGAAGGAATTCAACGGCGAACGACACTCCATTATTCTAACTAAAGGTGTCAAAGATGAGTATAAATTGGAATTATCGGGTTTCTGCGATGTTACCAAAGCTATGAGTAATATAGCGACAAGAACGCGGGGTTCATCATGCTTGACCCGTGGCGATGAAATTATCGTTAGCGATGGTTTCTCGGGAGTAGACCGTTGCTTTATTAAAAAGATGTACAAGTGGCAAGCAGAAACCCTAGAAGATACCGAATCTGAGAGCAGCGATTCATCGGCAGAATCTAAATAATAACATAGCGATTTTTACTGCAATTCCATAGTAAAGGCTCTCTAGTCTATCTCGCTTATGGCCTCGCCCATGGCATTGATCAGCAAGTCAATTTCCGTAGTTGTACTGGCAAAGGGCAACCCTAACTGGAGAGTATCAGCGCCATAACGCACATAAAAACCCTTCTCCCAGCACTTCATAGCCGCCTCAAAAGGTCGTTTGGCAGGCTCACCAGGGAGCGACGCCAAGGTAACACCGGCGGCTGATCCATAATTACGAATATCAACAACATGCTTCGCGCCGCGCAAACTGTGTATCGCCTTTTCTAATATCGGCGCCATAGTCGCCACCTGTTCGAAGCTATGCTCTTTCTCAAGCAAGTCTAGAGTTGCCAGCCCAGCAGCACAAGCCAATGGGTGCCCTGAATAGGTATAACCATGAGGGAACTCAATCATATAATCGGCACCGCCGCCGTCCATGAAAGTGTCATGAATTTCTTGTTTAGCAATAACTGCCCCCATTGGCACTGAGCCATTGGTCAGCTGTTTTGCGACGTTGATCATATCTGGCACTACACCATACTCTTCGGCACCCGTAGCAGCGCCGACTCGACCAAAAGCGGTAATAACTTCATCAAAAATAAGAAGTATCTGATGTTCATCACAGATATCACGAAGTCTCTTTAAGTAACCCACTGGCGGTGGTATTACCCCTGCAGATCCAGCCATCGGCTCAACTATAACCGCTGCAATGTTACTCGCATCATGCAGCGCAATCATTGCTAATAGCTCATCTGCCAGATAAGCACCATGCTCTGGCATACCTTTACTAAATACGTTCTCTGGCAGCATGGTATGGGCCAGATGATCAGACTCAAGGGTCTGGCCAAAGGTAGCGCGATTACCCACAATACCACCGACACTAATGCCGCCAAAGTTCACTCCATGATAACCTTTAGCTCGACCAATCAATCGCGTTTTAGACGCCATTCCTTTCTTGCGCCAGTACGCTCTCGCCATCTTGAGGGAAGTGTCAGCACTTTCGGAGCCAGACCCAGTGTAAAACACGCGGTTGAGTCCTTTTGGCATAAATTGGGTAATGCGTTCAGCCAGTTCAAAGGACTTTGGATGTCCATATTGAAAGCCAGGGAAAAAATCGAGGGTGGACGCTTGTTTGGAAATAGCCTTACTGATCTCTGGCCGGCAGTGACCCAATCCTGTAGTCCAAAGGCCAGACAAGCCGTCAAAGACTTGCCTCCCATCAGCCGCAGTAATGTAACTACCCTCAGCGGCAACGATCATACGTGGATTTTGTTTAAATTCTCGATTACCAGAAAAAGGCATCCAATGAGCATCAAGCTGCTCTTTAGTGACGCCTGCATGATTATAGAACTTCGGCTGTTTAGCGTGATCCTGGTTTGTAAATAATTTTTTTAACATTGAGTAACAGCCTGATCGTTTGTCTTCTGAAATAGTATATGACAAATTAAGAACCGAAAGCATACCCTAGGCGGGATAGGCACACAAAACAGTGCATAGATTAAGTTTTACTCAATATTACAAATAGAGCTTAAAGTTGCATTGATCGGGCGATATACTGCAGGTCGTAAATACTTAGATTACGACCGAGGCGACCATGACCTACAAAACGATTGATTACACCACTGAGAATTCCATATTAACCCTGACACTATCACGCCCCGAACAACTAAATGCATTCACTGTTGAGATGAGCCATGAACTGACTGACGCATTTCATCGAGCTAGTGATGATGATGAAGTCGGCGCCATCGTGGTGACCGGTGCTGGGCGCGCGTTCTGTGCGGGTATGGACTTAAATACTACAGGTAACGTATTTGGTCTGAGTGAGCATTTAAAGCCAACCATCCAAGATATGCGTGAGCGTGCCCATGAGGATGAGATTGCGAATGGTGTACGTGACTCTGGGGGCCTTGTGGTATTAGCTATGTACAACTGCAAAAAACCAATTATTGGTGCGATAAATGGTGCCGCGGTGGGGATTGGCGCCACCATGGCCTGTGCTATGGATATTCGCTTGGCCTCAGAAAAAGCCAAAGTGGGTTTTGTCTTTAATAAGATAGGTATTACCCCAGAAGCATGCTCAAGCTGGTTTTTACCCCGCTTAGTGGGAATCCAAACAGCACTTGAATGGTGCTATACCGCAGAGATATTGACCGCTGAAACCTTGCTTAAAGAGCGCTTTGTGAAAGCTGTTTATGCGCCTGAAGAATTACTCAATCAAGCCTATGCGCTGGCCGCTCGAATGGTTAATTTTAGTCAAGTTTCCATGGCATTAACGCGGCAAATGATTTATCGAAATAGCGCGCAAGATCATCCAGTTAAGGCTCATGAGGTAGATTCTTTAGCCGTTTTCTATGCCAGCAAGACCAGTGGAAAAGAAGGTGTCAATTCATTTCTTGAAAAGCGCGCACCCCAGTTTACTGAAAAAGCGTCTACTGATATGCCTCCCTTCTACCCATGGTGGGACGAGTCAGTATGATTCGATTAAATGCGCTAGATCAAATGCCAGCAACGATGCCCTGCCCCTACAATGGGACTGAGGTTAGCAATGCTCAGCTAGAAAAATTTATCTCAGCCTCGCTAAATCAAGAAAAACTACCAGTGGTTATTTTGGGCGCAAATTGGTGTGCTGACGCTCAATGTCTAGAGGCCATAATGCAGTTGCCATCGGTTGCGCAATTTATAGCCGAACACTATGAAGTCATTCACATAGATTTGGGTGAGTATGATATCAACATGGATCTCATCAAATACTTGGGTATGCCATCTCAAGAGGGCATTCCTCGGGTTTTTATTTTGGACCTACAGGGTGAGCCGATTAATCTTGAGACCAATGACAAATGGAGGTCTGCCAGACAAAGTTATCCTCAAGATATTTTTGATTATTTTCAGAGCTTTATAAAAAAAAGGCCCTCAACATAAGTGTGAGAGCCTTCGGTATATTTGCTCTATCGCCCTAGGGAAGATCGTCGACAAGCTCGCCTTCAACTTGCTCCAGAAGGTCTTCGCGGTCCACATTCAAACCCAACATAACCGTTGCCGCCACATAAATTGACGAGTAAGTTCCGATACCAACGCCTATCATTAACGCAATAGCAAAATTGTGGATCAACTCACCGCCGATAAAGAACAAAGCCAACAATACCAACATTGTCGTCACTGAGGTGTTAATGGTTCGCCAAAGTGTTTGTGATAGCGATTCATTAATGACTTCTATCGCTGTTGCTTTGCGAATCTTACGGAAATTCTCTCGAATTCGATCGGACACTACAATGGTGTCGTTAAGTGAATACCCCACTACGGCCAACACCGCCGCCAACACCGTCAGGTCAAACTCAAAGCGAGCTAAGGAGAAAATACCTAGCGTAATTATCACATCGTGAACCAAAGCTAGTACGGCTGCGATTGAGAATTTTAATTGGAAACGAATGGCCACATAAAGCATAACCACCGCCAAGGCGGTTAACATTCCAAGGCCTCCGTCTTCACGTAATTCTTCGCCGATTTGGGGCCCAACGTAATCTACTCTGCGTAACTCAATCTGTTGGTCATCGCCCTTTAAGACTTCAACGATCTGTTCTGCGAGCTTTTGGTCAGGCTCACCCTGCAGACGAATTAATACGTCAGTTTCAGAGCCAAAATGCACTACTACAGGGTTATCAAAGCCTGCGGCTGATAGTTTTTCTCTTAACTCACCAACATTAGCGGGTTGCTCATACCCCACCTCTATTTGAGTGCCTCCAGAAAAATCCAAGCCTAGAGCCAACCCTTGAGTGTAAAGAGACCAAGCGGACACCGACAGTAAAATTGCTGAGAAGATAACCGCATACTTGCGTATGCCCATAAAGTTGTACACTTTTAGTTCAGTCATAGCCTTCTCCCTAAATCCACAATGTTTCGATTTTGCGGCCACCGACCACCAGATTAACCAATCCGCGAGTCATTACGATCGATGTGAACATCGACGTCAAGATACCAATCGACAAGGTCACCGCAAATCCTTGCACAGGACCTGATCCAATCAAGAACAAAATCAAGGCAACAATTAATGTGGTGATGTTGGCATCTAGAATGGATACAAAAGCGCGGTCATAACCAGCACTAATTGAACCCTGCACAGTGGCACCACTATTACGTTCTTCGCGAATCCGTGAAAAAATCAATACGTTGGCGTCTACCGCCATACCCACGGTGAGCACGATGCCGGCAATACCGGGCAGCGTTAGCGTCGCGCCTAAGAGGGACATAAATGCTACCAACAGCAGCAAGTTCATGGTCAGAGCCACATTCGCCGCTAACCCGAAAGCTCTATAAATCACCACCATAAACAGCAGTACCATGGCCATACCAACGGTGACTGACTTTACTCCTAAATTAATATTATCAGCGCCTAGAGAGGGCCCAATAGTGCGTTCTTCGACGATATACATAGGCGCGGCCAATGCTCCAGCTCGCAGCAATAGTGCTAATTCTGAGGATTCTCGCTGTTCAAGCCCGGTGATCACAAACTGTTTGCCCAACTGAGACTGAACAGTAGCCAAGCTAATCACGTGTTGTTCGATATAAGGCACCGGGGTAATAACCAATTCACCGTTCTCATCGACCGTTTTCTCAAGCTTGGTTTTATATTCAATAAACAGCACGCCCAAGCGACGGCCAACATTGTCCCGGGTCGCATGGCCCATTTGCCATCCGCCTTTGGCATCCAGCGTTATACTCACCTGAGGGCGACCATTTTGATCAAAACTAGGCTGTGCATCGGTGACATTTTCGCCAGTGATAATAGCTTTCTTTTCTAATTCCGCTTCTGGACCTTGTCCTCTAGGCGTTTTGAATTCAAACCGTTCACCACTCTTACCTTGAGCCTCAAACCGAAATTCTAAATTAGCTGTTTTCCCGATAATTCTTTTGGCTTCAGCCGTATCCTGGACACCAGGAAGCTCAACCACAATGCGGTTTTTTCCCTGACGCGAAACTAAAGGTTCAGACACGCCCAATTCGTTAACCCGATTGCGCAATGACGTAAGGTTTTGTTTGATGGCACTGTCTTCGATAATGCTAGTCGCTGCAATGCTAAGGTTTAGTACCAGCGATAAAGGATTTTGGCCTGGTGTTGTCTGAGGTAAAAGATCGCGGTAGCTATTACGTATTAAAGCCGTCGCTTTTTTTACCTGCTCAATATCGCGAAACTGACCAATTATCTGGTTTCCCTTGAGCTCAAAGCTACGATAGCGAATCCGCTCTTCACGCAGTACAGTTTTGATCTCTTGCAAGTCACCTTCGAGACGAACCGCGACAGCTGAAGCTAGATCAACCTCCAGCAAAAAATGCACACCGCCACTTAAATCAAGACCAAGTTTCATTGGTTGGCCACCCAAACTACTTAGCCAGTCAGGCGTGGTTGGCGCCAAATTAAGGGCAACAATATACTCCCCACCCATCTCGGCCTGGATGACCTCTTTAGCTCGCAACTGCAAATCAATATCTTGTAATCGAACCAGCAAGCTCTCGCCATCAGCTTGACCGTCAAAATAGTCAATACCTGCTTCGTCCAATGCTCCCTCTACTTTTTGCAACACACTGTCATCAATCACCATGGCCCCACTTTGACCCGACAACTGAATGGCCGGATCTGGCGGATAGAAATTAGGTGTGGCGTAGATAAAGCCAAAAGCAATCACCAGAAGAATCAATATATTCTTCCACAGAGGAAACTTGTTTAACATGGGTTAATCTGTCCTTTTATTCTTGGGGCGCATTATAGCGACATTCCTTACTAAATAGGGGCAGAATCAGGGATTTAAACCCCCCTTATCCCCAATAGCCTGTTTACGATAAAACTTATCGGTAAAGGCATCCAATTCCCCTTCGGCAATCGCATCTCGCAAGCCGGCCATGAGCGTTTGATAATACCGTAAATTATGGATGGTATTGAGCTGGGCGCTAAGCATCTCTCCACACTTTTCCAAATGATGTAAATAACCCCGACTAAAGTTAGCACAGGTATAGCAATCACAGTCTTTATCCAGCGGTCCAGTGTCATGACGATGCCGCGCATTACGAATTTTGACTACCCCTGTACTGGTAAATAAATGACCATTGCGGGCATTGCGTGTAGGCATCACACAGTCGAACATATCAATGCCGCGACGTACACCCTCGACGAGATCAGCGGGTTTACCCACCCCCATTAAATATCGAGGCCTATCCGCGGGCATGGTGTCAGCCAAGTGGTCCAATATCCGAACCATGTCATCTTTTGGCTCTCCCACCGAAAGGCCACCAATGGCATAGCCATCAAAGCCAATATCAACCAAACCTGCCAACGACTCATCTCTCAACGACTCATACATGCCACCCTGAACAATACCAAACAAAGCAGATGGATTATCACCATGGGCATCTTTGCTACGTTTCGCCCAGCGCAATGACAACTGCATAGAGTCGTCAGCCTCTTTTTCAGTAGCGGGGTATGGGGTGCATTCATCGAATATCATTACTACATCACTGCCCAAATCGGCCTGGACCTGTATAGAGGTTTCAGGATCGATAAACACAGGACTTCCATCAATCGGCGATTGGAACTTCACCCCCTCCTCAGTAATTTTGCGCATATCGCCCAAGCTAAAGACCTGAAAACCGCCAGAGTCTGTGAGAATCGGCCCCTGCCATTGCGTGAAATCATGCAGGTCACCATGCTCCTTAATCACCTCAGTGCCAGGTCTAAGCATGAGGTGAAAGGTATTGCCAAGAATCATCTCAGCTCCAATCTCTACAATGTCACGGGGTAACATACCCTTCACTGTGCCGTAGGTGCCAACGGGCATAAACGCAGGGGTTTGCACGGTGCCTCGAGGAAACGTCATCTCACCACGGCGAGCTTTTCCATCGGTGGCGCAGACATTAAATTGCATAAAGCATTCGCGGCTCATTCGGGTATATCCTGATCGGCATTCGGGTTGTATAACAAAAACATAGCATCGCCATAGCTAAAGAAACGATATCGTTCTGACACCGCCTCTCGATAAGCCGCCATTATAGAGTGATATCCTGAAAATGCGCTGACTAACATCAATAAGGTTGATTCAGAT